>Ga0153975_1000529_pt1 | contig 11954 bp, 17 predicted proteins | sample TSGA059MetaG_FD_104694 | JGI IMG/M metagenome (GOLD analysis project Ga0153975, IMG submission 104694) | Attine ant fungus gardens microbial communities from Georgia, USA - TSGA059 MetaG | ecosystem: Host-associated > Fungi > Mycelium > Unclassified | place: USA: Georgia, Yuchi Wildlife... | reverse complement strand
CCATGTCATGACAAGGAGATTGTAGGTTGTTAACGCAGGTGATGCACTGGAGTTCCTCACCGGTGGATACTACAAGGGCACCATTCACCGCGTTGTACAGCCCCCACAGGATCAACAGAATTATACTCGCCTTGGAGTATTCTACTTTGCCATGCCCGATGACGATATCAAGTTAATACCGATGGTTGAAAGCCCAGTCTTGCAGAGGGTTGGAATTCAGAGACGTTGCGACGACGCTAAGGCGCCCACGATGGATCAATGGAGGAAATCGAGGACAAGTGCTTATGGGCAGTCAGAGCTGAAGAGTGGAAATGAGAAGGGCGTAGAAGAAGAGTTCATTAATGGAGTGTTAGTGAAGCACTACAACTGAAACTTGAAGGTATAGCTGTATCTGCCGTTTCAAAGGCCCATACTTGGGTGACGAGCATCGAGAATATTGGTGATACTTAAACAATCCAAGTGATGCAACAAGTTCAACCTCCCCTCCATTTCAGTGCCCGGACTGCCTTCGCGATGTTACCTTGGTGTAGTTTGAGCGTATCTATCTATGGCCTGCATTATGTCGCTCGTCATGTGTACTGTCCATGCAAGCGACGCATCGACTTTTCTGATGTGCAGTACCCACTTCTTTACGGTATCGTAACGCGTATTGATAATCGGCATTTCCAAACCGCTGCAGGAGAGAGGTCCAATGTCAATACTTCATTAATGGTCTGTATGCCTGTTGGCGCCGGGTGTTCCAGTGAATTGCATGCGTACAGAATCTCCAACCCTATCTGCGGTTACGGAGCAGCCGAAGTGCGAGCTCTTCCTCGTCTTCGAGGCTCTTGGAATTATCTTTGAACGACGTTGAATGTTTACTTCGCTTGAGTGGTGGCGGCAGCAGCATATCCTCCTGATCACCTTCAGAAGGCAGTTCAAATCCAGGGGATATATACCCATCCTCATCAGGATGCGCAAGTTCCACAACAGCGCCCCCGTCATCATCGCGATCAACCTGAGGGATATGGTCTGAGCAAGATTACGCAACAGAGTGGTACTGAACTTACGCCATTTTCACGTTCCTTCCGCTTGCGCTTCTTTTCGCGTTTCTTGTCCTTAGCTTCCATTTTGTCAACCACATCCGCATCCTTTAGCTTACCCTTCTCTCCTTCAGCGAAAGCCTTCCCAGCTTCCTTCGCCTCTTCCAAACCGCCTTTGTAGAACTCCGCAGGGTCAACCATCTCATAGATTTCGTGGGGGTTCCCTTCGTCATCAAATATCAACCTCTGTCCCAGTTGGCCATACTTAGCAACTGCGCGTTTCGTTCTGGACAACTTGAGCTTCCTCTTGGACAAGTTGTCTATATCCGGGGTTGCATCGGTATCAGATAAGTCGTGATTAGAGCGCTTAAGCGTTATAAAGTCTTCATCCTCATCGGCTGCGTCACCATGATCAACCAACTTCGAGTAGTGAGAAGAAAGAATATTCTGATTTTTGCGCTCAAACATTCGATCGTATTTCGTGCGCACGCCGGGCTAATGACAAGTCAGGAACAGTAGAACTAATGTAATGTGACACGCACCTTGGAAGGTTTCACATCATCTTTGACGTCTGAGTCTGGAGCTAGGGTAGCTGGCCCATCGTCGTCAGATGACGTAGCAGCTTCCTCTGAACCACTTTCATCCTCAGAAGACCCTTCGTTGCGCTTGGCTTCTGCATTAATCTCGGCCTGAATTGCTGCCACCGTTCGAGACGCGTTCTTTCGCTGTTTTACAAGTTCTTTATTTAAAAACTTTATCTTTGGCGCGCCCGGCAATCCAAGGGACTCGGCAAACTTCTCCACGGGAAGCTCGTTAACTTTGAATATCGATTTGTCCTTGTAAAGGTGGACAGAACGAACATAGGATACAAAAGCCTGAACTGTCATATGAGCATCGAGGTTTACTATGCGGTCGTGACGTAGAAACATACGCGTTGCCCGAGATATTTGATTTCTGGATCTTGAAATGAAAGCTTCTGGAGCTGGTTTTGTATGCTTTGGGTTTTGCTGGGTCTGATCTTGATGTTGTCGACCTTAATGCCCTTCTTCTCTAGTGCTGCTTTCATGCCCTCTTCTTCGCTGGGCATGAGGAGTAGCAAACCGTTTCCTGAGCTTTCATAACGCGCAGTTCTACCCACTCTGTGAATGTAAGTGTCGGCGTCCTCTGGAGCATCAACTTGCACGACCCAATTGACCGAAGGAAAGTCCAAACCACGGGCAGCGATGTCAGTGGCGAACAAGACTGCGTGTTGAGAGGACGTAAATCGGGTGTACATAGTTAGCCTGGCAGACTGTTTCTGTTTTCCATGCAGATGTAGCAGCGGTACTCCGGGATGCATCTTGCAGAATGTCTCAAATACGAAGCGAACTTGTTTCCCGCTCGAAAAAAAGACGAGAATTTTGGAGTGTAAGTGAGTCTTGATAAATGACCACAGGATATCAAGCTTCTTGTCCAGTGTGCAGACAGAGTAATACTGTGCGAGGGTGCTAGGAGTGGCCGATGAGCTATCGGCTCCGTCTACACCGATGTGGACAGGGTCTCTGAGACTTAAGCGGGCCAATTGTGACACGGACTGAGTTTGTGTAGCCGAGAAAAGTAGAGTTTGCCGTGATTTCGGTAGGTGAGACAGCAAAGCGGACAGTGTCTTCGCAAACCCCATATCTAGAATCCGGTCCGCTTCGTCGAGAACTTTATAAGCATAGTCAACAATCATTGGCAATGAAACTCGGTCTGGAACCTACTGAGGACCTGCAAGTTGTCACAATCGAAGCCGAATGTTTGATCCATGTGCTGCAGCAATCGACCCGGTGTAGCAACCAGGATATTCATTCGCGCAAGTCGTTCCCTCTCATCCTTGAGATTCTTTCCGCCGATCACGAGCCCTGCAGAAAAGGCGTGGAACGCTCCAATGGAACGCAATACTTCGAAAATTTGTACAGCCTTGGCCATATGATCATCAAATAACCGAAAACAGAACAATAAAAGGGACGTACCAATTCACGAGTCGGTGAAATTATTAACGCGCCTAAACCATCCTGAGGACCCCATTTTCTCCTGTAGAGTATCTCCAGCGTTGGAATGAGAAAAGCAAGAGTTTTCCCGCTACCAGTACGAGCAGCTGCAAGTACATCTTTTCCCTTCAAGGAGACTGGTATACTACTTGACTGGATGTCTGTCATGTTAACGAAGAACGATTTCTTCAGTCCTATATGTGCAATACGTTATGATCAGTCGTGTTCGGTGTTTTGTCTCGCACCTCTTTTCGACATTTCTGAAATCGGAAGATCAGAAAAAGCTCGTATACCATTTCCCGGCTCCTGTCCGGCTCGTAAGGTGGAGTCGCATTCAACAATGCAAAAATGAAAAACTCACAAACTCCATCGCCGCACGTTCCAAGGCTTCAATCTGCTGTTTTTCCGAGAGTTTCTTAGCTTTTGCCAGTCTCAACCCGTGCTTCATATTCTTTCGTGGCTTTTTCGAGAGCTTCGGAGCCGAGGGTCCCGCTTGATCTGTCATTTTTATGACTACCTGAAATGAGACCTTGTGTCGAAATTGCAGGTATCGAACTTGAACTTAAGTTGAGCAGATGTTGGACGGACGAATATTGCTCAGATATCCTGGTCCGAGGCAGATCGCGTTACTTTATGCTTACGTCAGCCCACTAACATGCCTGGAGCGATGAAGGAATCAACTAAGTACCGTGAGGAAGCTATACAAATACAGTGATGAGTATCCTATCCTAGCTATGAGTTGTATGATGCGAATGTTCAATGCACGAAGGTAAGTATCAAGCGTTGCGAGTAAGGTAAAACAGTCAGCGCAAATGAGACTTCCGCAACCACTGAGAGCAGCTAGATATATATGTAGAGAGAACTCCAGCACTTCAGAGATCTCCAATGACCGCTGTCCACGCTGCAGTTGACAGTACGAGCAGAATGGCCCATTTAGATTTTTGTGAATTGACTAAGGGATGGAGTAGAAGCAGAAGTTGCGATGGCCGTGATGGTTGCACCGCTATTAGACGTTCCGACAGGCACTGGAGGCGGTTTTCTTCTCTTAGGTGGAGCAGGTGCCGGTCTTCGAACCTTGTGATTGACCGACGTGGTTGAAGGAAGGCTTAGGGAACTGGTTGAAGGAAGGCTCGAGGAACCGGGCGAAGGAGGCAGTCTCGGCTGCTGCCCAAGAGCACCCTTCTCTGGACGCATGACAGTAACATCATCAACAGAACTAGCTTTATCTCGTCGTCTATGCGCAGTGGTGGCAGCCGCTACTCCACCTAGACTCGCTGCGCTATCTGTGCTGGGGCGCCTAAGTGTGCCTGTTGCCGATCGTGGAATAGGCATTCGTGGAGATGTGGGAGCATGTATACTCTCAACGCTCCTGCTAGGCTTTAAGACCTTCTGCTTCAAGCTGAGTGCCTTGGAAGCGGAGTCACACTCCCCGGCTGGCGACATTTGTACTTGAGAAGACACGGCGTCTTGCGTTGTGGAGGCAATGATGTCGTGACTCGGACTGCATTGTCGATAGTCCCCTTGACGCTTGAGTGCTTCTTTGTCGTGAGTCGTCCTTCGAAGCTGCATACACCACTCGCCCCCAAGACATCGTTCGACCAGACGTTTTGTGGTAGGATTGATGTCCCGGATGTTGCCGTTTTGAATGAGGGATTCCAAGGCAAAAACAATTTGCGGACGTTTATATGGCACGTTTCTCATCTGAGTCTTTGTGAGCAGTGGATGCAGGACCCGAAGGTAGGTGTGCCGAAGCTGGAAAAAAAATTAGATTACTTCCATGTACAGCGCTGCAGGACTCACAGATTCGCTCTCCTCATCAAGGTCAACCAGTTCGCGTAGGAAGACATCCACGAGGACACAGAGATCGTTTGTGTAAAAATACTCCGATGTTCCGATGTTGGTAAAAAGAATGTAAAGAAGTTTGAGCACCAGAAGCTGCATGCACAGGTCTTCGGCAGATCGCGCTGGCATATATATCAGCCGCTGACCAAGCTATACCTTCCACTACTCACAAGCACGATTAAGCATGAATATCATATTTTCACCAAAAGTCTTGCTAGATCCAAGACGAGACATCAGAACATTGAGCACTCGATTCCGAGACTCTGACTCCTTGGATCTATGCTGTTGATTTTTGCTTAGACATGCTACCATGAACTGCTCATTTAATGCCACCTGATAAGGAGAATTAAGTACGAAACTTCACAGAAAATTGGTGCCCTCACGATTAATTTGATCACTGAATAATTCAGGGTTTCATCAGACATAAACCGAGTTTGCTCTACGAGCTCAAACAGACTATCGATAAACTGGTCGCTGAAAACACCTGTGCATATGTTGGTTAGTCAAAAAGGTCGTCGTTAAGGCGGCGGAGAAACTTACTCATGTCCTGTAAAGACAATTTCTGAACCCTACACACTTCATAGAGCAGCCTCACACTCAGACTCCTCAGCTTGGCCTCTATTGGTATGTGACCAATCACCATGCTGGAGCGTGAACCAGAACCACTTGATATGGAGGGTGTCCCGAGGTTGACGTCCTCGGTATCTGGGTCTATTTCTACCAAAATGTGATCCATGAGAAGCGGTATCAGTGGTTGCCAACACTTATGAGACCGGAGGAAGTCTGCTTGGCGACGACCATAAAATAATAATATGCTGTATAGAATGAGCTGTGAGTGGGGATCTGTTTTCTGTAAGCCATTTTAATACGGGATGAGTGTTCTATAGGGTGTTCTGCGCACGGATTTAACATCTTCGATTAACAGCTCACACATTCGTTCAGAGTGAAACGCGAACAACTCGGAGTCGAGCAGAAGACTGCATGCATGTTCCAATTGCATCGAATTTTGAAGGAACCGCTCTGGATGCAGAGATCAGGGTGTTTCAATATGTCAAGATGACATTTATAGCGAAGCTGACCGTGATAGGAAGCGCCGAGGGACACAAACCTCCTGAGTGCAGTGTCTAACATGGATAACGAGGCAGATCCATCACTGGGAACTCGAAGGACATCATCAAGCTCTGGAAGTTACAGATGAGATGCGCGATTGTAAGTTAGAGCCTTCGCATGCTCCAAAGAGATGTTTTATCAAAACATGTGATGCGTACCTGACCAGAATTGCTGAGCATTCTCTATAAGATAGACGATCCCGAAGTCATCTTCAGCGAGCATATTGACTTTGGACCCGAGTGTCTGTACTAGCATAATTCCAACCGCCTACCGTCCAAACCAAGAGGCGGGTAGAATTTGTACTAGGAGTCGGAACAGATTTGCAGCTTTGAAGACCTAGAATTTTGACAATGAAAAATTGCGGCCGGACGGCATCCACTGATCCCCCGTGACAATTCTGAGCAGAGCAAAGCAAAGAACTGAGCGTGGTGAATCGCGAGCAGGACGGCGAGAATCGTGGGCAACACGCCCTAGGCAAGGGCAACACCGTGGGGTTCCGGGGGTCTTCACAGCGTGACTTCAGAAAACCATGTCACATAGTACACACCGTGACGAACCAAGCATCCAAAAAGTCTCCTAGGTGTAAGTTTCTAGTCGACTTGTTGAATTCTTATATAAATCAAACCACAGATCCAGAGCCGGAGAAATAGAGATGACATAAACTCATTTTTAGTTTTACACAAGTACCTGAGTACCGCATAGACAGTTGGTGCCAGTGAGTTTCTTTTGGCACCCGTTCATTGGATATAAGAATTTCCGTAGCGCGCTGCACGCCCCTACCCACAGCAGACCTTATATGCAGCATGCGGCTATGTATGGCCCTCCCCGGATTCTGTGAATGTCAAGTGCTGAGCGCCCTTGAGATTGAGCGTCCCGAAGTTCCTCCGAGCAAACATTCACTCTGGTACGCACATATTTGAGATTATTTTGGTTCTCGCTTCTTACACGTCTGTCAAACTCTTTAACCACAGATATTCAACATTCAGTCTTTGAGCCAAGTCGAGTCGCTTCCCCTCATGGCTAGTGGCCTGTTTGAAATTAATTGACTTCGCCCAATTACAGAGCTGCAGTTATGCTGACTCTGTTATGCTATCGAAGGTTCAAACGTTCAAGGCGGCTCAATCCACCCTCAATCAAGATTAATGAAACTATGTGGTTATCGATGAACGTGCTCTAACGTTTTTCTGAGTTCCAACTTGCGCCTCACTGACATCAAGGCATGTGTAACGTTGCGCCGAAGATCAGCCTTTTGGCACCAGCGAAGGTATTTATTTGCGTGGGTATTTGTTTTGCCCACTTTGCCCATTCGCTGAGCTACGATAATAAATACTTGTAAGTGGATTGGATGCCATGATGCGAAATAACTTATCGTCTATTCTAACCTTTTAAGGCTTCAACTTCCATGGCAGGGCGCCAAAAACTTCGGTGTCAGGACCTGCCAGGACTAGAGAGAAGTAAGCATTTAGAACCATACTTGACAGCCTGCAATGTGATGATACACGTGAAGTAAGGTTTTACACGAGTAACCGATTTTATGAAAAACGTTCCATGCAATATATCTGACAACAATAAAACGTGCAGTACTCTAGCGGATAGATGATAAATGAGAGTGTCGAGCCAGACGAAAACAATGGAGGGACGGAATCATATGGACGATCTTTCTACAGCTGCGACCAATCCGTAGGCGGCAGCGGCAGCGGCCCCGCCAACGGCCATTGTACTGACTGCTCCCCAAATGTATCCCCAGAAACTTCTGGCAGCCCCTGTGACTCGAGCTTTAACAGCACCAAATATAAGAAGAATTATTCCGGTGATTATGCAGGAAATTTTCAGTCCTTCAAGTGCTGAAGAAGTGAAGAAATATGGAAAAAGCGGGACAATGCCGCCCACGAGGTATCCGAGGCCGATAGTGACCGCGGAGATGTATAGTCGGCGAGTTGGAATTTCCTCTGAATAAGTGAAAGGCGATGTCAATCAAACAACTTCAAAAGCCTCGATAAATGGATAAACATACCCATCCCCTCTCCAAATTTCAGTAGAAATGGTGTTAGCCCAACTTCACTTTTCATCCCTAGTGATGCTTTCTCTTCGTCGGCATGTACGTCTCCACTTCTGACAAATCCAGGGTTATCCTCTACTTTCCGTAGGCAATTGGTGACAGCCTGGGAAGTCGGTTCATCGACACCGACGGGACCCAACACAGCATGGACCTCCCTCTCCATTTCCCCAATACAACTCCGCATCACCCGTGAGTAAGTGTGGCGTTGCATAAATCGATAATGGTCCCGTTCTGCCTGGGATGCGAGGAAGCCGCCAATTCCCATCGATATAGCACCAGCAATGAGTTCTGCTAGGCCACCGACAACAACTATTCTTGAAGTCCCCAAGCCCGACAGACCAGCCGTCAGTGCGAAGGGCACAGTCAAGCCATCCGAGAGGCCAATAATACTGTGGAAGATATACAAAACATGTCAATATCCTCAGAGACTACAGCCTGGCAAAGGAAAACTCACACGTCACGGACAACATCAGGATCTATCAGCGTTCGATCGTCTTCGTCTTTGAGGTCCTTGCAACAAATACCATCCTGGCGGTCATGTTTATCACATTTCTCGGGGAGTGGTGGACTTAGGGTTCCATTAGATTCCAGTGACCATACTGGCGGTTGGTTGAGCGAACTGCTCGTGGGGTCCCTGTTGGGTAGGGGAACTGCAGCTAGGGTGGTGGTGTTGGACTTTGAAAGGGATGAGGCCATTGCTGGTGAACGGGAGTCTTGATGGCGAACGAAGGAATAAAGAGGATTATGGGAGTAAGGGGACTTATATATAACATGACAGCCATGAACAGACCTATTAGAACACGCGCCTTGGAATCGCACAAAGGATCATTAGTAGCACGAAGCTTCCCCGTTATTTGCCGGTAGCATTGGCCAATCAAAGTGCGGCTATTTGACCCACAGCCGTTCCGGTCGTAAATAAGCCTCGATCATTAATTCGGTGCTAGAATCGCGTTTGTAGCTATCTTTGCATGGCCAACTCAAACCCACCTTAAATTACTGGTAAGTTGCGAGTAGTTATACGATTCAGTCGCGTGCTCCTAATCGCATGTCTCCAAAATTGGGAGTCCACCTTTCCAAGTTGGTCGCTGCAAATCTGAGAGTCCGCTGGTGGCCCACAAATGACAGTCAATATGTTTGCAAGACTCACATGCAGCTGTCGCGTGTGCAGACACAGACCTCGAAAAATATAAACTAAATTATTGTCGGTGAACCAATCATGTTTACAAAGCGTAGTACTGGCCGTCAACGTTTCAACAAAGGTCAGTAAATGCTAAAAGCCACTTGAAGCTTCATTTGGAATAAGTTAATTTAGGTTCACTTGGATTCCACCCAATCACTGCGACTACATTATCAAGTCGGTCTCAGAATCACATGATCGTCTTACAGACACACTGTTACTTACTCGCTAAGCTTTTGTGCGGATCGGGCCGTTCCTGTGGTTGGACAGACGATCATGTGCGATTTGCAGTGTACGGAATATGTTCTCGCGCTGCGGGAGACTATACACGTTCTGCTGCCCACGCGATCCACTTCCTGCCATTGATATGAAGCCTTTCACGAACGGTAAGTTTACCATGCCGATTGCGTGTTTCCCTGTTTGGGGTAGCCGCTGCACTTAGTTTATCCATCCACTTCGCCCCGAGGATTTACTGTCTTCTCTCGATCCTGCGACACACGCATTGCCCAAAATTATCGCTGCAGGCAAATATATAGTACTTAGACATGGGGTAATTGGCACTGGTCGGTGCTAAGTGGAAGAAGGGGTGGGGCTGTGCTCCACGCACAGGAAATAATTATGTATGTTTTCTTCCAATCTTCTGTCGCTTTTACTATTTGTATTATTGTGCTGACGCGCACGAACCAAATTTCAAAAACCTAATTTTATGACTTCAGTCCTCAACTGGCGGCTCCACATACCACTGCCTTGCCACCTCTGTGGGAGGATTTCTTCGCAGATCTGCGTTCGGAAGCTTGGCAGATGGCACTCAGTCGATGGCGTGGAGAAAGGATACTATCGTTTGCAATGCCAAGCATATGTATTTTGTGCTCCCGCTCAAAACTTGCGACTATTAAGAGCACAACTTTTTTCTCCTCAAGTTTTAACTCAAAGAAGATGAGTTCTTGATTTACAATCATGTCATCAGGAACTCGCATAGTATCAGCTGTCTTAGACATTCTTGGGACTCCCCTGTGGGCTGTGGAAAGTGCTCCAGATGTGAGAGGTTACTTTAAATTTCCAACTCAGTTTCAAAGGAGTCGCGGACATACATAGTAGTAGTCAACTCACGCAGTTGAAATGCATCTTGTCCAAATCGGAGTTCTAGATGGCGGAGTTAGGAGTATCCTCTGGCAGCCTTGCATTTGTCTTGGCAACTACTTCCAAGTTGCTTAAGCTGTTAACTTGCGGGAGACCTGGTGCTCTCACATATCCATGTAGTTGCTACCCTCAGGTATCCTTGCTCGAGACGAGCTACCTAGTCCAACATATTTACGTGAACCGCAACATATGTACTTAAAAAGATGCCTATGGTATGCGCTAGAACTTCATGTTTGAAATTTTGCGTCGAGAGACAAGAGGAAATTGATGAGAATGCATCCATCGAACTTTTGTTCACCTATCAAAAAGGGATTCGAACTGAGAGAGAGAATATATTACACAACAGAGAAAATGCTGGAGAATTCAGGGGGCCTGAGTGTCATCAACACTCCTACATGATGACCTGCGAGAACGACATGGTAGCAGAGGGTGGGGGGAATAAGAAAAGACACCTTGGCCTACATTCAAAACGGGAGTTGAAGTGAGATTGCGGGGAGAACGCGGGGAGAAGAGGACACACAGAACTTTGCATGATCAACATTGTAACTTGAAACGCCAGTACAGCCACGGGGCGTGTTGAATTTTCGTGATTACAGCTGCTTTCATATAGACCTGATTTCATTTTATTCCACTCGCCGACGTTTATTTGTGGAGCTCGACAAATAAAGGGGTCCTTGGGTATTACGATAGTTGTTCGAGGCGCATGGTACCCAGGAATGTCAAGCTGGTAATGGCATTGCATAGTATGTCAGTGGTGTCATTGGTATATCGGGAGGATTTTTTGTCGATGTTATTGGCATGCCAATTGGTGCCATTCAGTCTTTTCTTGCAACCACTTATCAACTGACCCGGAGGGCGCGAAAAGGCAAGAAGCAGAGCGCCAAAGTTTGAAAGGCTAAGCCTAGGAGTCCAGTTTGCAATGCATTTTAAAACATATGATTCTACTAGTTCAGTTGTAAAAATCAGGACAAGCTTGTACAAACCATCCACGAGCTTTTTCAGGTGTAACAGTCGTGAAAACAGCACCCCACAGTAACCGGTAGGGATCACAAGTAGGCTCGCCCATCAATTCTCCCCTGTAATAGTCTCGGTTTCGCCGAATTCATGCCTTTATTGCTGAGAAACCTTCTTCGATAGGGTTGAAATATGGAGAATGCTAGGCCGATCAGAGTGGTATGGGGCTTTCCTGTCGTAGGCTAGTGGGGGACGAGGAACCGGCAGGAAGCGCTCGTGACGACGGGGGCATGTAGCATGCTTTGCATCACGAAATCGGCGTGATCATGCTTTCCCTAGATATAGTTGGCAAAATCAGATCAAAATTCACGGGGGTTATATGAGAAGGTAAAGCTAGACAAAGTGATACATAAGCATGAGCAAATTGGCATTAAAGGACAAGATATTGCAAGGAGGTCACAATCCTGATGAAGATATGTCATGTCTCGCAAGTGTACCAGCAGTTCTCGATCAAATGGCACCTATCATTCCCACCTTTCCAAATTAGTAAAGCGGTACCTAAGACGTTCGTGCACCCTTTTATTTAGTCGAAAAATGCTATTTGTGAGGACCGGCGGTTCAGACCAGCAAATTCAGGT
>Ga0153975_1000525_pt1 | contig 11965 bp, 9 predicted proteins | sample TSGA059MetaG_FD_104694 | JGI IMG/M metagenome (GOLD analysis project Ga0153975, IMG submission 104694) | Attine ant fungus gardens microbial communities from Georgia, USA - TSGA059 MetaG | ecosystem: Host-associated > Fungi > Mycelium > Unclassified | place: USA: Georgia, Yuchi Wildlife... | reverse complement strand
TAAATGCCATGCTTGGTGGTGAGCTACTCAGTTGCAGTATCTCAGTATTATTGACTGGACTGGAACAACACACAAGTTATAATGATCATCCGGTTACATGCCATGTATCAGCGATCCAGAAAGATGCTCGTCTTCCTCTCCGCAATCTTCCTGGTTATCCAGATCACCTGTGGAGTAATCGCTGCAATATTGGTTAGGCTTATGTTCTCGGGTGAGCTTAAGTTATAGAGTAAAGACTTGAGTGCGTCAGGCTTATGATATGAATATCAGAGGAGCTCGACCTATCTGACATTCATGTGTGCAATTCCGAGCTCGAGGGAAACGACGTATTTCTGACCGGCATCAATTGGATATTGGGCTTTGCATGGGAGACCCTTGCACTGTCTCTTGCAGTCTGGGTTGCTATCAAGCACTTCCGTGAACTGCAACGAACATCAACAGGATGGGTAGTTGGAGATTGTTTTACGATATTGATCCAGACTCACGTATTTTACTTCGCGAGGTGAGGTCGTATTTTGAATATTGTTATCTTTTCTTGCTCACACTCGTGGAACACCAGTTTTGTTGTTGTTTCTTGCCTTGAACTCCTCTATCTCTCTCCGAAGATCGTGGTATGCCACCTATGATCGACTCATCTACAAACGACCATTTCTTATTATTTTCATAGAACTCGAATTCGATTACCGCTAACATCCTTGTTGACATTATTCCAATTGCCCAAGCCGTGCAGATGTTTGTGCTGGGACCACGCCTCATCCTTGGGATTCGAAACTATCAGGCTAAACTCGTGGCCAATTCCGACGAGGGAACTGCCATGACTACAATTGCTTTCCAGGAGGGCGTACAAGTTTCAACTGGCGGTGGCGTGTAGTGTGGGAGATGCTCGCATTGTTCACATTACGGTACGGGGAACACATGAATTTTGTTTCGTTTCGTTCGTCGTCGTACTTATTTATTGCTTCCAATAAGGTCTTCCATTCTATGTACATCATCATGATCATTATGGGCGATAACCTATCATTAGTTCCATCCCAAACTATCTTCGATGTTCTGAGTTTCCGCACGTTTTTGAAATTGCTAGACTTGCGATGAGCGACAATCCATTGACGCTCAAGGCATGCCAACCGAGTCCATTGTTCCACTTTCAGGTGGCGGCACCGAGAATGATGTACTCGTGAGATAACGCCATCGGATCCCTTCGTCGAACGGTTGATGTAGTCTTCTCCGTGGTTTCAAGTCAGTAATGTCCCATACATGAGGTATCACAGTACGTATCATTGATATAGCCGAGCCCAAGAAATCCACAATAGCAGGTTAAAAGCCGGGACTGTGCACGAGATCCTCTGACGGCCCGCACGCCTGGCGTCCGAGAGGCTGGTTGGCTGTATTCACCATCATCGTCTCTCTCGTTCCAGAAGTAGGATGGATGGGTGCCATCTGCATGCAAGGAAGAAGAGTCTACCTTCACCTGCAGCCAGGGATGCTGCACGGCGCCATGTGCCTACAAACGTCCATGTATAAGGTTGCCATGTGGAAATGTAACTCGGGGACACTTCGTGTATATGAAGGTGTAGAAATAGTCCAGGGGAATCTAGCATGAACTTCGGTCAAGGCGTATCTAGACCATTATGTGGAGGGGTCATGAATGAGACTGCGGCCATGTATCATTTCAATTGCATTTGCATGAATGCTCGTTGCCAGTGATAGGATGTCAACGTCAGGTATTAACGCGGGCTGGATCGAATGAGCGCGTCCGAAGGGAGGAGTAGGATATGGAATCATACTAGGGGCTTCCTGAGGTATGTAGGTAAGAAAGCCCCAGCCGCCCCAGTATTAAGGCGGCCGCTGGACCTTGAAAAAAAACGGTCTCAGGAGAATCAGCACACTCACTCCACCTTCGCTTGCACAGGTGTATTTTTTGTCCAGCCAATAGACTATGCCTTGATCACGGCTTCGATCGTTGTCGACAAGATTTTGTAAAGAGGTTGGCAGATTGAGACACGCATATCTGAACTTAATCATTAAATGCATTTGGTCGATGACGGAGAGATATAATTTGACCGTGTCCTTCGAGAGGAGAAAGGGCCTCTGTTCAAGTGGCAGACTACTGGCTGCTCAACCTCGAGTTTTAGGCAATTTCTTCATTGAGGAGCTTCACGGAAAAGGGGCTGTGTATTGGGCACTCCAAGTAGCATAAAACAGCAGAGTTGAGTCAATCGCCACGCCACAGGAAGACGCTGTGAACAACAATGTGGTGAATAGCTGATGAAAAGGTGCAGAAACTCATCGATCGATCGCTCAAGCGCTCGTTAGACCATGGACGGCCCATTCATAGACACCGAGGAAGACAGCTCCTCCAGCTGATATCCACATCATTCTTGGTATCACGCCCGCAAAAAGAGCCTTGCACGTAGATCTGCCGAAGTCGTGTGCCAATCCTTGGTACTTGTTGTAAGGAAGGATGTTGGAAGTTCAAGTTAGAATCGCTCACTAATACGATGCTGACATAATCAACTGGTAAAATACGTAGCGCTACGTACTGTCTTGTATCCTTACCAGTTTACAACGAGTTGACACCTTCGTAAAGTCGTACTGAGAATATCAGACAGGTCATCAAGAGGCCCGGATGCACAACAGGGACTGCTCTCACTTGATTAAGCATGACGCGTGTCTTGTGGACATCAAGCGCCGGCATTGTCAGTGCCGCTGCATTCCCTTATGCTATGCTCCTACACACAACAGCCTCGTGTGCATATAGGGGATTTCTGGCTAGATATATTAATGGTCGACCCTTGAGTATCTCATATAACGGGAATTGAAGTGATGTAAATGGTATCTGGGAAGCACAAATACTGGATTAGTTGATCATTATAGTGTGCAAGGGTACGTTCATATACCTCGCGCATGATAGTAGTCAAAAAAACCACGATAGAAGCCATGACAGAACACCATCATGTTGCAGAACAGACTTTGCGGCTGAAGGTTCAAAGTGGTTGCATCACGCTGGTGTTGATTACTTCAGCAGGAAAAGCTGCTCCACATATTAACAAACAGGGATATACAAGTCGGATTGGGTCAGGCTTCCAAATTTCACTGGTGGCTACTTACGCGACGAGATGAATCCGCCATTTGGCGTCGCCGAGTCATTGGGACATTGGATATCACCAACTTATCAGAGGCAGTAGCTTCCTGCCTCACTAGTGATGTCGAATATCGCATTCATCAGGTCATAAAGGTGCTCAATTTGCATCAAACACTCTAAGTAAAATGAGCTGAGGACAGAACAAGAAGCCTCGCGGCTCATGCACATGCGCCATCCCCTGACCTCGGAACATCAAGTTGGTGAGCATTGTCCAGTGTTTCCGTTACTAAGATTCTCATTACTGCAGTGCAGACTGTGCAGTCGTGTTGGTGTGGAAGAATGATCATGTTGAGATTATAGCGAACGAACATGGAAATTATGCTACGCTGTGTTATGTGTCCATGGTGGCGAACAAGTGCTTGGTTGGGGAACAAGCAAAAAGACAAGCACATTCTTACCCACACACTAGTAAGCCCTATTATGAGTCGCCTCCATCATATAATATATATTGAAATGCGCAAGTATCTTCAATGTCAAACGTATCATCGGCAGGAAATTCAATGACCTGAAGTCCAATCAGTAATGGAATACTACCCATACGACCTATTTAGCAAGGATGGACGGCCATATGTCAGCATAGAACAACACGGACAACAAGATTTCGTAAGTGTACAGAGTACATTGCAGCTTTGCACAGTGATAACACGTCCTTTGCCAGTCTGTAGAAGATATACCGTCGATGATCCTGAAGAAAATGAATGATCTAGGAGAGGAGCACCTTTGTGTACCATGTAAAGATGCTGTCATCTCTGTTCCATGCTATTTTACGGATGCGCAACGGCGAGATACCCATACCTGACGAACCACGATTACAACTTCAGACATCGACCAAGCCATTCGAGTTCTGAACACCGAGGCCCTTTATGGTCATAATCCACACAATCGAGAAAATCACACTATCAAAAGGTGCCAGCTGGACGCTCATTGGCCAGCAGTTGAAGGCATGCAGCCTCTTATTCCAGAACATCCACCAGTAATACCGAAGGACGTCGATCAAGAAATCACCTCCCCAGACCGATGGCACATTCCCATTGATGCCGCCATCAGAAAGTCGCTATACTGTCAAGAAGCAACAACAACAACAACAACTTGTCAAACAAGTTCTATCTCTGGAGCTACAGCCTTTTTATACTCGGCTCACATTATCGTTATTACCGCCCTCTGCTGGCTCCGCCAAGCGGACAGCAACCCTTGCGATTTTGTGCAGAAATACAGGCACTTTTACCATACGTCATTCGCTGGGTCGGAGAAGGAGTTGTGACTTGCTCTAAAGGAGGGTGCTCAATCTGAGGCGGATGGTGGGTCCTTGGAGTTGAATTTGATCATTGTCACTTCGACTTGTCCGCTTTCTGTATTTCGAATCAGGATTGTTCCGTCATATGTCGGTGAGATGCGGTCTCCCCTGGTCCAACTATCCCCGAACATTTCTCTGTTTGTATTCCATCACTCAATGCTTCCGTGCTGCCACCCGGATGCAATCGTTTCTCATCCGGCGAAAGCGCTAGTGCCTCTATTCTTCGGTCCTTCCCTTTCCACAACTAGTGGTGGGGAATGGAAGGTCCCTCAAAAGGTAGAGCGGTTGTAGAAGTCATCTATGAATTATTTATGGTAAGGCTCCTGCGGTGTATCAATTTCTGTCTGTGTTCGTGACCAATGAGGAGAATATTAATGGATACTCACCATCTAGCAAATACAGCTATTTGTAAAAAAGGTCAGTCCCCACCCGTGATCTGAATAATCAGGGAATTTTAAATAAAATCAAATGGCACCGTGCCGTATCGTAAAATCAGTCGCAATGTGAAGCTTACAGCCATGAGTGCAATCTGCTCACTATTGGTCGGATTATGGGGTGCGTCGGCTTCACAGATTGCACCTGATTCGGAAGTGCATCACATCCAAGTCTCAGTTGAGACGCAAGCAGCGTTGGTAACTTTCGTATGGTATCATACATTCGTAATGCATTGATTTGCGTATAATCGCATCAACACCGCTCAGAAATCGATTGGGAATGATATGTAAACAGACGGAAATATAACCACTGCTCATTGGCATCGAAACACGTATATGCACATCCGAGTCAACACATGTTTTTTTCCATATCCACGGATCGCGCAGATAACCACGCCCATCTATGGAATTCAAAAGGTCACTGCCACCATAGATGCCCGTAGTTCTCCGATGATCGAATCACCCAACATATGTCCGATTTTCGCTGAGATCGATCATCGAGTACCTTAGTTGTACTCTTGATCACAGCTGACCGGGACCAGTGACCTTGAAAACACAGCTTTCTTCAGTAGCTCCACGCGCTCCCCGAAATCTTTTTTAATTTACCTTACAGCTCTTTGAAAAACTAATGGAATTTGTATCATTTTCGTTGCGCACGTGACCAAAAAGGAAATCACTGTGAAATCGCGTCCCAGACGCAGGGGACGAATGCCGGCCCATGTTCAGACTCTTTTTACTTACTACCACGCATCACATATCTTTATAATCCATGACGGGAGACAAAGGAAGCGCTACAAGAAATCGACAATCAAAATTCCTCCGCAGAAACCACCAAAGAAGCAACCCAAAGTGGCTTTTCATATGATAGCGACGAACAATTGGGGTTCCCAGAGTCACCAGCACCGCTTACTGACATTAGGGTATCTGTCCAGGGCTGATTGGCCAGCCGGAAAAGCCGGAAATGAAGACTGCCTGCTGGATGAAGATGACGAGCCTCAACTTGATGAGTTGAACCCTGAAGCAGACTCGGAGAAAGAACAGGGATACCATTTGTCAACAGATCTGTCCGAGAGGAGAACAGTGGGAAAAAAGTACCCTTGTATCCATCGATCACTGAAAACACGCGTCTTCCATAGGTTCTGCACTCACATCATGATGGGCACACTTCATAAAGTCTTCATTCAGACACAGATCAGCGTCGACCACAAACAGATGTTGAATAGCTGACAGTAGAGCACGCGTCATTGTACGAGCACGTCCTGTGAGGGGTGACGGCGGATTAATTTTGCAATCCCTTCCCTGTTCCTCGAACTTTGCAGCTCACTCTTCCCCTTTCCGCCAACAATTTCAAGGGGTGAATGCCATTATCCCTCGAACCGCTGACTTCGGGACGCACCATCCATCGAGCTCAGTGCCTGTATCATTGAAATCCAGTGATACATCAATCGGATATACTATATAGTATCAACACTTCATTCACTGCATCGCCTGATGCACCTCGCATGATTATCTTTCAATCGATGTGCGCTGAGAGTTTGATTGATCCCGCCCCATGGTATATCCAGATAAGCACAGAATGGTGGTATATTTACATAGCACGAACATGGTTCTACAACCACCGAGTTCTCCACCCGCTAACACCATTCTTTGAACATGACTCTAGTCTTAAATGATCCAAGTTGGTGGCCGTTCATCAGTGCTAACCGTCAATATAGTTATTGCGTAGGTTCGTGGAGAGTAAACATCGCACCTGACAATTCCTAACGGTGGTCTCGTAGTTGCATCCTTGGCTGTGGTGATATATGATTGGGGTACGCAAGATAATGTTTATGGAGAGAATTATTGATATCCCTCATATTCTCCAGTAATGACACTCGGACAAGAAGTAAGTTGATGTGTTTAGTAGAGCAGCCATCTCACTGAGAATGGCGCTATAGTTTGAACTGTTCTGGGTGAGCAGAGTTGCCCATCACAATAATTGCTGGATGATGAGTCTAATTCGGAGCAGCGGCAACGCTGCTCCCTCATGACTGTCCTATATCTCAGTGTGCGTAACTCATGCTGTAAGCACGTTTGGCGAAGATCACTAAAATATACTAGGTGCGCTATATTGGAATGCCATTAAACTTGTATGTTTTCAAGGCTAAGAAGTCGAAAATTGGCTAATAAGAAGTCCTCCGTTATCAGTGTTCCGACGATCCGTGTGTCTCCTCTTATGCACTGTGGTGATTTCTTCTGACTGGCTGGCCGGCATGTACATTGCAGTAACTTATGTGACAGTCTCGTTTACAAATGCAGTGAGTACAAGTTTTGCACTATCAATGCCTGTCATTCGCATTCAACTACTATTTTACGTAGGAGTGAGTGACATTATTGACAAGCTTATTGATTCGATATCACGTCTGCGACAGCTGTGAGTTCATTGTTATTCAGTCTTATGTAGCTCATCAGAAGCAACGTTTCCTAGGCACTATCGCCATATATATATCGGACTGCTCATACATAGTCGTAAATGCCATGCTGGGTGGTAAGCTACTCAGTTGCAGTATCTCAATGTTATTGACTTGACTGGAACAACACACAAGTTATAGTGATCACCCGGTTACATGCCATGTATCAGCGATCCAGAAAGATGCTCGTCTTTCTCTGTGTAATATTCCTGGTTATCCAGATCACCTGTGGAGTAGTGATTGCAATGCGGGGCAGGCTTATCTTCTGGGGTGAGCTTCCGTTATAGAGCAAACACTTGAGTGCATCAGGTTTATGATATGAATATCAGAGGAACTCGACCTATATGGCATCCATATGTGCGCTTTCGGGTTCGAGGGAAACGCCTTATTTCTGACCGAGATCACTTGGATACTGGGCTTTGCATGGGAGACCCTTGTACTGTCTCTTGCAGTCTGGATTGCTATCAAACACTTCCGTGAACTGCAACGAACATCAACAGGATGGGCAGTTGGAGATTGTTTTACGATATTGATGCAGACTCACGTATTTTACTTCGCGAGGTGAGGTCGTAATTGGAGTATCGTTGTCTTTTCCCGCTCATACTCGTGGCACACGGTCACCAGTTTTGTTGTTATTTCTTGCCTTCACCTCATTGATTTCTCTCCGAAGTTCTTGGTATGCCACCTACAGTGATCGACTCGTCCACATCTTACCATTTCTCATTAATTTTATAGGGCTCAACTTCGATTGGCGGTGCAATCCTTGCTGATCTTATTCCAGTTGCCCGAGCTGTGCAGATGTTTGTGCTGGGACCACGGCTCATCCTTAGCATTCGAGACTATCAGGCTAAACTCGTGACCAACTCCGACGAGGGAACTGCCATGACTACAATTGCTTTCCAGGAGCGCGTGCAAGCTTCAACTGGCGGTGACGTGTAGTGTGGGAGATGCTCGCATTGTTCATTCTCGTTGGGTGCCCTATGGGGAATAGATGGATTTCGTTTGGTTTCGTTCGTCGTCATACTTATTTATTGCTTCGAATACGGTCTTCCAATCTATGTACATCATCATCACCATTATCGGTGATAATTTATTATCAGTTCCATCCAAAGCTATCTTCGATATTCTGAGCTTCTGTACGTTTTTGAAATTGCCTGACTTGCGATCAACGTCAATCCATTGACGCTCAAGGCAAGCCACCGAGCCCATTCAACTGGCGGCACCGGGAATGTTATACTCGCGAGATACCAACGCCATCAGATTCCTTCGTCGAGCGCTGGAGCTAGTCTTCTCCACACGATGCCGGTTTGAAGTCAGGAATGTCCCATACATACAAATGTATCACAGTACGTATCGTTTATATATCCGAGTCCAATAAATTAACAATAGCAGATTGAAATCCTGTACCGCACACGAGATCCTTTGACCGCCCGCACGCCTGGCATCCGAGAGGCTGGTTGGCTGCATTCACCATTGTTGTCTCTCTCATCCCAGAAGTAGGATGGATGGGTGCCTTCTACACTCGAGGAGGAAGAGTCTACCTTCTCCTGCAGCCAGGGATGCTGCACGGTGCCATGTGCCACATGTACAAGGTTGCCAGGTAGAAATTTAACTAAGGGGCGCACTTCGTGTATATGCAGAAGACGTGGAGAAGCGGCGGTCTTTTCGTCTCGGGCCCAAGGTGCGCAAATAGCGCAGGGAGTCCAGCATAGACTTCGGTCAAGGTGTATCTAGACCATTGTGCGGAGGGGCCATGAGTGAAACTGCGGTCATGTATGATTCCAGTTGCATTTGCATGAATGCAAGTTGTCAATGATAGAATGTCGACGTCAGGTATAGATGCGGGCTGGATCGAAATGAGCGCTTCCGAAGGGAGAAGTAGGATATGGAATCATACCAGGGGCTTCCTGAGGTATGTAGGTAAGAATGCGCAACCGCCCCAGTGTTAAGGCGTCCGCTTGACCTTATCAAAACGGTCTCCGGAGAATCAGCACACTCACTTCACTTCGCTTGTACAGAAGGTGTATTTTTTGTCCGGTCGGTAGATTATGCTTTGATCGCTGTTTTCCTCGTTGTCGATGAGATATTGTAAAGAGGTACCGAAGTACTATTTCCGTTAGCAGAGTGAGGCCCGCATATCCGAACCTAGCCATTATGTAAATGTGTTTTTTAGATGACGGAGATACAATTTGACCATGTCCTCCGAGAAAGTAACTTACTCTGTTCGAATGACAGACCACTAGTACCGAAGGACGTCGATCAAGAAATTACTAAATCCCCAGACCAATGGTACATTCCCATTGACGCCGCCATCAGAAAGTCGCTCTACTGTCAAGATTCAAGAAGCAACAACAGCAACTTGTCAGACAAGTGCTATCACGGAAGCTACAGCCTTATTATACGCGGCTAACATCGACTGCTGACTCCGCCAAGCAGACAGCGGCCCTTGCGAGTTTGCGCAATGATGCAGGACTACAGGCACTCTTACCATACCTCGTTCGCTGGGTCAGAGAAGGAGTTGTTACTGCTCTAAAGGAGGGTGCTCAATCTGAGGCGGATGGTTGGTCCTTGGAGGTGTTGTTCGACGTCGTTAGCGACTCCGGCTCACTTAGCGCCACTCTCGAGAACAATACGCTGTTCATAGAGCCTTATGTGAGTAATCCTAACAAGCCCGTTACAGTTAAGCAAAACTGATCGATTTTGTTTGTATAGCTCCACCAATCATTACCTGCTATCTTGTCAACCATTCTCCATTCTACGCTTCCACCATCTCATGCCATTTGCGCACGTCCACTGCTCTGACGCTTTCCCGTCTGCTTACGCAACATTCTACGACATATCCGTCCCTCTCACCAGGAATTATGAAGACACTTCTCGTTGCTTTAATATCCGACAAGTGAAAGTTGTTGGAAGTGAGTGTATGCCAGGGTAGACTACCCCTCTCGTTGATTCGGTGCTGGTCAGTATTTATTTACATTCATGCGACTACGCGAATTGAGCATTTGAACAGACTGCTTTACATGTTCTGCATCCTGCATTGGACATGGCTGAGTCATTAAACCTAACAGACGAGGACGATGCTAAGACTATGAAGCGGTTACCCAGGAAGTTTTAGGCGATCTCTTCGCCGAGAAGCTCTATGGGGATAAGGATTGGGCATAGCATCAAATAGCAAAATCGAAGTTGATCATTGCCACCTCGACTTTTCCGCTTTCTGTATTTCGAATCAGGATTGTTCCGTTATATGTTGGCGAGATGGTCCCCACTGGTCCAACTGCCCCCGATCATTTCGCCGTTTGTATTCCATCGCTTAACGCTTCCGTGCTGCCGCCCGTATCCAATTTCCCGTTCGGCGAAAGCGCTAGTGCCGCTATTCTTCCATCCTTCCCTTTCCAGCATCCACGGCTAGTGGTGAGGAATGGAAGGTCCGGGGGGTACGGGTTTGCCGATGGGTAAGAGTTTGAACGACCCCGGGTACAACCCGCCAAGGGTATACCCGCGGCTCAAGTATGATTCTACGATATGACAAACATGTGTTGTAGCTAGTGTGGCTAGTCTATGTCAATACTATCCCATCCATGTGCCATTTCCTGCTCTTCGCCCTCGACATCTGGCAGCATTGTGATATTATTTACATCGTCAGGCTTGATGAGGTTCAGCTCGCTCCAGGATTCAAGACAAAGGAGTGCCCATGTGGATTGCACTGAGAGACGTGACCTAACATGTGAGAGTAGTAGGCGTCCACGACTGAATAGTCGCTCGATATTAACAGATGTCACTCGCTATGAGTGGCGACAGCTTCGGATGCACCTATTCATTCTCCTTTTCAGAGCACCAAACCTATCCAATGCCCTGCTTCATGGACATCATTGATCATTGAACATCACCCAATAAGTACCTTTGTTTGATCAGATCGATCAGAGCTGACCTTGAAAACACAGCTTTCCTCAGTAGCTCTCCACGCTTCCCAAAACCTTTTTAATTTACCTTAATCGCTTCCCTGTTCCGAGTCGAACTTTGTAGTTCACTCTTCCCCTTTCTGCCAACAAGTTCAGGGTGCCAATGTCATTATCTGCATGAGACCTACAGACCGCTGACTTCGGTGCGCACCATCCATCGAGCTCAGTGGCTGTATCATTGAAATCCAGTGATACATCAATCTGGTATACTATATATCCATCAACATTTCATTCACTGCATCGCCTGATGTATCTCGTATGATTATCTTTCAATGGATGTGCGCTTATAGTTTGATTGATCTTGCCCCATGGTATCTGGATAAGCACGGGATGGTGATATATTTACATAGCTCGAAGCTTCAAAGTGGTTGCATCACGCTGGTCTTGATTACTTCAGCAGGAAAAGCTGCTCCACATATTATTATACTATCATTCGACACGTAATGCACAATTTTCACTTATTGCTGAATAACTCAATAACAACACATATTCATATCGGATCCACTCTGCTGTATACTTTAGATCTCTGTCGACTAGGCCCAACAAGAATTTTATCATTTTGCTGCGAGTTCGTTGCAGCGGCAGCAGCAGAAGTTGGGGTGTCGAAAAGCAATAGAAATGCACAATGTCGTCACGCTATGTCACGCGCGGCACCTCGGCCAATACACAATGGCATCCAAAGTCCG
>Ga0153975_1000524_pt1 | contig 11968 bp, 17 predicted proteins | sample TSGA059MetaG_FD_104694 | JGI IMG/M metagenome (GOLD analysis project Ga0153975, IMG submission 104694) | Attine ant fungus gardens microbial communities from Georgia, USA - TSGA059 MetaG | ecosystem: Host-associated > Fungi > Mycelium > Unclassified | place: USA: Georgia, Yuchi Wildlife... | reverse complement strand
TGACCGCCACTGAACCGTTTCTTGTAAACCACTTACTAACCACTACTAACAACTCACCCATCCCAACATTACAGTACTTCGACGTACCGTTGCATTCATCCCAAGGCGACAAACCACCATCAAACGATGTCCAGGGTACTGGCCCGGCTGATTCGAACGTTGTTGAAACGTCTGTGCCAAGTGTTGGTGGCACTCACCACTTCATCTGCCCAAAGACTCCGCATTCTCCTGTCTTTCTTTCGACATTTCGTGTCTAGGATTTGTGGTTTACCAAAGCACAGCACTGACTCAAGCCCATCCGCTTCAGAGTCCTATACTATCTTGACCAGCACATCCAGCGCATGGTGTCCCCAGGCTGCCTTACCACTGGCATTACCACTTCACAACGGGCACATCACCCTGGAGTCAGTGGCTTCAGCAAGCACTCAAAATGTGGTTTCGTCCTCATCACCACCCTACACTATGCCTGTTCCATGCATTCCTCTGCAGACTATTACGCCTCAGACGTCTTGGCATGCAGAAGTCAATAACAATATCTCTTCCAGTGGTTCCGGTACCAGAGTCAACTTCATGCCTGTCGGTGCAGGCCATGATCTACGATACGAAGATCGTCCTCCTCTGTACGTCGTTGCAGTGCTCTAATCATATTAGTGGATAGTCTCGAGGGGTCGCCTTCCAGAAAAAAATGTAACAAGTATGATAAAATTCCAGCATTCATGCGGCACTTTCCCAACGAGTGAGTCCATCAACGAGGAAATGTGTTAATGCGGATGATGCAATGCGTAGATCATGTCCCTGGCTGGGCCGTGACTGGAAGTCATATGTACACCCTGAAGGCGCGCTGTATCTGTACAATGGCCGTCAAGTAAGCATTCATGCACAATGTCATATATTCGTGGTGGATCACTGCACATGTTATCTACAGAGAACATTCACTGAAGCAAACATGGACGAATCTACATTCAACTTAGTAGACGGATGTATAAATGCGCTATACCAGGTAGCACGCGAGAATTCAGTGGACCTCGAAGATAGTAAAATCGAGCTGGTCGTGCAAGTAGAGCAGGCTGAAGATGATGACGCACCCGTATCTTGTCAATACTATTTTATCGACCATGCTACCCGATCTTTATTTTGGCTTCACGAAAACGATCGAGCGACAGAGAACATTTTTAGCGGGTTGCGAGGGATCTATGACCCGAGTCACATTGGTGCGTCATGCAGAATCTATGATGCCACTGGTATGAACTAGTCATAAGCATATGCTTTGGAATCCGAGTACTGGTTTGTGACTTTCGATTGTATGAGTTCCAGTTACTTTTCTCCGGACTAGTTTCGATTCATGTGTCTTTGCAGATCCAGTATGAGCATCCTCACCAGAAATGCTGAGCAGGATTCACTGCGAACGCTACCCCAACTACGAGCTGGATCGGGTCAACCTTCTCAAGGAACTGAGGGATCTTGTCATGTATGCGAGTGCAGGTACCGATTGTCTTAACTCCATTAACTCTCTTATGGACATGAGGTTCAGAGATCATCACTTCGGATGCATCCTTGTCTCCTTTTGATGCTGATGAACTCAAAAGCATCCTGGAGCTGATTGGCCATCTCGAAGGTGGGATAGTGTTTTAGACTGCATACTTTGGATCGTCCAAAATGTCATTAATACACACTCTTAGTGAATGCCGAGGATAAGCACTCCTTTCATTCCAATTGCGTTATTGGTAAGCAAAGTTGTACGTAGTGGATTCATCCTAAGGACTTATTATTTCATCAATAGCGAGGTTCATGCATTACTTTAGTATGTCTTGCATTTTGGCAGCTTAGCACGCAATTCATTCCCGTTGAAGATAGAGCCAAGTTCTTCAACTTCTGTGGTCTGCCTTGCGCTCGTCTCGATGCTGATAAATCCGTTCACGGTGGGGATACTGACATCTTCCATCCATTGGCCAGTAGTATTTCGTTGGTTCTCGACATCATGCTTTTTTGGGCACCGAATGCTCATTACAACGATCTTCGAAGAGTGTGGGTAGATGAGTGCATCAATGCGCCGCGGTGGAAAGATTTCAGCCGAAATCTCATGGCGGAATGGACCGGCATCACAATCTACGTGTGTGTCATCGTGGTCAATATCTCATTTCAAAATTTGATGCCCGTTTGTTCTCTACCAGTCCACCGTGATGTTGGCCGTAGATGTGAGTTTCCTTGCAGTACCAAATGTGAACATCAGCACTTCGCAGTCGGTCGGAATTATTGCTACATACATCTCAATTATCTTCATCACTGGGTCCTTAATCATCTCACTCCTGCTGGCACGTCAGACCCAAAGATATGGTCCCGAATCAGCGGAGGGAGCGGTAAGTCTTTCAGCCTAGTGTGCATCTCTGCGATGCTAACTCATTATATCAGGCAGAGCTCCTGGAAAACATGGTGGGGGGATTTTTCGGGATGGAAGCCCTTGCCACGATTCACAGTCTCCCTTATGCCATGCTTATGTGGGGGTAGGTCGACAGATACTCTTTAACTTTTTACCAGGACTAATAATTATATAACCCCTGCCTAGGATGATCTTCTTTGCAATTTCGTTCTTGTACAATGTATTCAAGTTCACGACGGTTACAATGCTGGCATCGGTCGTCAGCGGGTCCGTGGTTGTTACGGTGTCCATATTGTGGTTCATCTGGGCGGCGAGAGAGTTTCATTTTTTCACGCGACTGCTTAAGCTCGTCCAACTTAGACCCCGCACCTGATTGTAGCACCCTTGGTGATTTTGCCACCTTTGCATATAATGTCAGCTTTGTGCTAGATTTCTTCGGTAAAAATTTGAGGGTCAGATAGCTACTTGGCAACTGAGTATTGTCTCATATGAAGTACAAGCACATGTTGGTGGACCACTAACATTAGTATCAGCTCATTCCGGAGGACCAAATCTTCATGAGCATGTGCTTGATAATTTCAGTGAATTAAAGAGCGCAACATGGGTTCGCCGCGCACTAGCACACTAGGAGTCCGATGCAAGTTCACTGCCTAAGGGGTAGAGGAGGCCTTAAGCGTCGAGCGTGGTTGTACTCGCCCAGATATTTGACCATGGACTCGTCTTCGAATCACCAGCCGCAGAGAAGAAAATCATGGCACATGTTGAGACAGGAGGATGGTGTGTATTATTCGTAAGTCCGTGTTAATCAACAATTTGCGGGAGGACCTGCAATCAAACACTGGATAATATGGATCGTCCTCGAACTTCATTCTAGCTGTGCAAGAGTGTCACATTCATATGCTGGGGGAGAATCTAGTTTTGCGAGATGTATGCGGTCTGCATGCGCCGACTTGACTCCTGTTCTGGCTTGCTGATTTCAGCGAAGCGAATAGGCCAACTTACAACCTACCTAAGGCTGACCGATTATTCGATCTGGATTATGCCTTGTGCATTGTCAAGAAGGTTACTGGGATCTGGACACTTCCATATTCATTATGCGCGACAGGTTTTTATGTGTTCCCTGTCCCCGTGAGCATCCATTATGACCGCCTGAAGCACCTTATTGTACTCTTTGCTACCCTGAGTCATGAGGTTTACAGATATAGTTCATAACCTGAATGGAGCTGGCAACGACTTCGCTGTCCATTCCGTCAGCGTCATGCATCACTACATCATTCTGATAATAAACCTCTTGCACGAAAATGGCGCTGCACATGCGAGAGAGCTGAAGTGCATTCTGGAGTTGTCTGGCAGTAGTTCAAGACGCGCAAAAGTCTTCACGCTGTCCGACGTGACTTCATCACGTGATCAGAAAAATCAACACACTGGTGAGGCGACGTTTCGCGGTTTTCAACTTGGCATGATACGCTTGTCAGCAAGTTTTCCTTCAAGGATTATTCTCGTGCTTACCTGTATAGAATTCTAATTATTAGATGTAAAAACGAGCTGTGTGAGTGCGATACATAGTCACGTGATTAGTTAAGTCGACGTTGTGTACGTATACAGTATTGGTATAGTGACCAGCGCAAACCATCGACGTTAAGCAAGCAAGTCTTTCGTTCGAACTTCCTCCTGCACTTTAGTCCAACATTACAGTCAGTAAAAGGCTTGTAGGACTCAGCAGCAATGCGTTCTCGCACACTTATTGTGCTTGGGTGCATGGTACTTGCTTCCTACGCGTCACCCCCAGTCAGTGTGTCTTTGCATTCCTCCTTTAATGCTGCAGATCCATTACTTGAGGCACTGTAAGTTCGAACTACTCAGTTCTCCGTTCCAGCTAACGTGATATTTGGCTGGCTAGAGAAACCGTGGCGCTTGCCTCACCCGAGCATCTGTTTCCCATCCTTGATCATTTCCCCCTCCCTGTGAAACCCAGAACGTCTGAAGAAGCTCACAAAGCTGCCTTAGATCTTGCAGAAATTTACCTTCAGCCTCCTGAGAAAGCTGCCGTCAATGTTGGGTTATCTTTGCACGCCGCAAGCCCAAAGCTCGCAGCACAGGAGATACACAAAAGCGGTAGGGAAGGATGCGAGGATTGGGTTGACTGGTATGGGAGTGTTGCATGCGATGCAGATGAACTCAACCGCCTCGTCGAAATTTCAACCACAGTTTCGGATTTCGAGTCTCAACCGAAAGTGAAGCGCCTCCAAACAGACCACACCCCTCCTCTTCAGCCCTCACTCAACCCCTCAAGATGGACAGCAATACACTATGCTGATCCTATGTCATCTGGGTTCAAATCACTACACAATACATTACTCCATTTGAGTCCTGAAGTGGAGTACGTGCTACGTTGGGCTCGGCCTACCATTGCAGGAGATGGGCCGTATTTGTCCGGGTACGGTGTTGCACTGGACTTGAAGAAGATGGATTATCTCGCTGTAGATGACCGCAGGCGTTCTATCTCTACCTCTCACGACCGTCCCTCTAACAACGAGAGCCAGGAAGGAAATGACGAAGATATCCTGAGCTGTATTTTTGCGACCATGTCATTCATTGACACCGAAACAGAGGAGAAAACCGCCGCTAATGTTCCCTTGACTAAGGAGGAGATTCAAGGTAGCTGGCTAGTTTGTTATTATATCACCTAACGCTCATCTTTTGCATGGCGCAGACCTTGGCCTCAAAGCAACATCTTTCCTTTCTCTTATGTCTAATTCCTCTTCCCTCCAGTCATCTATCACCTCGTGTTTGTCGGAGAAGTCACTCTCCCCTTTGAAAATATTGCAGACGTTGTCTGGGAACTTTCCGCTGTATGCAGTTCCACTTGCGCGCAAAGTCAGCATCCCAGGTTCAGTGCGAGATGAGGTGTATGGAAACTGGGGAAAGGTAGTGATGGGCACGAATACGGCATGGGTCAATGGAAGGCAGTTGGAGGGCGAAGTCGGGATGTTTGAGTGCGTTGCATTCTTATCTCATACTTTTTTCTCTACTTCTGTGCTACGCTCCGCTTCTATTCAATACTGATCTTCATAACAGGCTTTTACGCACCTTTGCACGCGAACGCGCTCTCATTCGTTCCCTCGTCGAACTTGGTCTGACGCGCGAGCAGGCAATTGAGTTTGTGATGCACCCAGTGCAGTCTGGTCCGGTTGACCTATCTCCGCCGACGAAGTCCAACAGGAAGGTTTCGAAAGGTACAACACAGGGGTCAGCGAAGCGCTTTGTGGATACGGACACCGATATAGGGGTAGTTACTTTTGACATCTCTCCGAAGTGGAACGACCTCCTAGATGGGCTCGTCGACTCATCGGATAGGTTAGAGGGCGGCAGTGTCATAGTATGGTGGAACAATATCGAGGAGGACACGAGATACACTGGCTGGGGGACGGACTTGACGCAGGTGGATACTTATACTAAGCGCTCATTTCCAGGATACGCTAACTTTGTTTTGTTTTTGTTACCTGTACAGCTCCTCCGCACACATCCCAGTCAACTTTTCAGTCCTTTCTTGCGTTTGCGGGTCAACCTCATCAACGCCGTCCTCGCTCTTGACTTTTCGCAACCTCGTTTCTTCCCCCTCCTTGCAATTCAAGTGGAGAACATCGTTTCTCGCGGGTTTCCTGTGAGGTGGGGATTTGTTCCAGTTGCGGCAAACGATGGGGATGGTGCGTGAGGAGACTATTTTCTTGCTGATATACTCATCGCATGGATAGGCCTTAAAATGGCGAGAATTGTATACTACATCGCACAGAAGTTCGGTCAGACAGAACTGTTGTCGTTTTTCCGCTCTGTAGGTCTTTCGCTTTGTGCTCATCTATGCTACTTGATGACCCCTTTCATAGTTGTCCGCCGCACACACGCAGCTCCCTGCTGTGGCTTGGAGTGCTGTCCATGGAACATTTAATACTCTTGGGGCACCAGATCGTTTTGCGGACATTGCCAGTGGGAAAGTTCCCAGCGTTGAGGAGGCTATTGAGAATGCAAGGCAGTGGGCAAGAAGGCTTGGTGTGAGCGCCGAGGATGGCGAAGCATTTGTGAACGGAAAATGGTATGAAGTAGGGGATAACTTCTTACGAGACTTGCAAACCGAAGCGGTTGCGCAGATTCAGTTACTGCAAGAGCTGGTAAGCATTTTTGTTTTCTGGATACTCCCCGTCCTTCTCTCTGACCTCGCTGGCTTATTATGTGCCTCGTTTGTTTACCATTGTCTATGCCTCAGGTCTACCTGGAAGAACTGACCAGTGCTTCCATACCACTACTGTCGACGTTCTTCTATGACCTCCCTACAACGGTAGAGAGACGGAATCCGTATATCTTCAATAAGGCACCCTCTTCATTGCATACTCGTTCGTCAAGCGCTGGGAGCCTCAAATTGTTTGATCTCGGCGACTTGAGCAAGCGCACGGGGTGGAACCTTACCAAATGTGCATGGGTGACATCGTGTAAATTTTTGCGTTACATGTCCAACTTAGACGTCGCTAATTCTGTCTCACTGTTTAGATACCGAACGGACGTCGCTAAGTATGCTTGTAATTGCCGATTTGGACTCGGCGGAGGGACTGGCACTGGTTCAAGAGGCTGTGACATTTGTGTCTGTGAGTAACCTGTGCTTTCGCGTGCTTTCGTACTAAAGATGGATAGAGTTCGCAATCACGCGTCGCATTCCTGCATAACCCTAATGCCAGCACAGCTGGCGGGAAAGTGTCATCCCTCATTGCAAGTATCGGGTCAACGAGCGACCTATACACGCTCTCTCCGGATGTGTTACAACGAGCGCTAGGTGAGGTGGAACTGGAAGGCGCTGCACAGGTCTTTATTGCCGAAGGAATACCGCTGCAATCGGACCCGCAAGCACACACAGCGTTTTTGACGACAAGTCGCCTTCTCGCTCGCGAGGTGGGCCTTCAGCCTGGGGAACAGGCAATCCTTGTCAATGGACGAGTATGTCGCTTATTCTTTTCTCGTTAGTGTTGTGGATAATAAAATGACATGCATAGCTCGTCGGTCCTATCTTGCCTCCGTCGAAATTCGTTTCGGAAGACTTTGCAATGTTGGAAAAGTACGAAATCAAAAAGCGAGTTGGACGTGTCGTGCAAGCTCTTGAGGCCGTCCTTCCTGACAGCACAGAACTCGATATGTACGTGCTCTGGACCAGCACTGCGTTCAATTCTAATGTTGGCTTTCGTGTACATAGGTTTGCATACGCAAACATTGCATCGTTAGCGTCATCGATTATCTATGCAGATCAGCAGCCAGATCCAAGTGAAGCCGGATTGTTTGACAGCATACCAAAGCCAAGAGCGAGGAATTATAGACTCTTATCGGACAACTACACGTTTGTGTTTTCTCACCTGCATGCAGCGCTAAAATAGCAAGCTGAACGAATAACATCATTTTAGGAAAATTGAATTTGGTGCTCGAGAGAACGCGTTAACACACCTTGTACTGCTGCTTGATCCTCTGAGCGAAGCAGCACAGAAGTGGAGCGCAATTCTGGAGGTGAGTCAAAACATAACATCGAAGACTTGTCGGGTTAATGAAGATAAATGTAGAAACACGAGGAACTCTTCCCAGAGGTGTACTTTGAACTGCATCTCAATCCGACCCAGCATTCCGAGGTATGTTCAATCACTTGGACTGTGCGTATTGGCAAAACTCATGAATTCGCAGATCCCACTCAAACGATTTTACCGATACAGTGTTGAGCCTCATTTGCAATATGACGACCAAGGGTAAGTAGGTTCAGTTTTCTGCTTGTAATTTTACTGAGGCAACCCAGCCACGAACTGCCGGTGCAAGTAACCTTCAACGGGCTGTCCGCAGACCCAATATATACCCTTAGCATGGATGTCCCCCCCTCGTGGCTCGTCCGCCCGCGGGAGGCACTGTACGACCTTGACAATATTCAACCAAGTACACTACCACATGACGGCCTTCATGCTCGTTTCTCACTCGATTACCTCGTCGTTGAAGGGCATGCACGGGAAACGAATTCCAATAGCCCCCCTCGAGGAGTACAGCTCCAACTTACCACTTCGTCTCTTGCTGCCAATCATACACCGTCGGTAGTCGACGACACTCAGGTCGTCGCGAACCTCGGCTACCTGCAGTTCAAAGCGCGCCCAGGGACGTTTAAACTTGATATTCGCGAGGGCAGAGGCCGCGAGGTATATGAGATGGTCAGCGTGGGGAGTGAGGGCTGGAATAGTCCTTCTGTAAAAGAATCTGGAGAAGAGTTGACCGTCATGAGTTTTGAAGGGTTGACATTGTACCCACGGTTAACGCGAAAGCCGGGTATGGAGAGAGTAGATGCGTTGGGGGGATCAGGGGAACGATCCGACCATCCTCAGACTATCATAGGTAACATTCTGTCAAAGTGGGTTACTTCTTTTGTTACCGCCCATGTTTGTCCTGAAGAGTCATTGCAGGATTTCATCTATGTTCACATCGAAGAGTGAGAGCACGACTCAAGTCGCAAAGACAAAAGCCAAGCAAGCAGATATCAACATCTTCACAGTTGCTTCTGGGCTTCTCTATGAGGTAAACTCCCCTCCCACATCTGCGAAGCTCAACGACTTACCTCTTCCAGCGATTCGCTTCCATCATGATTCTTAGCGTCCTGCGTAATACCAACAGCAGTGTTAAATTCTGGTTCATAGAGAATTTCCTATCACCTTCTTTCCTGGTTAGTTTGCGTGATTAGTCTCAGTCGCAAAGACGCCCTCATGATCATATTGCAGGAATTTATACCCCACATGGCTGAAGAATACGGCTTCCAGTATGAGCTTGTGACTTACAAATGGCCATCTTGGCTTCGCGCACAGAAGGAGAAGCAACGCATCATTTGGGCATACAAGATTCTTTTCCTCGATGTTCTGTTTCCGATGGACCTGAATAAGGTCATCTTTGTCGACGCGGATCAAATCGTCCGTGCGGATCTGCAAGAGCTGGTTGACCTCGACTTGCATGGTGCACCGTATGGATATACACCTATGGGCGATGACAACCATGAGATGGAAGGTTTCCGGTTCTGGAAAACCGGATATTGGCGAGACTTTTTGGGTGGTCTGCCATATCATATAAGGTGCGTCATCCGTGATGTCGCACGTTCAATGGATCCGACCCTTCTTCAGTGCCCTATATGTTGTAGATCTTGTTCGTTTCCGCCAGGTACGTATGGTGCTTCTGATGATGACCACCCCTGATTAATGGTGTTTAGATGGCCGCGGGCGTACGTTCACCCCTTTCATGGTGTCCGAGGAATTGTGATGACGTTTGGTTTCAGGACTTCCTCCGTGGACAATACCAGATGCTTTCTGCTGATCCAAACTCGCTCGCTAACTTGGACCAAGGTGAGTCATGCGAATTCTGAAAGCACGGAACAGTCCGCTAACGATGCAAAGATCTGCCAAACAACCTCCAAAGAGACGTGCCAATAGTGAGTTGAAAATTGCTTTGAGTGGAGTCAGGTAACTGATGACTACCTAGTTCTCTCTTCATGAAGATTGGCTTTGGGTATGTAAAGCTCTAGTTGTCCTTCAATCTAAAACTGATGATGTGGCTGGTGCAGTGTGAAACCTGGTGTATGTTACTAACCCCGTTTTCGATCTCTTTCTCAATCTGAATCAATATATGCAGGCAGCAAGGATCGCCTCCATCGTGCCAAAACCATCGACTTGTGTCAAAATCCACTTACGGTCAGTCCTCCCAGATGACATCAGTGATCTGTCTGACGAATAGCTTGCGTACACAGAAAGAGCCGAAATTATCTCGCGCAAGACAAATCCCTGAGTGGGAGGAATACGACAACGAGATTGCGCGATTTGCACGCAGCCTCGCTGCGGAAGGCAAGATTCATTCAAGCGTCGCCACCGCTGGTTCAGATGTCCTCGCGAATGTTGGATTGGCCCAGTCAGCCGAAGTTGGAGGTGCTTCGGAATCGGATGACAAGAATCCTCAGCACTCGCATGATGAACTGTAGATATATAGGTAGATGCTTTGATGATTTTGTAAGCGGGCCCTTTGTGATTCAGACATTGGTTGCTACCAGCCTCAGTTTACCCTCAATCCAGAACTTGCAAACCTCTGCAGGACTTCCTCGTCAAGGATCTAAGGATATTATTGCTTAACTCAGTACTATTATAGGTCTGGCTACGACGGGCTGGTAAGTTAAGATTGATATTGTCAATCTTCGGGCAAGGTATCAATATGAACTTATCGTTGCGGGTCTCGCCGCAGCTAGCCTGAAGCCTCGCAGTCTCCCGTAGGCCAGGAAGTAATTTAATCATTCCTGCTGTATTATGAAGGCCTCGTGATGTCGGTTTATAGTGGCAGCGATCAAATTGTGGGCTGTTCGTCCATCATATCCTATCATATCGTAATTAGCATTGCTTTTATCTAGACTCGGATCAGATCAAGGATCAAACTAAGGATCCAGGCCAGCTGGCAGGTGAAAATGATTCGGGCCCGGCAAGCATGGCACTACTAATGCAAATACTGGTACTCTCTTCAGGAATTCGGATTGTCTAGATGCTGCATCATACCGTCCCCACCGGACAGTCGAGCTGACTCTGTCCATGCCACGGCAGTACTAGCTTAGTAGCTAGTGCCAGATCGGGGTCGAGACTCGAGCCTCACTCTGACGTGAGTGCTGTATCAGCCTTGCTGCATCATGACTCTGCCACTGAGCCTGGCCGCGGCATCGATGGTCTAGTGCATGCTATACAAGATACCTCTTATCTGATACTTCACACAAGAAAAAAAAAGCGACTCGGTTCGGCTCTGTGGAGCCAGGACCGTTTTTTTCATTTACATAGTCACGGTCACTCAAACGTCAGACACGAATAGCTCGAATTTGATGGGCAAGATTTCATCGACATCACAGATCGAAAAGAACCATCGAGTGCCGAGTGCTTGTGGGCAGCTGGCTTTTCATTAGCGACTCCCGCAGCGGTATACTGTGTAGTTTGACGGATGCGCAGCCAATATGCACTTGAAGGGCATGATGAGCACGCCACGGCCCACCAATGGGATTGTCAAAGACCGTGATCGTGACAGGATGAGAAGGGCGACGATGAGGCACTTTACTTGCTTCGATTGTTTTTGTGGACTCCACCAATGTGTTTCACTGATTTAGTTTTGTGGCGAGGCAACCTTGCGTGGTGTCAGCAGCAGTAACTGTCATTCTGAATGGAGCTGTCTATAATCATGTAGTATTACACATACGAAGCCAACTCCATTCAGAAGGACCCAACGTGAATGTGGTGAGGGCGTTTACTAAGTTACGGATGAAAAGATGAAACGCCGGACATTTTATTGTGCGATTGAGGTCCTAAGCCTTGACTCCATGTGTTGTCCTCGCGTTCGCTTAAACAATTACAGATAACTGCCTTAATCTTGTAGATCTTGATCCTTGATGAATGATTCTTGAAGATGAACGTTTTCACAAACAAGGTACATAATACCGTAAGTACTTGTGATAGGGGAGGGGCTGAGAACGTAAAGAGAACAAAGAATATCTCCACTAACTAAATGGCAGTGGTCTTCATC
>Ga0153975_1000523_pt1 | contig 11996 bp, 9 predicted proteins | sample TSGA059MetaG_FD_104694 | JGI IMG/M metagenome (GOLD analysis project Ga0153975, IMG submission 104694) | Attine ant fungus gardens microbial communities from Georgia, USA - TSGA059 MetaG | ecosystem: Host-associated > Fungi > Mycelium > Unclassified | place: USA: Georgia, Yuchi Wildlife... | reverse complement strand
GTGGCCTCGGAGGTCGTACTCTTGAACGATAGAATCGAAGCGTTATCAGCATGATATACAACGTGACGGAGCCCACGCTGTAGGTCATAGCACAGGATGTCGGAGCCTCTAATGAGCGGGATGATAAGCCATAGACCGGATACCACTTCCCATTGGTCTCCTTGTAGGGCTGACCACTCGGGCTCAAACCAAGTAGCCTTGGAAGTTATGGTTAAAGCTTGCTTGCACCACTTGATGCCCACTTGAGTACTCTTTACGAGGGTGTTCTCTAAGAACTCGCGAGAATGAGAGTCGAGAGGTCCGCGAGGGCGAGGAAGCCTGGCATATGTATAGGCATCTTGCCATACAGCCCGGTGGAATGTCAAGTCGCGAAGGCCTTTGCACACCTAAAAACATGTTTCGCGTGAAGGGAGGCAATAAGCAAATGATGAAACAATATCTTACCAGTCGAAGGCATATGATTTCGCGGACAGAGAGAAAGCATAATACACGATATAAAGCATCGTGAGGAAGATTCATCAGTATCATCGTGGGTTGGCTATGAAAGGTGGGCACTCTACCTACTAGGCGCCAGGATGTGCACCGCTCTCGAAGGGACAGCCAGGAAGCGAGCAAAAGTGATGTGCCTATTCGCTAGCTCACTGGGCTTTCTTACTATACTGTGAGTTCTTCGGTCCTTCTTCTCATCCGACAGCCTCCTTCTGGCGCAGAAATATCATTTGCTCTTCGCAGTTTTGCAAACTCTCCCAGTCCACACTTCATTCGAGTCTACATAAAGATGTGTGAAGAAAGCTTGCACCGAATCGTCATGCCATCATATGATCAAGTGCCGTCACTCTATTCAGGCACTTTGTATTTGCCAACAACGTGTATGATGTCGATGTTCGATGGGATCGTACCGAAGAGTAAAATTTGTAGAATATGTAGTTCGCCACGCATGCTTGCCAGCCTTTAAAGCTTAAGATTGGTGTTCGCTGAAGCCTGATACTGAATGTAAAGCACGCTGGGTCATTATCGATATCGGGCGTAGCCGACTCTTTCACACAGTCTACTTGCTGTTTCGTTTCGTTGTCCACTCAACCCTCCTACTATGTGAGACTCCGAGCTGAGACTGGAGCCTCGGTGTTAGCATGTCAATGCTGCATGCTACTACTGAACTACTTTGAGACTCTTTTAAAATTTATGTAGGTAAGGACCGTCAGGTTAGCTATAGGTCTGACTACTGACCTTTTTGCATCTTCAAGCTTGACTTATACGCCAATTATACGCATGTCAAAAGTAACGTCATGACAAGCGCTGGAGCTCGGTGGGAATAACTCAGACCTTTCCCTCTCCGACCTTCTCTCTCAAGTATGTAAGTTATATTTGCCCTGAGGCTCGTGATACGTCCCGTGGCTGATCTGCTGATTGGCGAGCAACACGCGCCTATCGTAGGAACCTTATTTCGTCATCCTTAGAGCGATTGGCTGTCGTTGAGATCGAACGTGAACGACGGTGACATTGGAATTGACCGATTTACTTCGTTGGAACGTTCAACCGCTCAGTGTTCCGGGACATCGGTAGCTTCGTCGAAGCGCAATGTGGGGGAGCGAATTGCAACAAACGTGTCAGTTCGATATTGGTTCAGGAGCTTCGGGGCCCATTGATGTGAAATTACTTCTCCCACGTAAATAGCAGCACTAGCCAGCAGGCTCACTGAAACGTGTCTTTCGCGTCCATAAGGATGCCACAAATGGCTTTTCCTCGACGTATTAACGTCCTCCCAACGGTCAAAGTGCCCTACATTTCTTTACTTTCCAAGGATGCTGCAAAATCACTTCGTTGTCTTGCTTGCGATTCTTCCATGGCTAGGAGTATCCGTCACGGCTCAGAACGTGTCATCTCAGGCGTACACACCTGTTGCTGCACCATGTCCTGCAGGCTTCAATCTGGTGCGGATGGCGGGTACCCCTGGGGCTCAATCCCTGAGTTCTTCTGAAGCTTCCTATGTCGGTAATCGCAAAACAAATGTTCTTCCGCAAGCATGGAAGACATACCTCTCTAATGTCTTGTCCACAAACGCTTCCTTACCCAATTATGTCGCAAGCATTCTTTCGGGAAATAGCTCCGAGACTCCAACTCTAGGTATTGCCACGAGCGGAGGAGGTTATCGGGCGGCAATCTTTGGTGCAGGAGTTCTGAACGCACTAGATGGGCGAAATTCATCTTCCACCTCTGCTGGAATAGGAGGGTTACTCCAGGCAGCGACCTATCTGTCGGGATTATCAGGCGGCTCTTGGCTCCTTACGTCCCTTGCTCAAGCAAATTTCCCCACGATACAAGAGCTCGTTTTTGGACCTGCCAGTCCCACTGTGTCCAATACTTTGTGGGGAGGATGGAGCATTAATTACGATATTGCAATGCCAAGCAATGACCCTGTCACGGATACAGAGTACTCTACGAACCTTGTGGAGGAGCTGCGTGGCAAGTACGATGCAGGTTATGTAGTGACCTTTGCAGACTATTGGTCGCGTGCATTGGCAAGGCATTTTACCAATGGAACTTTCTCGTCCAACTTCTATGATGAGTCCTACACCCATGGAGCTGGTATCTTGTGGTCTGGCGTTGCAGACATGTGAGTTTACTCTTCTCGTTGGCATTCACTGGTTGATACTGGTCCAAGGACCTCTTTTATGTCATACTCTATACCATTTCCTATTGTGGTCGCGGACCTTCAAGCTCCGAATCAGGACTCGTCTGAGATTATCGCAGGAGATCTGGTCCCCCTGACCAATCCTGTAATGGAGTTTAATGTCTGTGAGTGAAGAATCACGATCGTTCGTTCCAGGACCCCTGAATATGACGAACAGTTGAAATGGGTACATTTGACCCTCAGCTCTCTGCGTTCGCGCCAACAAAATATCTGGGAACGACTAACAACAGCATCTGTATCACCAACTATGATCAATCTTCGTTGATTGCTGGATCATCCTCGGAACTATTTAACACTGCTAATCTTACCGTGGGCCCAAGTTCTGTTCTTTGATCGTCGATAAACGACTGACTTAGCTGGCAGAATACATTCAATTCCACTTTTGGGCCTGTTTTATCTCTCATGGCAGATCTACTTCCCGAGCCCAAGGTTGAATATGACATCGCTTCTTGGCCAAACCCATTTTATGGCGTAGCGCCGGAAACATTCATTGATACGGCCCAAACAAATCTGAATCTTGTGGATGGTGGTGAAGACGGTGAAACTATTCCTTTACAACCTCTCCTTGTGAAGCCTCGTGGTGTTGACGTCATCTTTGCCATTGATGCAGTAAGCGGGTTTTATGAACGCCATGATCTTCAGTTGATTTCTTAAACCAGACCAACGATATTAACAACTTCGCTGATGGCAGCGCTTTGATTGTGCGCATATATAATTACCGGATGAATCTCACGTCTGAAACCTTGCTAGGCCACACAAAATCGCACATCACATTATCCATCAGCTTACTCATTCCCTGCCGTTCCTACATCATTGGGAGAATTCACCGCGCAAAACCTGACTACCCGCCCGACGTTCTTTGGATGCTCGAATACCAGCACCCCGCTTCTCATATATCTTGCTAACGGTGGCCCACCTCACGATGGTGAAGCTCCTATCACCAACACCCCAACCACTCAGCTCAATTATGAATTATCGACCGTTCAGGCAATGCTCAGCCAAACCTTTGTCATCGCTACGCAGGGGTACCCGGCTGACGGAGCAACGAAGGATCCAGACTGGCCATCGTGTCTCGCATGCGCCATTGTCGATCGTGCAAGGGAGCGAGCAGGAGAAGTCAGGAGTGGTATTTGCTCAACCTGTCTCGACAGGTACTGTTGGAATGGCAGTACGCTGACGACTACTACCTCTGATAGTCCTCGCCGCATCAGTATCAACCACTCTTTTGGATTTGCGGTTGCGTCGGCCATCGTGACCATGATGGTGTTATGAAGTCAACTGGACACTGATTTATTTATCATGCATTTGGGACAAGAGTACTAACCCGTCGTGTTGTTCTGTTACTTTTGTGGACACGGGATAAGCTGCGCATAATGCTTTCCCCCTCGTAATTCATGCTGATTCAGCGGATCCGCGTGAAATAAGGCATCAGTATTTAAACTTCGATCAGGTGAACAAGAAGGTTTGTGCGTTTAAACGTTCAATGTCACGACTCCAGATGAGGATAAGTTAAGGTTGACCTATACGTTGCAGTACGGCGTCCTGTCAGCGACGAACGTGCCGTGTATACACCCGTTAATTCCGTAAGTAGCAGTCGTACTCTGTGAAATGTGACCTTGCTATGCTTGACATGAACAGTTCAAGACTTTGGTGCTTGAGTTTGAACTAACATGTGCCAGCGGCTATGTAAGTGCAGGGTTCACGCGTTTAATTCAGTGCTCACGGTCATACCGCAGAGAAAGTGCTGTTAAATACAATTATGTAGGGTCTCGGATAGTGGGTGCTACTTTTCAAAACCAGACTCGAATTTAGTTGGCTAGGCAAAACAACCCCTGCTTGACCGCTATGTAGTATTTACATAGTAACTTTTATTTCTACATCGGTGTTTGCACGTTGGGCCCTTGCCAAGTTGCCCCTATCACTGTCACTAACAGAGCCCACTAAATTGGTCTATCAACACGGAAACACATATAATAGCAGATATATAATATATATCACAGGACTGTAAGCTAACTAGATGGTTTAGAGCAGTGACTGACTTCCAGCCTCTGCATCAGCATCAACCAATTATTTGGATAATTGATCAATCTGCGGTGGTGTCAGTTGTGAGTCATGATGTTGTTATGAAATCAATTGTGTGCTGCGTTTGAGACTGAGTAATATAATGATACTGATGCGTCGTTTTGTTTTGCGATTTTATGGATGCAGCCGCGGACTAAACTGCGCATAGAACAGGTTGATGCTGATTCAGTTGTGGCGGATTCGCGTGAAAGATGGCGTCGGTATTTATACCTTGATGAGGAAACAAGAAGGGCCCCGCGTTTAAACGTTTTAATAATGTTGCGATAGCTTTAGAAGTTACGGGGTGGTATCCTCTAGTGTGACATATACCTTCATCGTGCAAAGGATCTATTTGGATTCCTATAAGTGACGGACTACCATTTTTAAACTCGAGCCTCGTGTAAGGAGCTGGCATCGCGCGCGGTAATCTTGCAAAGGTTCAAGACTTTGATGGCATCATTGGCAGTGCATAACGAGCATTGTGTGGCACGAACCGCATGATGAACTTAAGAGAGGCACCCAATTGAGAAGGGAAGGCTGGGGAAATGATTTTAGATTCGCCAGATCGGTGACGGATTCAAAAAAGGCAGCCACGTGTCGTTTACGAACCCCGCGAACTTCTACTTTCAAGCTTGCAAATGCTCGTGTTCATTGGTCTTCACCCTCTGGTTATCAGGACAAGAGTTTCGATGTGAATCTCTTCCGACGGCTGGGTGAACCTAGTACACTGGTGATTCTTCCTCGGCCCGATGGTATCGTCTGAATTTTTATAGCTGACATTTGATACGTGATAGTATATTCATTGAGGATGAAGGATATTTTCTGTCTCAGTGTTCATATCATCGTTACATGTAGCGCGGTGACTTGCGCGCCCAGATGGAGAACTCTCCAACGATCGTCAGGTAAGCGGGACTGTTGCTGAATTCTATATCACATATAGACTTGGCCAGAAGAGGAATATAGTATCCCAGAAGTATAGTATGGGGCATTCAAGGCCGTAGTATATATACCAGGTTCTGAAACTTGAACTACAGGCCGCCTTCTCTTTTCTTTCCCTTCGTCAATCTGCCCGCCGCCGACGCAGGCTCACTTTGTTGTCCTCTTGCATTGTCGCTTTCCCATTTGCTACACCCACTGTCATGGACTTCACCATTACCACCGTCCCCGTCTCTTGGATTACCCACAACATCGCTCTCGCAGCACTCTCCCTTACGCTGGTTTACGCCGTCTCCCATGCTACATACAATCTCTTCATTTCGCCGCTTCGCTCAATACCTGGTCCCTGGTATGCCGCCATCTCAAACTTGTGGATCACAACACACGTCTTGCGCCTTCAGCAGTGCAAAATAAACCATCATCTTCTCGATCGCTATGGACCCGTCGTTCGAGTCGGTCCGAACAAGGTCATCTTCAAAGATTTGACGTTCCAGAGAAGTATCTACTCGGTTCACAAGTTTGACAAAAGCACCTTCTATAAGGGTTTTTTGACGTGCGTTTAACTTGTCTTTGACGTGATTATGGCTCACACATCTATTTAGCAATGAGAACGATCACGCGTTAGTGTATTATGCAATTTATTTAACGCGCATATATCCTGATCTTTTTGTGTAGCATGACGACCATAGACCATGCAGGGCACATGGCCCGACGAAAGGGTTATGCTCCTCACTACATCCCTGCCAACATCTCTCTTTTTCAGCCAGAAGCACATGATTATACGCTCGAGCTTGTTTCTGTACGTTGTTCACATTAGCACACTTTTTCCCATTCAATCCTCCCTCCCGCTTCCAGGCTCTTGAGCATATCGGAGGTAAACGTTCTCTAGATTGTCTTGCTTTGTTTCGTCACTACATGGTTGATATCATCATTGCATCTTCGCATGGCTACCGACAAGGTGCTCTTCGTAAGTGGATTCTCGGCGTGGAGGATCCCATGGCCACAGCGATCGCCGATTTTCCAAAGAGAGCTATTATTGTAAGACGATCACCTTGTATCACAACTAGACTAATAGTGGTTCCAGAGAAGCGCCGTTCCCACTTGGGTATGGAATTTAATCTGCCGCATTCCTAACAACCGGTGGCGTCAAATGTGCGATTCCGATAAGATCATGGGCGAGGTTGCTCCTTTTCGATGCCTACGATGCGGACAATAAAGCTGATCCTCGTCTCTTCTTTTCCCTAGTTCGTCGGAGCACGTGTATACGAGATGCGCGCGCAGTTGAACGCAGGATACCTTAGTGAACCTGAGAAGATTCCCATGCTACGACGCCTTCTCCAGTACAAGTATTCTCCTGGAAAAGCTATGCCTGACCATGATATCATCTCAGAATTGATGGGTCATATGTACGTGTCTATCTCTCATTCAACCGTACTGTGCCTACTGAATTATCACCTCCTAGGATCGCAGGGTCTGATACCACAACCAACTCGCTGTCCTACTTCTTCTGGGAGCTTAGCCGCCGCCAAGATATCATGACGAATCTTCAGGCAGAATTGGACCAAGCTATGCCTGATCCGCGTGTTATTCCCGATATCGCTGTCCTGCAGGACCTTCCGTACCTGAACGCATTCGTGAAAGAAGGTCAGAGCACACATTTCTTCAGCCTTGCGGTCTTCATTACACCTACTTTAGGTCTCCGCCTATACAGCGCCGCGCCAAGTCCTCTCGAACGTGTCGTTCCATCTTCCACGTCCAAAAATGGCGCTATCAACGAAGCTTTCGATCTTATGGGTTACGCACTTCCTCCCGGTACCATCGTCGCCACCCAGGGCTGGTCAATGCACCGTGATGCGTCCGTCTTCATCTCTCCAAACACCTTTTTACCTGAGCGCTGGCTAGAAACACTTGAGAACGATGAACATCTTTTGAAGATGGCGCAGTACCTCATGCCGTTTGGAACGGGCACGCGTGTTTGTGGAGGCCAGAACCTGGCCCAGATGATGTTGCGGATCGCGGTGGCTGCGTTAGCGAGGAACTTTGATGTGGTGGCTCCTGCTGAGACGAACGAGCACAGTATGGAAATGAGGGATTCTTTTGTAATGAAATTCCCATTGTCATCTGAGGCATGGAGTTGGCTCATCGTGTTCTCTTCTCTTTCAGGTTATCTTCCCCGCTTCGATGGAGTGTAAACTCACGTTCGTCCCGCGGACTCAGTGAGCCTCCATTGGCTGGTGACTCGAAGGACGTTTACCGCCTTACTTACATACCATACCATGCCATGAACTACGACCCACCACGAGCGTACACGCTTCACGCTTCTCCCTGTTCTCGTTTCCCGAATCATACTTTAGTTATTGGACCTCCTTTTAATTGGTTAATATGCGGGGCTGGCTAAACTGTCGCCCCCCTCGTCGAATTCGAACCTTGCTTTTCGTTGACCGTGTCAGGCTCTACCACCAATTAATCTCCTTAATAACAGAGGTATAGATTCGGGGTTCCAGAACCGTTCGTTTTACAAGTAGCAAGACCCGAAAACTGTATTGCAGTCCATGGACCAAAAGTTCGAACTGCGACAGCCTCGAACGCCTCACTTCAGCACCACTTCAAGTTGCTCACCTCAGCCGTAATTGATGTGTTCTACGCTATACCCCTTCGAGGAGGCAAAACTGACTGGCTCAACGATCATTTCACTATGGTCTGCCTTCTGCTGCAGCAAGCCAGTATATACTGATGTGCCTGGGAAACACTTCACGCTCATGGACCCTGATAACGTACCGCAGTTCCAGGAGATCTTCCATTCTTGTCTTGAAGCTCGTGGACTGTGAAAGTTAGGAAGGCTATTCAACCATTCCAACATGCATATTTGCTAACTACCGGGTTGACACTTAGAAATGATGAAAGTATGACTATCATGATTACGAACAAGGTTTCATGACAATGATGGTAAGATGTTGGAACGGGTGAGTTTGGAGGCTGACTATAACGGTGGACTAGGGGTTCCAAGAGTCGAGAGCTGACAAGGCTTATTAAGAGCGTTCAAGTTCCATACTGACTCCGCACTGTACACATTGCATATGCATCATCGCCCACAACACCAGCTCAAGGGATAAGTCGAGTTCGTTGAGCTCGAGATGTAAAGTTCAAGCCTGAGTTACTCAATGTCTGAGTCGGAGTCCTGTCAGGTAAGCACGGACTTTGAAAATCTGCAGCGCCGATTGTGCCGGTGTATACGGCTTAGTTCGACTACGTACCATGATATTCACTCGATCAGATTGCCACTTTCCATTACATTAGGCTGAAAACGTAGGTCAGTTCGCAGTGTTCAACGTTGGATTGGACGACCACGGCCTGATCGGTTTAATTTCGCTTCGGTGACGAGAATGGTTGGGGACTTGGGGCGTCTAATGCTGCCTTATAACTTAAGCTTGCCGATTTAGACTTGGAGTTTGGTTTCTCAGCCACTCCTTTGTACGAGGCAGAGCGTACGGTGACTCTTCCAAAACGCCTTATCTTGAGATTTTTTGGTGCAAGACATGGAGAAAGATGCAGCTCTTCTGCCTGTCACAGTGCCAGTTGATTCATCGGATAACCATGATGGAGTTGTAGCCTCAGGGAACAATCCCCCATCTTTTGAGAACGAGACGAAGAGGGCGATGCAGAGTAGACACCTGATGATGATCGGTGAGTGATGGTTCTGTTTACAGCTCTACCCTACCGAGGCATGACTCCGAGACTAGATGATTTCTATGTTGCATGGCTATACTGAGAAGCACTTAGTCTCGAGAGGCATGTCATTTACTGACTCAGCAATCTGCGCAGCAATCGGAGGGACCATTGGGACGGGTATTTTCTTAAGTGCTGGATCTGTAAGCACCACGTTTCTGTATTCTTTCATGAAAGCCTTTTGAGTCATACCCCAAAGGCTATTGCATTGGCTGGGCCAGGAAGTGCTCTGCTCTCATATTTCGTCGTCGGTATTTTTGTCTACTGCGTCGTGATTACTTTGTAAGGAGGTCTTTAACATCCACCTGACGATTTGAACTAATCAACTGGAAGGGGCGAAATGTCTGCCATGTTCCCCGTATCTGGTGCCTTTTCTGTCTTTGGAACTAGATTCGTCTCTCCTGCGCTAGGGTTTACTTTGGGTGCCGTATTTTCGCTTCAGCCTGATGTCTCCTCATTTTGACTTTAGAACAGGATGGAGTTACTGGTTTCAATGGTATTTCTGCGTCATAGACGATATTGATTCCAGATCTGATCTTCTGTCGTGTCCTTATCCAGGAGTCTTTCAATACGTGAGCATGAGTTCATTCTCAGGGAATAATTGATTCTCACAGAACGTTAGCAAGCGAGCTGACTGCTGCTGCGATCATCTTGCAGGTAAGTTGACTCATTCTTGGTTCTGGAAGTTGCTGATACAATCTTCATCAGTACTGGGCGCCACAAGTCCAGGCCTGGGAATGGGCACTCGTCATCATTGTCCCTGTGTTCCTACTTCAGCTTATTCACGTTCGACTCTACGGTGCGTAACTGTTGATGATGTATGTCGAATATCCTGATGCTCACTGTATCAGGAGAGTCCGAGTACTGGTTCGCTCTCATCAAGGTCCTTATGATTATATTGTTCATCTTTGTCGGGTTGATCTACGACTGGGGCGGAGTGAAAGGTCATCCTGGACCCGTAGGCACAGTTTTCGTCGGCAGTCCCACCACTTACCTTAACTTCCTGTCATTACATCCAGGGTTTGTCAAATTTTCAAAGCGGGCAAGCATTCATCGGTGGCTTCGAAAACTTTGCTCAGACTTTCGTTTACGCCTTTTACTCTTTTGGCGGTGTCGAACTAGTTGCGGTTGCTGCGGGAGAATCGGCTAATCCAAGTAAGACTGTTCCGAGGGCTATCAAGGCTACTTTCTTCCGCATAGTCCTTTTCTACATTTTGACCATCCTGACTATTGGGCTTTGCATTAACTGGCAAGACCCCACTTTGATCACCGCAGCATATAGTGAGTTATGAATCTGGTGCGCAAACCCTTACTCATCTTGTCCATCTTCTCAGACTCGGACGTGACCGCTTCTCCGTTGACTGTGGTATTCCAGCGTGCTGGGTTCGGCGCCGCGGCCCATGTTGTCAATGCTGTTCTCTTGACCGCAGTTTTATCAGCCACAAATTCGTGCTTTTATGCGAGTTCACGTATGCTTCTCTCATTAGCCAGATCTGGTCAGGCGCCTCGCATCTTTGGTTGGGTAACCAGCCGTGGCGTTCCCGTACCTGCACTATTGTGAGTCTGCTTGATAATTTTGATTCTCAGAATCTAACGCTAGCAAATTCGGTTAGCATGGCCCTCGCGGTATCATTCGTCTCGTTTCTTACGACGATCTGGGGAGAGGGGATAGTCTTTACTTGGCTGCTCAATCTCACGGGAATATCAGCTTTGCTCGTATGGGGATCGATTGGACTTATCTCTCTCCGTTTTCGCATGGCGTATCGAGCTCAGGGGCGCTCGCTGTCGGATTTGCCTTATACTCAACCATTTTTCCCCTTGTTACCTATCGGTGTCGTCATTCTTGGTACGCTGATGTTCATCGCGGAAGGATATTCGGCGGTCAAAGAGGAACCATTCGAAGCAAAGGTACTTGTCCCCCCTTTGATAAGTCTTCTATTTTTCCCCAAGCTCATCGTGCTCATGGCAGAATGTCGCTGCAACATACATTGGTATCGCGCTCTATGTTGTGCTATACATCGGCTACACGCTTTATGAGCGATTTGGACTTGGAATCCGACAGCATTTCGTACCGTTGGTTGAGGTGGACTTAGAAACTGATGCTGTTTGGAAACCTAGCGAAGGCACGACAATCCGAGATCACGCTCAACGTGAAGGCAAAAATGAAAAGGATGTGGCTGTCCCGGTAACCTCTAGATTGCGAAGTTGGCTAGCCAAATATGGGTTTTGATTTGATGAGAGGGGCCAGCTTCCAGCAGGCGGTCCACCGAAGAGGAAGAGGTGCAACACATACGAGAAGTATATGCGACAAGTATAACTTGTATTTTTTTTACCATTTTGACTGCAGAGTATTTACAACCCCCACTGAAATGAGAGACTTTGTGCATGCTCTAGTGCTGCTAGTAAGGAATGTTTGCATTTGTTGGATGCAGGTAGCTTTTTGGGTGGCACCCCCGAAGGGGGCCCGGTCCCGATAGCGGCCCCAACCTGTGTAAGAGAGAGCCGAGGTGAGCTGCGAGGGTGGGTGGGCAATCTCGCAGCCCCGAACTCTGCAAGTTTAGGTACCACTATCCGGACCACT
>Ga0153975_1000520_pt1 | contig 12015 bp, 15 predicted proteins | sample TSGA059MetaG_FD_104694 | JGI IMG/M metagenome (GOLD analysis project Ga0153975, IMG submission 104694) | Attine ant fungus gardens microbial communities from Georgia, USA - TSGA059 MetaG | ecosystem: Host-associated > Fungi > Mycelium > Unclassified | place: USA: Georgia, Yuchi Wildlife... | reverse complement strand
GATGTTGCAGAGCTGTTGGAACTGGGCTTTACTGAGTTGACTGCTCGAAGTAGAGTTGCATTGCGTTCCTTGAGGAGTTTGGTCTGTTGGGCAAGACGGCGATCTAAAGATGGGGTAAGCTCGGGTGATTTGGAGAAATGATATACAGACACTGTTCAATGACAGAGGAGAAAGAGGATTCCTGTGCATCGCGACTTATAAGACGTAGACGGAGGAGTTCTTGCCATGAAGGTTCGGCCATCGTGGTGCCAGAGCTTGATCGACGGTAAACCAGACTGCTTTGGGCGGAGTTTGAACTTCCCAATCCGGATCTGACGGCCGTCCTCCTATCTCAGTCCTTGCTCTCTTTCTTCGTCATTTATCATGGGTCGTGTACTTCTCAAGGTGTGCTATATCATTCTACAGCCTATGTATCATGGCTGACTTACATTAGGTCATTATTCTGGGTGACAGCGGGTCCGTCGTTTAATGCTACTTCTACCTGGATCTCATGCTGGCATGTCTTAGCGTTGGGAAGACCTCCCTTATGAACCAATATGTGAACAAACGTTTTAGTAATCAGTACAAAGCTACCATTGGGGCAGACTTGTATGTTCCACCTTCTGACGTCAAAATTGGCTAATTCACCCACATAGCCTTACGAAGGAGGTCATCGTAGACGATAGATTAGTCACCATGCAGGTGCGCTCGTTCAAATGCGAATGCTAACTCTTATTAGAGCTGACCCATCATTAGCTCTGGGATACTGCTGGTCAGGAGCGATTCCAATCTCTCGGCGTTGCCTTTTACCGTGGCGCAGACTGCTGTGTGCTGGTGTATGATGTCAACAGCGCCAAGTCCTTTGAGACTCTCGACAGCTGGCGGGACGAATTTCTTATCCAGGCAAGTCCTCATGATCCGGAGAATTTTCCTTTTGTGGTGTTAGGAAATAAGATAGACGTCGAGGAAGGCAAACGTCAGGTCCGTGTTGTTGTCTCGTGTCTTCGAGTTTTGTTTCTCAAATTTCTGGCCATGTAGGTGACCCAGAAGCGTGCAATGACCTGGTGCCAGTCAAAAGGCAATATCCCCTATTTTGAAACGTCGGCCAAGGAGGCCATCAATGTGGAACAAGCATTCCAGACTGTGGCAAAGAACGCATTACAACAAGAAGCGGATGAACAGCTGTGAGTAGCACTCGAATACTGGCTGTGGTAGCGCTGACACGTGGTCCAGATATGTTGACTACCCTGACCCAATTCAGCTGGATTCAGAGAGTTCGCAAAGCTATGGGTGCAGCTGTTGATGCTCAGACCACTTCTGGACCATGGTAGCATTGCACTCGTGGACCTGCATTCGTGGACCCGCGTTCGTGGACCTCTGACTTAGTATACTTTGCATAATGCTTATCTTTGCTGGCCTTCACGATCTAATTTTACTGCCATCTAGCGTTACGACTTCTGCATCTGCTTGATTTTGTTTGTGCCATGCCTTTACTCGTTATTGTGTTTATACGATTGTCTTCTACAATACATACTCGTTTTTTCTTTGTCTGCTATATTGTCGGAAATCGGATGGAATCTAATTCAATTCTCACAGCGTCTAGCAGGCGCCGGAATAGAAACGCGTTATCATGAGACCGAATTGGAAATCTACGACATTCGGTCTTGGGTGCTTCACTACCTCGCATTAATTTACTTGCTACTCCCTCAGTTGTCACCATGGGTCGAGTGTGTTTGAAGGTGAACCTAGGCTCTCAATCATGTCGAAGTTAACAAATTCCTAGGTCATCATCCTCGGTGACAGCGGGTCAGTCCTTCACAACGAATGCTATGGTTGATACGAAGCCATTTGAATTCTCTAGCGTCGGAAAGACGTCCCTCATGAATCAGTACGTCAACAGAAGATTCAACAACCAGTACAAGGCTACTATTGGTGCAGACTTGTGAGTCAGTCCCGAGTGCATTGACTCCAAGCAAAAGCTCAATATTTTCGTAGTCTCACAAAGGAAGTCGTAGTGGAAGATAAAATTGCAACCATGCAGGTATGCTGTTCGGACCCTCCACCACGCCTCAGATTGTTGATCCATTTGTTGAGCTATGGGACACAGCAGGTCAAGAACGTTTCCAGTCTCTCGGGGTCGCGTTCTACCGCGGTGCTGACTGTTGTGTTCTGGTGTACGACGTCAATAATGCGAAGTCATTCGATGCTCTGGATAGTTGGAGAGACGAATTTCTCATCCAAGCTGGCCCACACGATCCAGACAACTTCCCATTCATCCTTCTAGGAAATAAGATTGATGTGGAAGAGGGAAGGAGGCAGGCTCGTCTCTTAATTTATCTCTCCTATACCAACTAATTCATTCTTCCATCTTTCAGATATCTCAGAAACGTGCCATGGCATGGTGTCAATCCAAAGGGAATATACCCTACTTTGAAACCTCTGCGAAGGATGCCATCAATGTCGAGCAGGCTTTTATTACTGTTGCCAAGAATGCTCTAGAACGGGATGCCGAGCTCCCGTAAGTTTTTTGTTCCTCATATGACCTTGTCAGGAAATTGATGACCCTTTTTCTCAGAGCAGAAGAGTTCCAGGATAGTATACCACTTCGACCTGACACGCCACAGGCCAACAGACCATGTACCTGCTGAGTCCATAATTTGAGTATTATGTATACTTCCTCTGTCATGATGGATAGTGTTATACTTAGCCAGCATAACCATTTTGTACGCTTCATAAATATTCACTGTTGATGCGTACATCCGCCCAATGCAGTGTGAGAAGTTATAGCCTCCCATCAGCATCATCACTCATCATACCATCATACCTTTTGAGTCCTAATTTTTCATGGGGTCTAACAAAAAATCCAAGAAACGCAAGCGCTCCTCCCCTGTGGAAGAGGAGATTTTTGCAGTCGGTAACTTACGATTTTCGATCGTGCAAGCGACCAAACTGCTCACGTAACCACGTAGAACTCATCCTCAAAGCTCGTGTTGTCGAAGGTGCACTTGATAAGGCTCAAGATGAGCATTGGGTGAGTTTGTTTTGTTGCCACGCCCTAATACTGACTAGTAGTATGACTCTAGGAATACTATGTAAAGGTAAAAAAATCTGTTCGAAGTTGAGCCTCTTGGTGGCTGATTTGGTCAGTGGGCTGGTTATGACAGTGACGCAAATACGTGAGCCCTCTACTTGCTCTTACGCCCTGTCTGTCCTAACTGGACATCTAGATGGGAACCCGCAAGAAATTTCGCTCAATGTGAACGCCTTGTGGCAAGTTTCTGGGAGGATGTTGGTTGGGACAATGTTGACTATCCAGAGGGGACTGAAGTGAAACCTAGTGACACATGGATCAGTGGGTTTATATGTCTTTGTGTAAAACGGCGATCATGAGCACTGACCTCTTGTAAGACACGGAGAAGAGACTTTTCTGGCAGAATCTTACTCCAAAAGAAAGGCTAACATATCAACGCAAGGAAGCAGAACAACGTACCCAAGTAGGTTAACTTCCGAATATATCCAATTGACTCCAGTGACGGCTACAGACACAGCAATGCAAGGCCGCTGATAACGCTTATGTTGTCGAATCTTCTTCACCAGAACCACCCAAGCCTAAAAAGAAGAAGGTCAAGGTACCAGATGCTTTCCATTCTTCTTACATCATTGATATTAATGTTCCATTGTAGAAGCTTCGCTTCAACGAGGACGAGTCTGACGATAGCGACGTACCGTTGATCAAACAAGATACATCGAAGTTCAAAACAAAATACCATGAAGGGTCGAACAATGATAAGGTCAGTTATTTGTTGTCCCCTTCTTGACGATGCGACTCATCGCTACTGATTCAGCGCAATAAACGAGAAGAAAAGGCTCGCAAATTTGAAAGACCTATTGAGCCACTAACGGAACTACCTGCTGAACGGTCTGATAAAGTACGCTGTATAATCCCCTATCATCCAGATTATTCAGACGGGTCTCCTAGGGCAAACAGAAACTAGTGGAAGAAATTCGCCCTGATTCACCCTCGTCCTTATTTTCGGCCGACTCAGACGAGTCAGATGAGGTTCTAGTCCTGTCCACTCAGCCCAAGTCTTCACCTCAAAAGTCCAAAGCCTCAAAGGGTCTCAAGTCAGTTGCCAATAAGAGTGGGAGTTCTAAATCCAGTCCTACAGTTTTATCTGAAACTCCGCCCACTAAATTGATGTCCTTACCCTCCGCCCCTATTCTCTTGACTGGCATTTCCACGAAACAGAGAATTGCAACAGGGGCATCGACCCTGTACAATCCCAAGGACATGAAGGCGATGACTATGGTACCGCAAAGAACCAACCCAAACCAAGCATCATCGTCCAACCTTTCTAATAACAAATTTAGGAAAGATTCAGGATTGACTGCCATTCCTTACGAATCAACAGTTGGGTCGTCTATGACAAGACCACTACAGCTCACTTCGAATCCCCTCAATATTCAGGTACAGTCGCCTGTAAATAGGTCATTCCAAACCGATCCCCCGGTACCGCCCTCCTCTACATCACTAAGAGCATCTCAGTAGGTCTGCATGTCCTGACTGCCTCATTGTATCTCCACCTGTTCTTCCAGGTCTCTCAATGTTCATGAAGCTGATAAATTTTTAGCCTCAATGGCACCGTCACTGCCTGGGTATGTGCCATACTTGACCTGGAATTGGTTTTCTGATGTTCACTAGGTTTGCTGGCCCAGTCAAGTTGGTTCATAGTTGGTTCAACTTTGATTATCACCTTTTTGACATCCATTTTGAGGTCGCAGCCTGAGGCTGCATTTGAACCTAAGCCTCCACCAGGTCTTGTCCCTTCTCTAAAGTCTTCCGATCTGCCAAAGTAAGTGCGAGGTAAATTTTTAGGAATTTCGTTTGCTGACTGGTGGATAGGATCCAAAAGAGATGGAAATGGGAAAACAAGCTATTCATTATTAAAGAAGATGGTGAAGAAGAATTAGTTGGTTCAGTAATTTGCTCGAACGTCACGTCTCCGAAAATTCGGGGCATGCGGATACCTGTGACATTTGATGCCATGCGTCGATTGGATTTCACTTCATTCCACGAATTATCAGATGCTTTGATCTTTCTAGAGGCTTGTAAAACTCCAGATCAATTTGCTACATTGGCGGGTCAAGACATCGAATCGCAACTGCAGGTTAAGATCATCGCAAGCTACATGGCCAAGTATGAGCAGGTATCTTCCATATCTTTTCTCAAGCTGATCCTCGAGCACTGACTCCTCAGTAGGTAACTCTTGTGCCGGTCTGGTACGAGAACAACGTCGTTGGACATCTCCTGGTCTTTCCCCCCGCTCTCAATGATCTGGTTCGTCAGCTTGAGGTCCCTGACGAAACTGTAAACCAGGCAGCAGAAGGCCTGATTGTCTCTCTGCATGGATGGACTGTGAATCCGATGATGCAACAACAAGAGTGGCGGCTCCCACTCAGTGACATGATACCTGCAAATACGAGCCTCCCTCCGATCTTCGCGAAAGCACGTACTCAAGTTGGGCTATCAGGTTCAGTCGTCGACCGCAGTTCAGTGTTGCGCGCAAATACCCAATTCGCGCTTCGAACGGTTACTTTCCCACCAGATCTCTTTGACTGGCTCACATCCAGTTTCCGGTCATACGCAATTCACCATGAATATGATAGAAAGTCGGAACCAATTGAACTCAGAATGCTGAAGACAATCCTGCAAATTTGTCATGCTCAAGAGTGGGAACATCAAGGCTCCAACTACAGGAAAGAGTACAGGCTGCGAGTCGTATTCATCCATGTGGGATCCCTTCATAGTTTTTGCAGATCTCCCCTGACACAGAAGAGGGATTCCTTGGACATTCGATTCTACTCATATGGGACAGATGTACATGTTCCGAGGAGTATGTGGGGATTAAGAGAAATATATCCAATTGGTAAGCACATTCTAAAGGTCCAAATGCACTTACTTACCAACCACCGTAGGAGGTGTTGTCACCTTCTATCCGAGTGCATTCATGGATGACTACATCGGAGCCATTCGGTTGATACAGAAGATAAATGAACACCCTCTTTGGATGGCGTTTATCTCTCCAGCTTGCCTTGGATATCTTGTCAATATCGCATGTCCTGAAAGTCAGGATCCATTGGTAATTTGCGAACAACAAGGGTGTGTTAGAGTCTTTTCGTCTATACATCTGCACATGAAATCAACTTCCTATGAGCAGCCCAGAATATGTCTACCACAGACTCCTACAATTGATAGCAGACGGCGAAATAGCATTGATTTCTATTCCTTGCTACCCAACATCGAATGAGAGAGTCAAGATGTGGATTCGGAATCACTCCCATATCCTTAACCCGCTGAGCGCCCTTTCCATCGGCAATACTGCTTTCCATTCGGTATGTGCCAATGTCCCCCGGATCGACTGGGTCGCGATGGTGCAAAAGAACGTTAATGATGATATTGTGGCCGTCCAACGGCACCCTGCGATCCTGTACAAACACCGGAGATTCATTGTTGTGAAGGGTGTGAAGAAACCTGCTGTGACACCTACTTCGGTTTGTGATCCTGTTGACGTCTGCAGGTGCTTGTGCTGAAAACATTCATTCAGGTTGAGACTGCGAACCCCAGCCAGTTTGATTTCCAGGACGACTACTTCAAATAGAAAAACTAGATTTTCAATTGCGGTAATCTTTGCTGCTCTTCGTGCTTTATTTCCTTGCTTTTTTCTCAAAGGTACCTTGTCATGTTAGGAAAATTTGGCTATATAGAATGGCTAAAATTCTCGGTGCGGAGAGAATTATGAGTCCAGTTGTATGTGATGTTAAACTTCCTTTACGAGGATCTTGAATAGAAATGACATACCTATGGTCATCGTCTCCTCGAAGAGACGTTAGACGTCGAAGAACGATTGTTGTATTGGCTATGGTCACATAGATGAGGTAGATATCATGGTGGCGGACAATCTTTATTCTCGGTAACCAGAACCATGAGACACTCTTCATTCACCCAATACATTATCCATCTTCGTGGCAAATATATTACAACAGACCTGCAGACGCTAGCAAATCACCAATGATTTGTTCTGTTTCTTCTGAAGAAGCCTTCTGGACCTAATGCAGTTAGTTAGTGGTGAATGAAAGGACAAGATACTGTACGGACTGTTTGAACTAGTGCCGTTTTTGAAGTCTCCTGCAACTCGCCACCCATGATCAGCTCATCAAGAATCTACATAGCAATATATCAAGGGGGTGTATACACTTCTTCAGCTGAGAATGAAACCTACATAATAGGCCGAGTCAAAGTTGAATATCCTGAGTTGTTTGTACAAACGATGTTTTCAGCCATCGACGCTGGTATGAGTGGGATATGCTCACAGATCCAATTCGCAGACCTGGCATGCATCAAGAACTCTGATCTCGGGCCGCACATGAAATACATACATTTCCAAACAATTTGTCTAAGACTTCCACATAACGATGTAAGATCTCGAGTGTTGTTAGTTCATTGTCTGTTGCGTCTATCTCCGCGATGAAGAATAACGACGCGTAACGCTTGTAAACAACCTTTAAACGCTGTCAGGATCGAGAAGCTGGTTCCATCTCACGCGATCGCGAATCACCTTTCTCCCTATACCCGTCGATCGGTTGTGAGCGGTTTCCCCTCAATTGAGGATCTGCATTGGTCACCTTTGTATTCTAGGAAATTACACATTTTAGGTTTACGATTCAAAACGAGTTGGGTGACGTCGTGGATAGTGGTGGTTTTTGTCTTGCTAGATAACGTTGTGTACCATTTTGCTAGTCGAACTTTTCCTAGCATGCATAGTCAAGACCGTAACGGGAATGATCAAGTGGCAAAAAGATAAAATGCCACCCGTACTAACCTTGCCGTGAAACCAACAGGATATAGTTGATCATGATCAAGATACCTTGGAATATACAAAGATGGTCGTATCGCTGGGTAAAAACAAGTTGGATGTTAGTACAAAACGGTGCATGGTGAGATACCGAAAACAACGACTACCAGTTTAAGGGTCGACGCATGAGATGCACATGAATCGCACAGCATCAACCACATCAGCTAATCATTTGTGATGAAGAACGTCCCTGTTTTCGACAACCTCACTGCCGATCTTATGAGTCTCAGACCATTGAAAAACCTCATTCGTTGTCATGTAAGATTTGGTACTTGAAGGAATCAAGGGAATTACTACAAAAAAGATATGATTATGAAATGTGGGTGAATCTGGAGAAATGGTAGATCAAGTGCAACGATGAGCCAGCAGTTAGGATTGAGAAGAAAAATCCGACAGCGTCAATAACCCCTCTTCCCTGACAAACGTCCTCGCGTAAGGCATCCACTTCCCCAATATTTCTGCGAAATTCACTTGCATCGTCTGGATCCTACCAGAAAACGGTGAATATGCACCAGGATCCGAACCTTTCATGTACGCTGTTGTACGTTTCTTCTTCGCCTCATCCAACAACCTCTTCAACCACGGTTCCGTCCTGGCGTTCGATACCCAAGTCGCCGTCAAAATCATCTCGAAATGCCTCTCAAGTTCTCCATATGTATACGCTACGTACCATAACCAACTCCTCGACAATCTCTCCTTTCTTAGCATGAGATTGTATACGAGGTATTCACGCCATAACGTCATTTCGTCTTTTGGCATGGCAAGGGACTCTAATTCTGGATCGAGAGGTTCGAGCCAAGATGGTAGTCGGCATGATGCCCACAGAGGTGCGTAGTACGCTTTTTCCCACTGAGTCAGAACAACAGACTTGACTGTCATTCCATCTTCTTCGAATATGACGAAGAATAAAGGCATGATCATGTATCTGTGAGCTAGGCGGAAGAGACTTTCTGAGAGGATGGTCTCTAGAATGAGTGTGCGTTCCGTAAATTTCTCTCGTTCCTTTTGACCCTTGAACGACTCTTTATTCCGTCCAGTAATGTGAGGCGGCAGGAAGTTTCCTCCGGAGAATTCGGACATATACTCTTGGAGAAGTGTATTGAGATTCTTAATACGAAGAGTGTCGTGAGATGAGAGTTCATATGTATTGTACTCCTGAAAGCGTTTGCGGAATGCCGCTATGTCGGGCTCACCATTGCGCTTGAATAAACCTGCATAGAGGATGGAGTACGCTTTGTACAAGTGGCTGTGATTCGTCGGCGCTATTTGAAAGTTAACGGAGGGAGGTTTTGCAGAGGAGGAGGATGCAACAGAAGTGGAAGGACCGGTTGGAGGTGGTGGCTGTTGCATGTCTGGTGGTGGACGCATATGAATCGGTACACAGATAATATCAGCAATTTTCTCAAGGACAGCTCTCTTCTGGTCATCACTGAGGATAGGCCAGACTTTGTCAAGTGATCGACCACCATTCTCGATCTGGCCGCAATTTTAAATATTTATTATGCGATGCGTAAGGTCATGAAAGGGATGAACATACGTCTTCGATGATAACAGCGGTATAACTTTTAAGACCTGCTTCCGAAGAAGTGCCATAGATTCTTGGAGCAGCCCAGTCAAGGACGTTGCGCACGGCATTTGTTCTGCTCATCTGGGGGAAAACATGTCAGCACCGAACAGAAAATACCCACCAAACCACTGGCATACCAACATCTCACAAGCTTTGGCGCCCCTGGGGAAAATGATAGCCATCACCGACTGGGGCACTTTGCCTGGATAGAACCCTTTGACCTCGAGAGAATATCTCAACCACTGACCTGAAATCAGCCTTCGTTTCACTGTGCCAACAAACAGGACAGGATCATACTCACCGGAATTGCATCACGATAAAATCGCTGGACAAACTTGGGAACAAGGAGAACATCACCCCTGCCACTGTGTATTCTAGGAGTCAAGGACAACTGTACGGTGCGCAGGATGACATTTGAAATATGTCCATAGTTCAAGTCAGAAGGGTCAAAGACGAGGCCAGCGGAAGCCATCGAGCAAGATCAAGGACAGATGTGACTGAGCCAAGTACATAATTGGAATTGATTTTGATCGCAGGCGTTGTGATACATAGATACGGAATTGGCTATACTAATTCTCCCTGCCGCACTCGCGTCTCTTTACATCTCTATTTACAGCTTGAATGGTGTTCTAGGATAAGCTACCTTCAGGGCAGCCGTGTCATCGACAAACCAGTAGAGCTGTCCCGGGTAGAGGGGTTTTATCCGGGATGCTGGTAATCCTAGTTCGGGCTGATCCAGAGCGGCCTGCAGAATATCCTGTTTTCCCTCTCCAGTAGCAACAAATGCGACACGCGAAGCATGGTTGATGACAGGATACGTGAGCGTAATGCGTTTCAACGGTGGTTTGGGAGAGTCATCAATCCATGCAACCCAGCGGTCGGTTTCTTCCAACAATTCGTGATTGGGAAAGAGGGATCCAGTATGACCATCAGGTCCCATTCCGAGCAGTATGAGATCAAAGACAGGGAAGCGCGCCGAGTCTTTTTGGGCAAATTCTCGGATGAGTTGTTTTTCATAGTCGTCCGAGAGCTCGTCGAGATCATCGAGGAAGTCGGTGTTGATGGTGTGAATTTGATCACGAGGGATGGGAACTTGAGAAAAAAGGACGTCATCACAAGACTTGTGGTTGGAGTCTGAATCATCAAGAGGGACCACGCGCTCGTCAACATAGAAGACATGCCTGGAGACAAGATGAGTGGTACAAGCTGCAGCCAATGCAGACTGAACATACCATTTGTCCCATTTCACGCCTCGGTGGTTAATGAGTCCCCCGAGCGTCTTTGGGAGAGATCCACCGGAAAGAGCAATGGTGAACCTCCCTTTTTTGTCAAGAGCCTCCTTCTGTGCCTTTATGACAAAAGTAGCAATGCCATCAACTAGATCAGACATGTTCTCAAAGACATTGAGAACAGGTGTATTTGGAGGATGGTGGACCGCCATGCTGAGAGAGGAGAGAGGAGCGTGAGACTGGCAGAGATTAGATTACCACGCCATCTAATTTAGGATCACATATCTATAATCTACTTTCATCCCTTGTCTTGCTGCCATCCGTACGCAAACTTAACATTTGGTACTGGTGAACACGGGCGACAATTAGTGCTATGATGTGTATTTGATTTTAAACCATGGACGAGGGGCTGGTTTGGTTTTGGTCAATTTGATAAGGGTCAACACTTGCTGTAGACGTACAAGAAACGGTGCTATCCCTTCCAGCCAAAACCCACTGATCTACGATGCACGTGTGGTCGAGCTCCCTAAGGTTTTGTGGCAAAGAGGCAGGTGTAACTCCAGGAGCGAGTGGTGCGGGCATAACCACCTGGACCGGGCTGTAAAGTCCATGGGGCAAACCTCTCCAGCTGCTGAGGCGCGATTGGGATGAAGCTACGGATATTGGTCGGCAATTATGTGACAGAAATTGGTCATCTGTGCGCAGGCCAGGCAGGGATTTAGATTGCCTAGCGAAGGGAGGATGAGCGATGGGTGGCGGACGAAGAAGTGATTCCGCCTCAGGCACAGGTTTTGTGCATTCTCCAGAATAAATGCCTAGGAGAGAAGACTTGCTTCCGCTCATAGACAGGGGCTGATTGGATGCAGCCTCAAAATACGCAAGCTGGTGTTGACGGTAATGGGCAAGAGGCTGGACAGGAGGAAGAGGACGGGCATGTTTTCGTGCGGAACATGAGCTGATCATGCGGACGAGTGCAGTAATGACGACGAGACCGGCGACAACGACACAGACGACGACGACAACGAGCGTCTGGCGAAGCATGAGGTGCCAAATAAAAATGGCGACTTTATAGCATTATGTAATATACTCTTTGTTTCGACCCTGACTTTGTCACGGAGGACTGTCTATGTACACCGTGTAATAAATTGCTGAATATCAAGAAAAAGACCCTGACTTTGTCATGGCAGCAGTCACGATGGGTAAGAGAAACCTGAGCTCACACTCTGAATGATTGTTTTGATCAATAAGGAGTGTGGCTGCTACAGTGGCAGTGGTTAAGGCAGTGGTTGAGCAACTTGCTACACACTCACAAGGTGTCAGGGAAAAT
>Ga0153975_1000518_pt1 | contig 12037 bp, 18 predicted proteins | sample TSGA059MetaG_FD_104694 | JGI IMG/M metagenome (GOLD analysis project Ga0153975, IMG submission 104694) | Attine ant fungus gardens microbial communities from Georgia, USA - TSGA059 MetaG | ecosystem: Host-associated > Fungi > Mycelium > Unclassified | place: USA: Georgia, Yuchi Wildlife... | reverse complement strand
TACTACAAGCCTATAGGTCGAGCTACTGGAAAGTAGGGTCGGCTCGACAGTTCCAAGGTCAAGGGTGGCATAGAAAATCTCTTCTTCTTCTGATAAATATTCTTCATCAGGACCAAATGAATCTACTTGGCGATGACCGGCGAAGGGAGATGTAGCGGTCATGATGGCGCTCTGCCTAGTTGTCGTTGGGAGCACCTTGAAGATAAAATTGTGCTCATCTTCAATAGTAAAAGGAAGACCAAATTGGGAAGGAAGTTGTTTGGATCCAAAGGTCTTGCCAAACAAACGCCTGAAAACTTGAGTGATCAAAGTGATTGACCCCGACGCGTATAATATGCGTCAGAGCAAGTCGGAACGCCCCCAGAAACGCGCAAAGCTTGACCAGAACTCGCGAACAGTGTATAAATTCTCGAATGCGATCGATGTTAGGAACGCTCTTCAGAATCAAGACCAGAATGCCCAAATAGAAGGTGCGCAGGCTTACTATCAATACTGAGTAGAATGTTTACCTAGCTATTCAGCCCTATCCGCATTGCGCTCGACGCTATATATTAAGCCAGGGGAGACTGTCTCCCCCAATGATGACAGGCTTGCGCTTGTGGTGCAGTGGATGGAGAGTTCGCCGGGTGCTCGTGATCTTTTTGAGATATGGGAGAATATGAATCAAGTGCGTGTAATTCCAAATCCTTCCATTCGGTACGTTAACGTTCTCCATGCACTAGTCGTCTAATATATCGCTCCCTGTGTCTCTGCTATCATCTGTCCTTGCTCTGCTGTCCTCTCATTTTCCATACCACTCGCATGGCATCCCAATTATCAATACGATGTTGTCACCCAAATGGATGCGTAAAGTTGCATCTTACATGTCCGGCTCCAACGAGCTTATTCTTGTTTCGTTGAAACTGTTGAACACTGTCTCCAATTTTGGAGGTGGGAGGGAGCGGAAGGCACTTTTTGAAGCATTTCCATGGGACGTGAAGGTGTGTTGGCTTTCTTACGATGGTGGACTGAATTTATAAGATTTCAGACTTTGCCAAAATTATTGTATATGAGAAGGAGAGGGAAAGGAGAGACGGAGGATGTACTTTCAAAGCCTGGTATGTCTCTGCAACATCTGTTGACGTTAAAGTATCTGAGTCTCACCAATCAGATATTCGTGCTTATTACGTCTTCTTTATTCTTTCCTTCATTGACCCCGACACTTCATCACTGTTGAAATCGGCTTTCCTTGAGCAACGGAGAGATATTTTCCTGTCCATCTTCAAAGGACTTTCTCAAGATTCCTATCCAGTCATTCGCAAAGTCCTTGAAGTGTGCTGGGTTGGTCTGTGGTCTGATGTAAAAGTGAGACGAACTGTGAAAATTGGACTTTTCACTGAAGTCACAATCGGACATGTGAGTAATATTTAGCTTAGAGTGCAATGTGTTGATGTTCGGAATAGCTCCTGAAATTATATGAGCGCGCCAGTGCTGAAAACGCAGATGGGGATCACATCCCGGCAGACCTCGTGCACCATTTTCTTCTCGCCATTTGTACACGACCAGGATTGGGCATTTGTTTCAAAGACAGAGGATGGTATCCTCGTGACACTGATACAGATGTCGTCGACGAGCCTCAAAAGGGCGGGAAAATATACAACAAAATCTTAAGTAATGTGCTGAAGAATCTCAAGGTCAATGAAGACGTCAGGCAGCAGGAACTCGCTTTGAAAATCCTGGTGGCGTGTCCAGAATTGGTCGCTGGGTATGCAGTGTCGCTAAAGCGAGAAAACCATTAATATTAGATATTCCAGATACTGGCCTGCAGTAGGACTGACACTGGAACCCCGTCTTTCGTCGAAATGGATAGCTAACATCGCGTTCTTTGGGCTCCTTCTCTCGCAGCCCGTACCGGTTTCATCGTTCCTCATCCCTGGGAACAACCTTTACCAGCCCGATCCACCACCGCTTCCAACAATCCTAGAGAACATTCTTCCTTCTGTTAGTACCAAGGCACATTTCTCCAAAGGATTGCAGTCTACGTGCCACCTCGTACAACACTGTACAGCTCTCGCGCTAGCCAAGTGCTTAACAAAGCTCTCCTCTGTCTTTCGTGCTTTCCATGACGTTGAATCCGCACTCGAGGAAGACGAAGGCGGGCAGTGGACGCGTCGTCACCGAGAGATCGAAAGAGAGTCCCGGCGACGGGTGCCGGAATTTCAGGTAGTGGTGGCATTTTCACAAATGAAGGTAGAGGGCGGAGAGGCAAAGTTAGCTTTACTTGGGGAAAGCGCCCAGAGATTGCTTTGGTTGTATCATTTGTGTTTTCCTCAGATGGTTGCAGAAGCGAGGTTCGATGTAGGGAAGTTGTTGCAGGGTCTCGTGGATGCGTCCCAGGACGCTGTGAGGGAAGGTGGGAGCGTGTTCGGCCTGCATGGGTTGAAGCAACTGCATGTACTCCGATTACTACAAGAAAGCGATCAATTTACATGGTCTACGAAGGCTGGTTAGTAGTCCTGTATTCACTTTGTGTGCTGACTGACCTTCAGTTTGGACAGCGAACTCTTCCAACACTTACCTTCATACCCTTCTCCGGATCTTTTGCGTCACGCAGACAAGAGCAGTCCGAAGCACCCTACGATCACTGTTGAGGAAAACGCTCGCCGAATGTATTCTTTTCCAAGATGATCCTGACGAGGTGAACATGTGGCTCGATTCCCTTCCAACAACCTGTCGCGGAGCGGGCACCGAAGCCCCAGATGGTGCCGCTCTGACTGATGAGTCTGACAGCGTTGCCACCTTTCTGGATGGCTGTGCGCAGCGATGTATTAAAACACCGTATCGATACCTTGAGGCCCTTCAGGATCTTCTGCCAATCGAGAACTCAGAAGTCGACGCACCTAGCCCCCTGCTCATGACTGTGCTCGAACAATTCGCTTCGAAACTTGCGGGAACATTACTCACCCCATCGGATGCACTTGCAATTGCCGGGTTTGTGAGAAGGCTCGTACTCAAGTTGGCGAGCAGGCAGCGGGATTTGGCATTTCTGCGTATCTTTTCTGCGAAAGTGGATGGTGCTGCGATGCCCGAGAACTTATTTTCTCAGTATTCTTCCGTTACTGCTGCAATACGACGTGAAATGTCGATCATGCACAAGTGTCTCAGTCATTTCCAGGAGGTGCATGGGCACTCGGACCTTGGTGCGAGTTCAGAAGTTCAGGCCTTCTTGACAAAGGTCGAAGGTGTCCCTTTACGTGTGTGCAGCGTATGTTTATCTTCCCAATAGAAATTGACCATATTCTTCTAGCTGGAAGCTCAAGTGCACGCATTCATAACGCTTATGAACTCGTTGACTGGCTGCGCTTCGTAGGTCCTGGGCTTCAGCCCCAAGATATCTCCCGACTTGCGGCCCTGGTTGAGCGTTTCCACTCTCCTGCCATGAAGGATCTATTCGAGAACCTCCATCCCGCAGATTCACTAATGTGGGCAGGTGGAAATCTAAAGACTGCTTCACGGCAGCTACACAAAGTGTATGTTACCTCCCTTCCTTTCATTCGCGCGTTGTTGTAAAATGCTTTTCGCAGGCTTTCCTTTGATTGGATGTTCATTCAAAGCTGTGAAGCTGACATCGCGGACAAGCAATCTCGCCAAATAATGCTAGAGTGTCTGTTCCTTATACCACCTTCTCGAGTTCAGGTTGAACGTGCTCTTTGCCTCGTTGCGCATGATATTAGCTCGACAATGGAACGGGAGTCTCTTGTGTGTGATCTGCTACTTTTGCTGTCTTCAATCATGCAGAGGGCACTTTGTGAACTCTCCAAGGAAGATGGCGCTCGGCTAAAGGAGTATCTTCTCATGAAGGCTCCGTCTATTCATGGTCTGTGTTTGTCTGGAGGTCTTGCTGATGTTGTTCAAGAAGGTAATACTGTCACACTGTTCAGCGCCCTTTCATTGATCGTCCGAGCAGCCCTTTGTACGCTCCTCGAGGTTTCTCTAGACCCCAGTAACGAAGATGATAGGACTATGGTCTCCTCGATTTGTTCGCACTGGATGGAGTGTTTTGCAGCATCGATACAGTCAGGGCAAATGAAAACGGTATATGACTCCACACACCACGGTTAGTATCTACGCCTAACAATTCACCAGGGACGTTCCATCAAGCTGTGGCTACGCTATGTGGAACTAAACAATCTTGTGGATATCATTGATCAGACATGCGATGCCAACAACTCTGCTCTTACACCACCTGTCCTGGATGTTCTAGAGTCTGCGCTGAAAAACTTGAAGAGTTCGTTCACACGTACTATTTCGAGGATCCCAATCTCGCAACTACTCAGATTATGCCAGATGCTACCTAACTTCGAGGTGCTTGAGGACATGATCGCTATTGCCTTGACTTCGTACCTGCCTCCATGCCACGATGGAGGACCACTACGAGCGAACGCATTGGAACATGTCTCGTTGCCCCGACTCCTGCCAACCTCCGGAAACTCACAGCCGAGCATAGTGCCTGCTGAATTCATCTCGAAGCTATTTCAAAAGGCAATTTGGACGGAGTCTACTTCTCGCATTGTGTCCGGACTCGTTTATATGCAATCTGATGTCGCACAGGGGTTTGTCGCGTGGCTCAACTCAGAGGCCTGGACGACGATTCAGTTTGAACATCTACTACCAGCGGTGCATGCCCTTTTGGACTCCCTGGGTTGCAACGGGATCGATTTACTCCAAGATACTACTATTATCGCACTCTTTGAGCGAATGTTGCCTCAACATCGTCGACCTGACGTAGTGAGACAATTGTGCATCCGATGCATCTGCATGATGGTCGAGGTGGATGTAGCCCGGCAACAGCAACTTGTTGGCCTGCTCCATGAAAATATGCAACGCCATGCTGTCGAGCAGTTCGCCCTCGAAAGCGTGTGCATTGCCTCCCGCTTGCAGTCATCCTGCTCGGTGGGCGATCTCGTGACGGAATTAGCTGAGCGCGGACTGCAATGGGCAGTTCGCCATTTCTCTGGCCCCGAAGACGAAACTGAAGAGGGCCGACAAATTCTAGTCCATTTGAGTGCGTAAAATCAACTTCTCAGGCACTATGGTATTAAGTGGATTTGCAGCGAAAATCGCCAAGAGAGGATTCAAGGGAAAGGCGCACTTTGTGGAGCCGCTGTTAACTACTATCACTCAGAACCGACTTGCCGACACTGTTGCTGTCGAAATCGGAGTTGCATTGTTGCGATGCTCGCTGTTAAAGGTGATTCCACTTTTTCCTCTTCTGTGGCTTCAGGCTTAGAATCACTATATTAGCCTGTTGTCGTGAATCGAGTACTGCAGAACGTACTCCAGCACCCCCAATTCTTTAAACTGTGTTCCTTCGAAAGTTCGTCTCGAAGCGATCTTGTCATCAGTTTTATCGCGGCCCTATTCCGACTCCACCCAGCTAACACATGTCAGCCTTCACATCTCGTTCCACTCGTGCGCGTATATGGCGGGACCATTTCTGCCGCAGATCGGCGTCTGTTGGGTATCTTCCGTTTATACGAGGCCGAAAAACTTACCCCTGTATCATCCATTCTCGCCCGGTGGTCACCTTCCCCTGGTATAGCTGTATCGGACCAGCTTGATGCGGTACAACATATGGATCCCATACGCATGCTGAAAACCTCTCATGTGTTCCCGATACGGAGACGTATGTCAGACGATCAGGAAGACGAGCAAGTAGGCCTAGATGAACAGGTTTATGACCCGTTGTTCGTGATTATGCTCGTCGCCCAGATGCTTTCGCTTCGCCCTCCAGCTTCTTCGCTTGAATGGGTGCAGACTTTCCGATCGAACGTTTTCAGTTTGCTTATCCGCTGTTTATCTGCGAAAGACGCAAAGATTCGTGAAGCCTCACTCAGCTTGTTGGCGAGGGTGTGGAAGTGGGTAGAGGTTTGTGCACTTTTTTGGTTATTCTAACGCCTTTGTGATGCTCACTTCTCGCCAGCTTTCGGATATGCAAGAAAAGCAGCACGCGCTATACATCTTCAACCTTTTGAAGAACCTTTTGAAGCCGCCAACTGATGGTCCTCCTATACGGCTGCCGTCGTTTGCGTCATTGATTCTATCTCACGCTCTTCGTGGTGTATTCTATCCTTCCAATTTCATCTTCCCCCGCACGTCGCGTTTCCTTCTTCAGCGCCCCGAACTGGACGTGACTGATGTGCCAATGCTATATGGTATGTTGTATAGCAATTCGGATGACTGGAAGAAAGAGCGCGGATGGATCATCAGGTTCCTTTCCGATGGGATGATGAGTACGGCAGATTGGAAGGTGCTTAAACGCCGACACACCTGGGATCTTCTTGCTAGTCTTATGCAGAGCTCAGCGCGCGATCAAGTGTTGCGACGCGCAGTATTGGAGGTCCGTAGCTCGAGTCTCCCTACCAATACTTTATTCATTGTTTTTTTACAGGTGCTCGCTAACCTGACTTGTAATGCTCAGGCGACTACTTCCCTCATTCTGAAGTCGTCTCTTCTATCCTGGATCGAGATGCAGGTGCAACTGCCACAAAACACCGAAGACAGTCTTGCTTGGCTGAAGATCCTTGAAAATATCATTGTCACGGCCAACACGTCGAAACTGGAGCGAGCCACGAATGGGCAGTGGCGAGACACGCTGTGCAGATGCTTGTCGTTGGTTTTACAAAAGTGCAGAGGTACGGGCATCACCTCCATTGTGATTCTAAAAGCTTATTCACTTTTCCGATAGCACCATCGCTTCCTATTCTCCAACAAGCTGCTCGTGTGACGCTACGATCAAGTCTTGTGTCTCAGACTTCTACTCTACATTTGCACTTGTCACAGGTTCTCACGACCGCTGTCGGCATTCTCGAACAGCTAGAACTTCGCATAGATTTCGGCAAATCCAGTCACATAAACGGACCTGCTAGTCCTTCTACGCCACCCCACCACGGTCATGGGTTGCACATCCAACCGCAAATAGTTGATCCCCTACCTGTGTGGGGCAGTATCGTCGAAGACCTGTGGCGAGCAAGTATGACACTCGAGGAAAAGTTCATGAAATGGGATGTCCTGACGAGTAGGTTACTACAGTGGAGAGGTATCGTTGGTGAGGATGGTAGTCCGATAGGCGAATGGGCGAGGAAGGAAGCTATCCAAAGATTTATGCCATCAATATCCAACTACGCGTAATAGATGGCAGGCGAAGTGATAGCTTATAGCTTAGACTGATAGGGTGCGCTTGACAAAATATTAAATATGCGTTCGCCGAGCTGGTCGGGAGCTTGTTGGGGCACCTGGTGAAAGACGATTAGCTCGCGTCGGAAAAGGAAAAAAAAAATGCTTGTGCTGCATACCAAGTGTCCTGCTCCGTCAATCCGTGTGATGCAAGAGAAACGCCTTCCTGAAGCTGGATTGATCAGAGCATCATGTACTGCGCGAGGTCTACAGCGTCATGGGTTAGGCTTGGGGAGTTGTGAAGCTTGAACGGCGTACAAGTAATCATTTTCTCCTCCAAACACGATGCTAACGGGAATGCGTGAGCAAATTTTGTCCAAATCTTGCACCGGCTTAGTTGCGCCCTCGGGCTCTCTGTACATTGTCTGAAAGTCTAGTATCATGGTCAGGTATCTAACAAAGGATTTCGGTCGCATACCACTTCTTCCTCGCGAGAGCAAGCTAAGGTTACACTATCGCTGGGTGCTTGCAGGTGACTCGCGGGGTGATCCCGGAGTCCAAATTTCTACCGGGTCATTGAGGTGATGATGAGATTAGAACGAGGAGAGAATGTAAGTACGACATATAACTCCAGGACACGCGGATCCCAGCTTTCAGTTCGCTTTCTTGATTTCAGGTTTTGGTAGGCGCATTCTCTGGAGGGCCACGCGTCTCTTCGTTGATATGCATATTTGATGAGCATACGGCGCAACGGTTCGACAGCATCTGCAGATGGACTGAGCATGGGTTCCACGAGGATGATGGAAGAAAATGTGAAGGTCGGTTCGAGATTCTGCAATATGGTTCTGGCGCAGAAGCTGTGAATGGAGAACGGGCATGTTACGAAGAATAAGATGCTAACATGGCAACTCCGCCTAGGGAATGACCTATACCAACGAGACGTTGGTTCCGGAAGTCAAATGGCGTGGGCGTGAGCTTTTGTCCAGCAGACATGAATCTATGGACGGCCTCTGCATATTTGCGGCACCCGACTGCGCCGAGCCTAAGGTCAAATTGATCATGTAAAAACAGTTTCAAGTTGATTGACTCACAGGTCTGGTGAAAAGGTGGTTGCTGAAGGGCTTCCTCGTTGAGAGCGGCAGATACGCCATGATTTGGGCAGTCGACTGCCCAGGCGCATTTGATCTTCAAGGTCGTTGCTGACACCCTGGAGTGAGAAGAAGCGCGCTGAAATATGCGTTCAAGGCTAGGCTGCCAAGTCTCTTTATGAAAGCTGGTGGAATGAAGCACGATGAGAGTGACTGCGTTATCGTCGTCCCAGTGAGCTTCAAATTCTGGTAACCAGTATTTTTTAGCAGTGATGGACAGAGAATAGGTTTGGTCAGGTTCAAGGAGAGATTCACATTGCAGCATGTTCAATGACTGCGACATCATGATGGCGCTGGACTAACTTCAACAAGGGAGGTGCCACGACCTTGAAGCGAAGGCCCGGGAATTTTATGACTCAACCATGGGCGCCATCTTATACTACCACGATGAGTACAACGGTCACTGGGGAAGTCTGGATTCGTCGCACACCCAGTGAAGCCTCATCAACTGAATGCCCTCTTATTTCCAAATCGATCTTCCACACGTCTCACCGATTTCTGATGGCGCCAGCCCAATAAGGTCAGAATAAATCCATTCGCCATCATGACATATCGCGTCACATTTAAATGTTTGAATAATCGTGGCACATTGAAGCATCACAGCAACGTCACATATAAGCCAGGGGTACAAGCCCTCTCTTCCTTGACCATACACATCAACTTGACCTGTCCACCTGGCGACAGACAACAAGCATCCAGATACTAAGAAACCTACCAGTCTTCGGGAAACCCTGCCATAATTTCCAAGATCTTACGTCTATAGACTCTATAGGTTCAGCTCAACGCCTTCGACTGCAAGATCGGAGTGTGTTCATACCCCGCTACCGTAATCTTACAGGTCCTCAACCCACTCCTCTTCTGGTTCCTCAGTTTCTTGGAAGCTGGGCCGCATCCGGATGATGCAAGTGATCTAGTCCGGTTCATATTATCAGCGTACGTGCTTTGTGATTCATGATAGACGTACTGGACGCTGAATGAACACATGGATTGCAACTTGAAATCTATGTATCACACCGGAAGAGGATAAACTCCGGTTATTTGGCGATAGCGCGATGTATGCAGCAGAGGTCGGGCGAGACCGGGAGGAAGTGCCTGCGGGGAAAAGGTCAGTGCACAAGAGATACTTTCAACCAACATTCGTTCTTCGCGTGTTACAAGCATCAATAATTCGAGGAAACAATGACAGGGACTAGTAAATAATGTCGCACGAAACTGCCCAGTCAGATAAATGCAGGAGTAGCAGAGAAACAGAACGGCTTATATAGCTTCCCGTGCCACGTAATTGGGAGGCTATTAATGGAGGGAAAATCACCGGATAGAGACAACAACGGAATACTTCACCCGGTGATGAATCCCGGAAAGAACCTCATCAAAAGGCTCCAGTGGAAACCGAAGCCAGGTTCATCACAAACAGAGGGAATGTCTTAGCGGAAGAGCAGCGCCGCGTTCGGTGCGTTCGGTGATCAAGCACGGAACCAAACTAGAGATTAGTTGTCCGGAATGTCGACTAAAGCACCGAAGCCAAAGTGGTGAAAGATGGAGAGGAGGAAAGGAGGGATGGGTATTGGGAGATATTTGATAGCGTCACCGTGACTACAAACGTGCTTAGCGATATCAATACCAGAAGATGAAAAAACTCACTGTCAGCTTCATCTTTCGAGAGTGAAAACGCGGAGGAAGGAATGCTACCGGACAAAGCAGTAAAGGAAGTTGAAGAGGAGAGAAGCATAGGGAGGGTATCACAGATGGCCGTATCAATTTCGAATGACTCGGATACTATAGGAATTATTAGTTCTACGAATGCCAGATGACAGGGAAACCCTACCATCGCGCGACATTACGATGTCCTCAGCATTCAAACAGGGAGCAGTAGCCATTGCTGTGAAGGAGGGTGAAGAGGACAGGAGGGTTGAGAACATACCGGAATCGAGATCTAAGTCGAACGATGGGAAAACCCGAGGCAACTCATTGTCAACTTCATTCACCGACAGAAAAAAAGAGGAAGTCGTGGGATCAAGACCTGAACAAGAGGCAGAAGTCAAAGCCAAAAAGGAAGCTGAGGGTGAGAGGAGAGATGTGAAGGTAAAGGCGGCATTATGAAGGTCGTCCAATGAAACTACAGAAGTGATCAGTGATAAAAAAAGCAGATGACGAGAAAACTCTACCATTGGTGTCACAGCAAGGTGTGTCTTCGAAATCCGAACAGGACACAATGCCCATCGCTGTGAAGGAGGGCGATGAGGAAAGGAGGGAGGAAAACATACCAGTATTGATATCCGAGTCAAACAATCGGGATACTACAAAAATCGTTAGTAGCCATAAACAAGGTCTAGAGACAGGGATCTTACCGTCAGGTGCTGTACCCCTTTCCGATTTGGACAACCGTATGGCTTCCTGTGTGTCACACCCCACGATACCAATAGATGACCGCAGAGAAGTGAATGATGGAGAACCCGAGACGATATCGGAGTCGGGATCGAACGACAAAGATACTACAAAAACAATCAGTCATAAAAAGGGACAGAAGGGCAATATCTTACTGTCAGAGAAGTCCATCGAGGGCATAGACGAAAATGCAGACTCGGAGTCCGAGACAGTATCTAGATGTGAACAAAGCGACACTAGAGAAACAATTAGTCAGCGATCAAAGCAAGAAGACGAGAAAACTTTACTGTTCGAGTCGATCGATTTGTCGTCAGAGTCATCGTCGAAGAACTCGCAGGAAGATGCGACTTCTTCCTCATCCGCTAGAAGGTGGTTAGCAAGTAGAGCTCTATCGAAAACAAGCTCCTTCATCGAGTGCATTAGTTCATCACGCTCAGCGTTGATGCTTGTGAGCCTTGAGTGAAGCTCGAAGTTCTCTTCTGTGAGAGAAGATATTGTCTGCCTTTGCGAATGCAACTTTGCAGCTACTACTTGACACATTGCCTCAGCCTCACGACGACGCGCCTGCTCGATCTCCAGTTCGCGCGTTAGTCGGTCGATTTTGGCCTGTGTGGCATCGATCCGTTCACGTGCGACATGGAGGTCCGCAGCAGGAATCTTGTCGACGTTGGAACTGATTGCAAAGGTTGAGAGAGGGGATTTACAGGAGGTCGAGGGTTTAACAACTTTGGAAAACATTTTTTATGGAATAGGATGCAGGTAAAATGGTCGTGTGTGCAAAATATGCAGAGGATGTGAGAGCTCAAGACAAGAAGAGAGGGGGTTTCAAAGTGTACGGGTGGATGACTTTATATCTATGCAAATCTCACATAAACACGGATCACTTCGAGGCTATGCCCGATCATAAACGATATCTCCGAGGACTTGATCGCCGGCGGCATTTCCAAAAACGGCGTGGGGCGAGCTGAAAACAAAAGTCCCCATAGAAAAAGAGGATGCAAATCAAATTGTCGTGTGTGCAAAATATACAGAGGATGTGAGAGGAAGTAGTTGGGGATTCAATGCAGTCCTTATATCTCTTTAGCTATAGAGACTCGTCTTAAAGGTTATGTACGACGTGGCTGACGAGTGAGCGAAATTCGAATGAATTAAATCTCAGTGCAGGACTGAGATGTTCGTCTACGAGAGTGCGTATTATACTTATAGTCAAAGAAAATTTTCTGTCCGCATAATAAAATGGAGAGTCTCGTAAATATCAGCGTACCGAGAATGTTTGTTTGACCTTGACGGTGGCACTGATGTTAAACGCCTAATTCGGATTGTGCTGAAGTCGAAACCTTGTTCCTTAT
>Ga0153975_1000517_pt1 | contig 12058 bp, 13 predicted proteins | sample TSGA059MetaG_FD_104694 | JGI IMG/M metagenome (GOLD analysis project Ga0153975, IMG submission 104694) | Attine ant fungus gardens microbial communities from Georgia, USA - TSGA059 MetaG | ecosystem: Host-associated > Fungi > Mycelium > Unclassified | place: USA: Georgia, Yuchi Wildlife... | reverse complement strand
GACAATACCTCCTGCTCCTGGACCCATTATATCTATTCGAGCGCGAATGAGAATACCTTATGTCTTGAATTAAGTTTCATACTTTCTGGAGAAAGGCCATATATTTCAATCACTCTTTTCACGACGCGACTTATCATACTTACTCGTTCATATATTTAGTGCGTATTCCAATGGGGCATCCGCGACCGCTCTCATGTGTGACCAGTTACCCTTACGGCAGAATGCCTAACCATGAATGAATGATCTGGTAAATACCTTGACTTAGCACATGATGTGAGTAATCCTACGGTAAACAAGTATGCGAGTCGCGTGGCTAGGAGAGAATGGACGTAGTGTCGGAAGAAGACGACAACGAGCGAGCATGCATAAAGTGGGTGTATCGGGATATGGTTATATATTAAGTAGATATGAATGAGTAATGTAGCCTATATCCGACGTCATTCATTGAATATACCAATAAATATAGTTCCGAGTGGTATGCACATGCTACCACGATGTGCTCTTGTACCCCACCGAACAGATCATAAAGATCATGCTGATCAACGTAATGTAAGCTATTCGACGCGTCAATGTGATCATTCCTGGCTTAGCCCTCGTGAAAAAGGCGGCTAGTAAGATTAGAATGACTGGGACGGCCAATTCGACATAGGCAAGGAAGCTCGATTCAAGGAGGGCTCTCATAAAACCTGATGGATTTCCTAAAAGTCAGGTAAGAACATGAAAGAAAGAGGTAAACATACCTATGGCTAGAAAAACCAAAGAGGAGAGGAGAGCGTATTGCGGCAAACAAAAGAGCTCTATGTAATCATTGAGCATTGCCGGCTGTCCATAATGGTCAATATGCATGGAGCATGCGAACTTGATTCAGAAAATTCCTTACCTCCGGGTTGTTCACTTGGGACAGTGCCTGACTGGCCTGGAAAAATAATAGCTGGAATAATAATCCCCCGATAGATAACAAAAACGCCGCGGAGCACATTAAGTAACTATCACTTGAGGTATATTTGACGTCCGTAACTGGGGGGGTGGACGTTAAAAATGCAGCACACACGCCAAGGACTAGTCCTTGCTAATAAAACAAAAAAGTTATTCTGGAAACAGGATGGGACATACAAGTATACTCACGACCGTGGTTATCTGACCCGCTGCTTCGCAGAAGCGCTTGTTATGCTTCTCCCAGTAGCTATCATCTGCTTCCGCCTTCTGGAGGAATTCCTTGACATCAATATGCCCAAGGACATACCAACTCATAGTAGCCAAGAAGAAGTGATGGAAATGAGTAGGATGCTGCAGGTACTGTTTTTCGATGTCGTAGGAACGGCTGGAAGGATTCGTCGTCATCAGGATTGCAGTGAAGGAAGTAGGAGCAGCGACGAGGTCTTGTGAGGTTACTGTGTTGGAGCGACTAGCGATTTTATGTGTTATGCGAAGCGAATGTTAAAGGCTGTTATGGACATGCACCTTCAACACGAGTATACCATCCGGAACGCATCTGCCCAGGGACCTGTCTCGGGATAACGTCAGGGCCGTCTTACGCCTTCTGAATATACACATCCTACATAGCAGACGACAAGCTCCGCGTCCATCTGTGGCGGGTATCCGATTATGATCGGAGAAAAACCAGCGAGGCAGTCAAGTCGCCACACGAGATATCAACACCTCGTCACAGCTGTTCCTAGTTAATCAGTCGTTTTAATGACAGAATCAACAAGAAGCAGCTGCGCTCACTGACAAGTTTATCTCGGCGACTGGTGGTGCAAGACCCACAATTTCTAGCGCATGGTTTCCATAGAGGCAGGAAGGGCGGCGGTAGCAGGAACGATCATGGCGGCAAGAGCAATCACGGTGGCAGGCGCAGTCATGGTGGCAGAAGTGATCGTGGTGTCGGAGGAGTGTGGCAGCCGAGATGGCTCAGTCACAGTGGCCTGAAATTTTCATGCCCTAATAGCTGTGGTGAGGACGTAAGTAACGGCTCGATAGGTCGGGTTCATATTTCAGCAAGAGGATAGCCCAAATTCGTGCGGAAAATCAGCATATATTTAGAGCATAACACTCACAAAAACAAGCACATTCTGTGCTGACTAGATGGACAGAACAATTTGAATCGGAATCCTGTTGTTCATGCCTACTAATTGTTTGTTCCCTACAATGGAATCTGACATTCGCAAGGTTAAAACAGTGAAAGCGTTGGCCTACTAGGGAGTGCCGTTGCGCACAAGAGGGACCATAGCCTTATTACATAAAGCCATGTTCTGAAAGGATGGCAGTTCCCGCGACCCTTGAGCTTGAGGCCTGAGGTGAGGCTTCGCGAACTCACTGCCAGATTCCGCAGTCCACAGCAGTGACAGCAGTACTGCGCTCCGACCACATAGATAGCTATTCCTTCCGTATTTCACAAGGTAATAAAGCTGCAAAATGACCGCCAAAACTGCTACACCCCAACTGCACCCCGAACCAACTTAGGATCTAGAAAAAGCTCATATATCGTCAATGGATACACTCGAGCGTCCTTTTTACGTACGAATGGATGAACATATTTATTATTATCAGATTGTGACTATTAGACATTTGAGTTCGAGCCCGTCCTTCCGCAAACGGCACCGATGCTCTCGTCAGACTACCCTCATGTATCCAGAACTATCGAAGGAGATGGTCATGCCTTCTAATAAAGCTTCACGACACACTCCATGTCTTGACCAATTCCTCTAAGCGAGAGCCAGGACCTTGCCCTTCGGAATCGGCGCGAAGATGAACTAGCTCGTCATTGATGAAGTCCGCGCACCTTGGAACGGGTTGGGACAAGCTCTCAGAGGGTGACCCAGATCACTTTCCATAGAAGTCTGCATACCTGGCTCCTTGAGCGGACCGTCATCACCAAGCCAGAAAATCCATTGACGTATGTAGTACCCGACAGTGAAGTTAACATGCCCGTTACCACATCCGCGAAGACCGGTTGAAAATTTGGCGACACAGGGACAGTTGCATTGCCCTCGATTCTCGAAGCTGTGCGATTCGGATACATTGGTATGATGCCACGTGTATGGGGTGAGTGCTTGAGTGGTCAGTGGTTACTTACACTTGAGTGTCGTTCTATCCAACGACAATTACTCTGGTACGTGAGCTTGCCTACAGTCATGTAATGCCATGAGATCGACTCACGAAATTAAATATCCACTTGCGCATCCACTCTAGCTCTCACTGTTATTAGTATTATCCTGCCGAAGCTAACGCGGTCGGCGTTGAAGGGACGGGACTGGTGGGAAATATATATATCATATCATCATATCAGGCAAAATTAGCAGACTTGGAAACCGTCCACAATATGGACGGAACACTAAACAGTTCTGACAATCGATGACGTGAATGAGCGTTTGAGACCAAACTGTTGCTTTGCGGTTATTTGGTCTCGTTGATTCTATATTACATCACACGGGTTCGAGACTCTCTTACTTTTCACCCTGTAATGTGTCCAATTCTAACGCGTGCCATGACAGGCTTACAAGATTTCGTGCCATATCTTCAAGAACATTTCCAAAGCTAACTTGAAGGAAATAATGTCATGGAGGTCCAGTAACATTCAAGACGTACTGATCTACCTTGAAGATGAAACTTTCGATGAAGATTCAGTCTTCGTATTCGAGTCACACGATGAACTTTTTATTTATTTATTTCTTACTTTTTTTTATAGGAGATCCACGATTCCAGTTGCCAACTGAATATGTGCTATTGACGAATTGTCCAGTATACTGCGCACACAACAAACCACTTTCACGCGACTGCGTTCGCGTCAAACCACGCCAAGTGACCTCCAGGCTCCCACAGCTCACTCCCGCACAAGTGCTTATGGGTAGTTTTTCCAGGGGTGCTGGATTCAGATCTCGACCTCGCAGATAACTTGTGCGGAGGGGCGATGATCTTGTTGGTTCTGCGTTTTAGAGTCTTGGATGTCATGTCATGGGAAGAACATATGTACAGACACATCTGGAGTTGTCCGCACTCCATGTGATACTCTTAGATCCCCATTCCATGCAACCTTGTTTATGACTGAACTATTCGGACTGGCATCAGGAGGAAGTCCTAGTTTTGTCGCACTCGGCTCCCTGATATCTACGGCTGGCTTTGGCTCTGCAGGTCTGCCATTTCCATCTTTGTTGAGACTCGTTATAATGGTTGTATAGGTCTCGTTCCAGTAGACTTCCATTTTCCTTGGTTAGAAGTAGTACGCCTCTGGATACATCAGGTCACTGAGTCCAACCCTGCCAGATTTTATACCAGGTTCTCACCAATACTTGGTGACGACCATTTCCATCTGGTAGAGTATCGGACAATTGCTGCCTAGTCTAATGCACACTTGTCTCTGCGTCTACTAATGAAAATCCCAGGTTGCTTGGCCTCGAATTGCTAATCATTCTTGTCACTGCCGTAGACTGCACCAAATCCAACAATATTTCGTTACATGACTATGTGAAACCAGAGCGCGAATTATCTGCATTTCAGAGGCTTAATATTGTAAGTTGGTATTCCTTGGCATGACCAAGTCATTCCGCTCTAATCTCGAATGAGCAGTTGTGTGATGGATCAAATATTGCGAGTTTGCATGTAGCTGATTATGTATCAAACTCATGCGCATTCTTAGTACACAACAAAAACATCGCGTATGGGAATTTGACGGCTGTATGCTTCGGGTCTCGATATGCTATATATTCTCACCTGATCTTGATCTCTAGGACAACGTGCTCATCGACGGCTCGGGCCGTGTTCACATTGCAGACTTCAGTCATTCCGTGATCCTGGTTGAAGCAGATGATATCATAATCAGCGAGCAGCTCCTGGGAGATGTGAGGTACGTTGCACCCGAGTGTATTGTTCCCGGTGGTCAGGCAGGACCGCCAAAGCCAACCAAAGCCCAAGATGTATACTCATACGGCTGCATCGCCATCCTGGTGCATTTCTGCAGCACATCGATCTTCCCTTCGCTTCACACTCGTCTCTAGGTGTTGTCTGACCAAATACCTTACTGGTGGATTTCTGAAGAAAGTGATGTTCTTGCGGAAAAGGCGAAGGGTACAGAACTTTTTTCTCAAACCGTTGAGGTATGATCCCTGTGAAGTTATGCAGGTATCGACGGACTTACGACTTGTAGATTAATGATGTACACCTAAACCTGGTGCGACAATGCCTGTCGGATATCCCTTCCTCCAATGGAGAAAGTTCTCTACTTAGTCTTAGTCCAGCGTTTTGGGTGAGACGCACCTACTTCATGCCGCTATTGAGCTCATCGTATTTAGTGTCATTGATCTGACTAGCTCTATCGAAAGGCTCAGCAAGGACCCCCAGGCCACCGGAGCATCTGCAAATGTTCATATGTGTAGGCTCCGTTTAACAAACATCGATGTTGATGTCGGACAAGCGGTTTCCCGCTACCAATCTCTTCTCGTGTCAAACTATGCGGTCGTGGGTGCTTTACAACTGCATTCCTCACAGCAAAAGGAAATACGATCCACGAACGATGCAGACATGTTGAAAGTTATTAATGTCGGTAGCCATCTGCACTCATTCACTTCAACCCACCATTGTTTTGTCAGCGATTATTCCGAGAAATCAAGCTTTGGTTGAGCCTTCAGCACGACAACATTGCTCCTCTCTTGGGAGTCGCAGATGGCTTTAGCCCGGTCCCAGCACTTGTTTCGCCATGGTTCAAAAATGGCGCGCTAACCGGCTACCTTCTGCGCGAACAACAAGATGCTTTCCTATAATAGAAAGTTTGGACTGGTTCGGTCTTTTCTTCGTCATACCCTCCCTGCTAAAGTCGCCTTAGCTCTGTGATATAGCTCGCGCACTTCAATATGGTATGCTCAACGTCTTATCATCAACAGAAGAGTCCACTAACACAGAACTCATGCAGTCCATTCTCAGGATATCGTGCACGGAGACCTGAGCGGCGTGCGTACACATTTACGGAACTCATGAACGCCCCCCACTGAAACTTCTCAGAACAATGTTCTCGTTGACGAAAATGGAAAAACAAGCCTTGCCGATTTTGATATCTCTGCCCTCCTTCCTGGGAGATTAAGTCAAGCATCATTCCCTACTAACCCCGGAGGCACTGTACCTTGGATGGCGCCCGAACGGCTGTCATTCGACGACGCAGGCGTGTCACCGGTGTTCTCCCCGAAAAGCGATGCATATACTTTCGGAGGGATTATGTTACAGGCGCGTAAACCGAATCATTAATATTATCGCTCATCTTGCTACAGGTTTTGGAGGGCTTACCCCCATATCATTACATCGCCAGTTATGAAACCATAATTCTCTACATATCGCAAGGAAGAAGACCCAAGAAGCCGTCCGCATACCTAGTCATTGACGATGACTGGGATTTCATTCAGAGGTGTTGGTCAAAAGATGTGGAGTGTCGGCCCTCTGACGCAGACATAGTTGCATTTGTGGAAGGACGGGCTGGGTAGTAGTCATTAATGTTTGTTGTCAATTGCGTATAAAATATATGAGAATAACTTTGGGTGGTATTACAATCCTTCCTACTCAATTTAAATGAAAGTAGGTCGCAAAGGTTACCGAATCTATCGACTTTCGATTGAGCTACTTAAGAGAGTTATCGAAAGCGAGAGGTCTCGCGGCTGTCGCTACACCAAAACGACTCATCGTGCCACGGTGCGGAGGAGCAGACGAGGGAAATGGGATGAAGTGGGACGCGTGCTTAGCTAGGTTAGCTTATAAGTTTCAGGATCTGCTGCACCCTAACTGCACCTCAACCTAAGATCTAGAAAAAGCTCGTATATCGCTGGTGGGCGCACTCGACCGTGCTTTTTGCGTACGGTGAACATCATTAATATTGATATTATAATCAGATTGAGACTACTTATGTAAATATGTGTGATGCATGTGCCAGGGACCGTCGAACTCGTGTGTAAGCTTCCGACATTGATGAAGTCTTATGTAAGTCAGAACAAACAGACGTGTTTACGTCATGTAGGGTATTTTTCAAGCTAATCGACAAGGCCACTGGAGTTGCTCTCAACCTCAAGCTGTCCGACAAGTTGAAATCAACATTATGATTATGCTCATAAGGATCTGTAATGGACACAAATCTCAAGCGGGCGTCCAGTGGCAAGCAACCGCAATATCTCTACATCATTGACATTCGGTGCATTTACAATTGCGGTGGACGTCTAAGTACTTATCTTCGACTTCCTCCGTAGAACGGGCTAGGGGAAGGCGTCAAACACATGCTTCTTGGGCCGTCATAGGGCCATTGATTGGCCCATTACATACTACAAGGTGACTGCCAGGCTCATGACTCTAAACCCTTTTCAACAAGCTGGATGGATGTCATTTTTCTCATCACCTCGAACCCAAATATTGTGTCGTAAGCCTCTACTTGCTTGGAATTTTCAGTTGATTCCTTGACCTTATCATAGATTCTAGAATTGCACGCTGCGCCTCAAGTTCTATGACTATGTAAGCTGTAGAAGTCGAATCGATCATATTACTGGAAAAAAAAAATATTTCATTCCGTGAGACAACACAGCAAGGTTGGACAGCAGTGGTCGCGCACAAACACCTTCAAGTTCGCTTCGGAAATCGAACGCATCCGAAGTACCTTCCCTATTGCTTAAGGTTTGTCAAACCTCTTTCAATTCAATTTAGATAAATCAAAATATGAGCGCTCATCTCTAGAATCCTGTGATCCCTGACACTGTCTGACACTTGCGCTGGGAAGGTTCCGATCGTACGGCACTTGTGACGCGCGGCATGCTTGCTTGCTAGATTGTTTGAAACGAACAATATGCACGTGCGCCAGACGTTTTAAATCATGCTACGTGTCCATCTTTACGATCCTCACCCATCACCATGTCTGATAGCCCCAACGAAATCATTAAGGACCCCCTGGCTCATGATGCGTCTCCGCACAAATCCAAGAAACCACACATGAAGTCACCCAAGCCGCTCCCTCTCCATTGGAAGCCCCCTAAATCATTTCTCCCTCGTTTAATCTTCCACATAATGTGCTTCTGCTTGACGTTTCACTCGGATTTAGATTTCATGTGGGAGTTATTCAAAGAGCCCAAAGGCTGGGAGAACTTCCATATTCAATACCTCCTTCAGCTGAATCAGCTAAGTACTGTGGTACGTCTGCCTGATTGCGCTATAATCTGTTTTCTTTTCCTTATCGGTTTTGATAGCAAGGATTGCTCCTTACAACTGTCGCTCTTTTCATCACCACTTCCCCACCCCTAAAACAAGTCGACTATGCTGCTGATGGACCGTATTTGCTGCTCTCGGAGTCATTGGTGTTTTCGTTGTTTGGCTTGTTGTTCCAGCTTTATACTTCAGTAGTGGGGCAGAGTTATCAAAAGAAGAAAACCTTTAAGGTCGGCTGCCAGTATGCCGCTTAACCCCTCGTGCTGACCGCCAATAGGCTTTGAAGCGAAATCGATGGCTATTCCTACTTCATATCGTGGTTCTCTCGATTCCAGTATATATTTTTGGTGCATCTCTATTGCTGCTCATCTTCGGTGCGTTTTCTTGTGACTTTACTCGTTGGGGATGCGTCTGATCAGTCATCGGGACAGCCATCTCCGTGACTGGCTTCCTATAATCTTCTACTTCGGCAAAGATTTTCACAGGGGCGACTTTTGCGCTGCTTTTTGCATGTTTATTCATTTCCATCCTCCCATCGCCATTCTACACGCGGATTTATGGGTTGTTATGGGGGAACCGTGATTGGGACCACCATGATAGTGATGATGAGTCGGACGGGGAGATCCATCATGAGAAAGGGGAGGGAGTCATCAGTACAGCTCATGAGATTCATGTTAAGGCGGGCTCGTATTTGTCTCCCTGATGTTATGTGTATGCCACACCCGGTGTACTGTAAACTCATGCTGCACGCTGCATCGTGTAATGTTTGAGAACGGACTCGTCTCGTAATGATGGAGGATTCTGCAACGACGATGAGATCGGTGTTAGGCCACCACTGATCCACGTTTGCGCAACGGGAGCCGGTGTGCCTACCAACAAGTCTATCAGGTTACTGATCGGTCGTGCGATAGGCGGTGTCTGGGTTCCTGTGTTCACGTTCATCGATGATCAACAAGCTCTGCTTGTCGTTCGAGTTGATCAATATCAAGAAACGTTGAAAACATCTCAACGTTTCGATGTTGATCAACGGCATGTATGCAATCCGTTCCCCATTTAAATGAAATGCCTCCTGATCGCTCGGCCTGGCAGGTGGCGTGACAGAGTGTATAGTAACGAGAGAGTCGTACGTCGCATGGGTTGGAGCTCATTAAAATGATCATTATGACGACGGCGTGAACACGGCCCACGACAAGTAAGGTCATCAGATCATCAGCTTTGCCATCTTATGCTGTCTTCCAGCAGGTTAACTGCGCAGCTGCGCGTCTATGCGCACATGTAATTGGAAACTGCTGGAATCTTTCAGAACAAGCTATGACGTCGGCTGGTCGGGCTGAAACGTTGAACATTGATAAGAGCAAAGGAATTCCCAGAAATGATGAATAGCCGACGATAGTGAGAGTTGTTTCCGTAGATTTGTCCTAGACTTTGAAGGCCGAAGTGGATACCTATGCGTCATTATAAGTACTTCTGCGCAGTGCGGGACTGTATTATGAGATAGGTCAGGGAGAGGAGAGTTCATATAAGCCCACATGCGACTACTAGTATAGCACTCTTCCATAATAATTTAAAAGACTGACACTGCTTCCGAAGAATGGATGCCTGTCAGTAAGCATACATACCCTAGCTATCGAACGCAACGGTGGTGGGTAATTCCAAAGAATAAATGAGAGATGGGAAGCCAGACGATAAGAAACCCGGCGCCCTGGTGAAACTACATGAATTGACGCAGTAGTAGGCTATGCTCCGAAAAAGCACTGTTACACAATAGCGCGAGATCCGATAGAAGCGAGACATTGACGCGAAGGGAGAAATCAGTAAAACGTTATACAACGCCCACGGATTCAGATACACATAATTCGAGTGCTGTGGTGATGGGCGATTGAGTGGATTGTCAATGGGAGGGGTGGACCATTGGCATAGACTGATGGACGTACGCCGGTGGCAGTGATATTGGTCCACGGTAAAGTGTGGCAGTCCAGAATCAAAACTCCACTTGCACTGCGAAGCAGTCCGTTTTTGTTTATAACGAAACGTTTTGTTCACAGACAACACCGTCGCAGTTCAACATCCCTCACAATGTCCACAAGCTCATCCCCAGACCCATTCCAACGTATGTTGTCTATTCTCAACATTCTCTTTTTCTATATATCTGACCATTTTTACAAGCTATGACCATGTCTTCTCCTAGTGCTCATCACTCTCCCCCTGTTGATCTTAGACGCATGACCTCCAACTCGACGTTGCTTACACCTCAAAAAGATTCAATTCGGGAGCACAGGCTGTCAAGCCACCCCTCTCAGCATTTGAATATCAGGATGGGCTCTCGCTCACCCTCTTCAATCCCATCATCGCCCTCATCAGCGTAAGCCACTCCACCTTGTCTCACCATCACTCAATCTTAATATTTACATTTATCTCCAGTCATTCATCCTCGTCTGCAATTTTCGAGCGTGATATTGAGCCCATACATCCCCCTTCTCCCCCTTCTCACCCAAATCCCCATCGCATTCCCCGCGCAAAAGGCACCGAGCAACTCGAGTACAGCGTACCTTCCGTTCTCGACAGTGCTGCATCTATTCTTGCTGCCTCTACTCCTGTGGAGGAAGATCATATCTCAGTCCTTAGTCCTGCACGAGATCGAGGTCGCCTCACCGCTAGCGGCTTTGCCAGCCCTATCGGTAGCTTGAGAAGCAGAAGTCCGAGTCCGACAGCAAAGACAAGCTTGTTACTCAGCATCCCGAATCAACAGGGGCCCTTCAGCCCCGTAAATTTCCACAGCTCGGCCATGGGATCCGGCAGCCCCCAGAGGCTGAGCATCCAGACCAGCCCAGTCGTTCTCCCATCTAAGCAAAGTCCAAATACGGCTGATACGAGTGGAAAATCATCCTCCCCACCTTCTATAAGCACCCCGGTGTCTGTATATTACTCCACACGCTCATCAGCCGAATCTTCACCCACAACCACAACCGTCGAGCATCCCCCAACCACACTCCCCCCTCCTACTGCCATCTCGGCACTCTCCCCTCCATCAACTTATGCATCATCTCCGTACTCCCGTCCAATCACTCTCTCACACCCCCCTTCCCCGACACACGGGCCCAATAAGCGTCTCTCATTCATGAGCTACGCAGACTTGCTTGCATCCACCCCTGCATCCATGGTCCCCCTCTCATCATTCACAAGCTGTGCCTCCCCTGACCCGCCACCACATATCCCAGGCGTTGAGGGGTATGCGCATAATGCTCATGATGCCGCGAGTCTACATGGCTCGACCCATCGTGATCGGGATAGTATCACCATGCTTGACGACATCGGTGGAGAGTGGCAGCGCGAGGGTCTCGGACGGGGACTCGAAGAGAGGTTGGAGGCTTTGATGACGGTGCCTGGCAAAGCATGACGCATGACACTGACCTGCGTCGCAGCCCCATACATGCCTCTTTCTATCACTTGTGTCCAACCCATCCCATTCCGCCTTTCTTTCTGACGAGGCTGACCTGAAATCGAAACAAAACCGAAACCAAATCTAATGAGTGGTATTTTACGCTTTCACGATGTATTAATCTGTTCTCGTTATATGCATATCTTCTTTCCTAGTCCCATCCCGATTCCCATTCCCGTCTTCCCAGCGTCTTCCCGATACCTGGCCTACCTATTGCATCCGAATCTCCTTATCTTCCTCTCCAGCGTGCCGAATACCTACCTATCTATGTATGATCGCCTTATTTCGTTACTTATGATATGTTCGATTCTTTTCGCGTGCGTCTAGCTTCTGTGACCAAGGGATTCTTAGTTTTATCGTGCAGATCCTATACTTTTGAGTAGTGCTATCCATGTTCGATCAATAAAATTTGGTCGTCGGACTATTTCATGAATTTGCTAATCCGAGGCACGCACT
>Ga0153975_1000514_pt1 | contig 12072 bp, 10 predicted proteins | sample TSGA059MetaG_FD_104694 | JGI IMG/M metagenome (GOLD analysis project Ga0153975, IMG submission 104694) | Attine ant fungus gardens microbial communities from Georgia, USA - TSGA059 MetaG | ecosystem: Host-associated > Fungi > Mycelium > Unclassified | place: USA: Georgia, Yuchi Wildlife... | reverse complement strand
GTGCCTAACTCACATTACCTGCCACTTCAAAGGGATGCAACGCGGTTTCTCAGAATCAAACCTCAACTCTTATTGTCAGCACGAACTGCTCGTATGCGGCGAATGGGGATCAGGGATGCATTGTTACAGATCCGTCAACTGCTTCCTACGGTGCTGGTTTTGCAAGTGCTGGTGGAGGAGCATTCGTGACTGAAGTAGCTTCTACCGGTATTAGGTATGATTACCTTTGGATCTCTATTGCATTGATCGACGTTTTGTGTCAATCAGCATTTGGTTCTTCCAAGTCAGTCTATTATGTGAACGATAGGACAACACCGCGGGGTACTGAACTAAATTCTTAGCGGTCACAAATTCCTAGTTCGCTGTCCGGTAACGCAAGCACGATTGATACTTCAACCTTTGGTATTCCTGTTGCCAACTGGCCGTCCGCGGGTTGCAATATCGAACAGTTCTTCCAACCACAAAACCTGATTTTCGATATCACTCTTTGCGGAGGTGCGTCAGCCACACATCAACTCGACGTTTGAGCTGACATTAGACCCGCTTCGGTTGTTCGTGATGGATAGACTGGGGTGAGCATCCGATTCTGCCAGCGACCAATATTGCAGAATACTGACAGTTCACAGCCGATGGTGCTATATGGAACAGCACCACTGCATGCCCAGGAATTTGCTACAACAACTGGGTCATGGGCAATGGGACTGACTATAGTAACGCCTACTTTGAGGTCGGCTATGTGAGGGTCTTCAGCACGACAGGCACCAACACAGTCGTGTCTTCTACCAGCGCTGCTTCTGGCTCATCCCCATCCCCATCCTCATCCTCATCAACTTCGTCGACTCCAAGTAGCTCGGACGCGGGCTTCCCGCACGGTGATGTTTGGATGTCTGCGATAGCGGTTCTTCTCGTTGGACTTTTCAGCAGCGCTCTTTTCTAACTGGGACGATAATATTTCTGAGGCGTACACTTTAAATTAGTTGTTTACGTTGGCAGTTTGGATACCCGCTTAATGATGTACACGTATCATAAGCTCCAATGGCTGTATGCATGTCCATATAATGGTTGGCCGTAGGCGGCATTTAGTGAAGAGACCTGGGCTCATCCTCAATACTTACTTGGGAGGGTTGCCCTGGTTCAAGATAAGTTTGCTTTTTTCTCTAAACTTAATCCTATGCTATAAAAGGCTACAAACCGCAAGGTACCAGCTCAACAAATGAAGGTAAATGAAGGGGGCTTGCGGTTGTCGGAGCGGCAGTGTCTCAATCACAGTTCAAACAAATGACTGCTATATTGGGGCAGATTGCATACAACATAATGGGGTGACATGAGAGCCTATCGACTAGTGTTACCGCGAGTCGAATTGGTAATTTGACAGCTTGACCTCTCCACTTGCAACTCGTTTGACTCGCGATTTGGTACCGAATTCGGGAGTGATGCGGACTGGTAATCCAAACAAGAGAAGCTAGAAAAATTAGGAATCACGACGAGCCAGATGCGAACACAGTGCAGCACTGGTACACTGTTCACAATCAACCTCCCTTGCATTCTGGAGCGGCCGGTCGAGTTCGAGAAATCTCTCAGCAGTCACTCACCAACCTGCTCTTAGGCTCTGAGTGCAGGTCTCTTTGCTGGATGAAAATATGCATTCGGAAGGAACGGACTCAGATGAAGCTTGAGCTGTTGGAAATTTGGAATTGTTCGAGACGAAGATAAGAAAATGATCACTGGCTAGTATTTTTGCTGCGATGGCATGGAATTTAGAACCGTCAAATGTTGCCTGCAGTAGCGCTCGTTCAAGGGTTCAGCCATTCAAATCAAGGACCAGCCGAAGAATGTGTAGAAAGTTTATTCAATGCTGGACGCTGAGCCTCATGGTCCATTTTACCGAGAATCGATATTGGCCAGGGGATTACGATGTATGGAACATGAACTGCATAAACTCGATTTTGAATTTGAACCGTGAGCCAAATTTAACGAGTTACAACCCGCTTCTACTCTGCATTTCGAGTTGACACGAGTTTAGCTCGAGTTCGACTCGCCTCGAAGGCTCGACAGCAACACTACTGTTGGCGAGGGAGTCCGGGATAGAAATAAACAAGGCACGCGAAGCAAATAGTGGCGCCAGCAACGATGACCTCATACTAGTGTGGATGTTGCAATGTTGGCGTGTCGTTAATTATCATGGAACGTTGGGACTCGGAGATCATATGTAGCGCTCGCCGAGGCCATGCCAGAACGTGGACAAGTCGAAGTTGAAGCAAGTCGAGTGGCGCAATTATCTCAAAACGCCGCGTAGTCTCCCTCGAACATTTGTTCTAGGCTAGTCAAGAAATCTCGTTCCAGAAACGAGTGAACCAAATCACTGGAAAAGGCAATCTCGGGGTTGAGTCTTCTTTTCGCATGAGCGATTGGGCTAACCACGAATCCAAGCCTAACTACCTTTGACAATTCCGACCCCACGCCTGATAACCTACCGCCATGCCAAGCCACATGTCTTCACCACGGATCACACTATGGATGTGTCAATCCAACACGATTTGCTGCGGGGGGTTGCTGGAGTGTCGATTTTTACCCCCGTTCGTGGGCCATGGTGCATAGCCCTCGGAGGTGTTGTGAACTGTTTTCCAAATAATTTTACACATATATGCTTACGTGCACTTCTCACCGCGGGAGATTGTCAAGTTACTGGTTTATTTCCGAATTGTCCTGAGCAGTTTGTACAGCCATTCCGGCGTTCTTCTGACACTCGCCTCCAGTTCTATCACCTCGGCATGCCATGGATCCGATCATAATCTACGATCGCGCGATCCCGAATTTGCATTTTAAAAGCAGGTTCCAATTTGGCATTAATTCAAGCGAGCGCTACAGCTGATATTATAACTATCGACTCTATCGACTGTATGCATCCCACCATATCATTGCCAGATACCGCTATGACTACCACAGGCGCATCCATTTATACAAATCCTACAGCCTTGTTTGGCGTCGAGGGTCAGGTTGCTGTGATCACAGGAGGTGGCACCGGTAAAGATTTCTATACCCTTTTGTTGTTGTGAAATCCTATCGTTTACGCTTTTCTTTGTTATTCCTAGGTATTGGACTTATGATGGCTACAGCATTAGAAAGTAATGGTGCCACTGTCTACATCATTGGGCGGAGGCTAGAAGTCATAGAAAAGGCTGCCAAGGAGAACAACGTACGAAATATTGTCATTATGGTGGTCGTTCTAACTCCCCGACTCGCAGAAATTCGGAAACATTATCCCGCTGCAGGGTGATATTACGTGTCGCAAGTCACTCACAAAGCTCGTTGAAACCGTCAGAGCACGTCATGGCTACATTGATCTCCTTGTCAATAATGCCGGCATCGCCCGCAATCTCCTGCCCACACGATTGCCAACTCCTTTGGACGACCCTGCAAGCGATACTCCATCTATCAAGGCGTTCCAAAATGTCCTTTGGGATACTGGGTCACCAGCAGGCTTTGCCGAGACGTTTGAAACGAATGTCACCGCCGCCTATTTCACCACTGTTGCTTTTCTTGAACTGCTCCACCTTGGCAATTTAAGAAGGGGAAATTTCCCGCCTGTTATGTCGTTGCGGCCACCCGTTATCGGCAAGGAGCCCTGTGACAGTGATGTCTCAAAAGATCGAGACTCCGTCTCTTCCACTCCCTCAGCAACCTATCATTCCTTGCCTCCTACCCCTCCTTCACCTCTCTCGCCCCTTCCTACACTATCATGCGCCGATAATTCTACTTTTGTCCCTCCTACCCCTCCTACCCCTTCTGCTCATGCTGCCCCAGTGATATGTCTCCCACAGCCAACATCTCAAGTAATCACCATCTCCTCATCTGGCGCCTTCCGTATTGACGCGCGAGTCTTATCTGTCTCTTACACAATGGCAAAGAGCGCTACTACACACCTCGGAAGGCTCCTTGCCAACCTCCTGGCTGATTGGGGAATTCGTTCTAATGTACTGTGTCCAGGCGTCTTCCCAAGTGGTGAGCATTTAACTGTCCTGGGCGACGTTTGGCTTGCCAACTCTATATTCCTGACACAGAAATGACATCAACTCAACACCTCACACCTGCCATTTTGGCTCAAGCCGTACCTCTTGGACGCGCAGGTGGTCTGTCTGATATCTCTGGTCCCATTCTTTTCCTGGCTGGTCCTGCGGGAGCATATGTGAACGGAGCAATATGGCTGGTTGATGGGGGAAGAGTTGGCTCTGTCGCCAGCTTCTACTCATGATTTCTCTCTCACTCATTCGACTCGTGGCCGCAAATAAGGTGGGCCTGTCGGCTCATGTATTTGGTTGTCCTCGGGCGAGTGCTGCCTCGTGCTTTTCCCAGGTGTGCATCCGTCTTCCCCCTATCTGAGGGCACATCCGCGGCTTTCACGATTCCTTGATTTCTTCCAGTGTATTATTAATTTTACTGTCATTCGTGTACTAATTTGATTCACAAATCACCATTTCGAATGCTAGTGCGGTCACATACCTAGCTCATCCTGTCGACCATATGTAACTTTCGATGATTAAATCGTCAGCTCATCATACAGGTCAGTTAACACTCATTAATCGCGCAGGTGGGATGATGTCACAAACGAGAACTCTTTTTGTGACTTCATCAAACCAATTACCAAGTTCAGTTTCTCTCTAAATTTAGACCGAGGACTCGCGAAGTTTCACCTTCCATCAACTGTTGCTTCGGTCATCTGGTGAGTGGTTTAGCAGGTTTGGCAAAGGCTTCTCAATGGACGTAATAGTCTCCTTGATAAATTACAGGCTGTATCTCTGGTCGAGGTGACAGTCAACCACAAAAATGACATTGATGATACTGATGACACTATCGCATTGAATGTTCTCTTCGTCGGTTTCATGAGGGGTCGTATAAGGTTCCCCTCCCAAATATTGTGAGTAGACTCTAATATTCAGTCATATATGTGGAAAGACCTCCCTTCTGAACTTGGGTGGGGATTGGTTAATCAACGAAATGATATGGTGAAAATCGTAGGGGGTGTTGCGCCCAGAAAACTCCGCCATCAAGGCCCGTTCCGATCAGTGCTTTGCAAGTGCTACTTATCTACTCTCGGAGCCCGTTTGACAGCACTGCTTGCAAGCTACGTTATGACCGTATAGTAACGAGTGTCTCGCCCGTTCTGGAGTCGCAACGATCTTCTTGGTCATCAATGCATCAAGGGTCACCGTTGCGACATCAATCTCTGAACAGACGTCCAGCATCATATCTGCAAACCAAGGTACCGCTGTTTTCATTGGCAATCAGATCATCGCGGCATGCAGGTGCGACTTGAGGAACAAAAGAATTATTTGCTACTCGCCTCGGGTTTGCGAGAATTTGAATAAAAGATTATCACTTATCGAACCTGATGTTTGGCCTTCGACATGCAGGATCATTCTGATGGAGTTCATCAGCCAAAGGAGAAACCGAACAGAAGAAAGATGGTCTTTATGGTCAATGACGTACGTGATGTGGCTTCGTCGCTCTGACCTCAACTTCTACATACACAACTAACTTTCGCATTAGGTGCGGAGTGCGACTTACAGTAAGTCATGAAACCCATTGAAAGGTAAAAGTCTGTCCTGGACTCTAGGCTACGGTGCAGCAACAACGAGGAGGATTATTTTGAACTCAGCATAATGGTAAGGAAATTTTTCGCGGAGTTGATAAAATTATCCTCGCCATTTCAAGGGCCTCAATGGGATCGGATGCACGATCTTCATATTTCCTCCAAGTGACGCTATCGTTGCGGACTTGCGGTGCGCTCCCGAGGCACCTTTAGTAGATTCTGCCAGTGGATCCAGTTCACTGTCGGAGTGAACGAGCGCACCACTTCAAGAACCAAGATTCCTCCTTCGGGTGCAGCATCGGCATGCCATTCTGATTTTTACAGGGTTCGGAAGGGGATGGGCCAACAGTAGCGAACTAAATTGCGACTTGAAGGTGCAGGGAACCAAGGTGCGGTATGATGAAAAATTATCCGGGCGATTAGATTGGTCCTCCGTTATCAACTGACGTTTTTGTACAATCCTTGACAGCCATTATTTCATCCGATGACTATATGTAATTGCCTGGTAGGGGCCGTATAGTCATGTGTCTCATGTATGCCGTACCCACGGTGTTTCGTCGTCAGCACCACCGTGAAACCTCCCAGCCGCTGTGACAAGCTTGCAGCAGCCATGCAAAGGGCAGGAGTATGCATGTGTCGATCTACTGCGCGACAGGCACTTGGCAACTCGAAAGGTGGCCAAAGTAGCCTTGGGGTGTACATAAGGCGCGCGACTTCGATATGATTTATTCTCCAGCAGTCGCAAATTTGCTGGATGTTTCGTACAATGAGCTACATTATGATTTATCGACTTCGAGTTGGGATGCTCATAGGTGGCATCAAGGTGTGCAACTTCAAATATAAATTATATAATATATTCTACAGCAAGTCGCATGGTGAATATCGACAACACGTTTAACCTCCATTTAATATATCGTAGTCAGGTGAAATAAATAATCCTTGTGCTATCTGATCTCAAGGCCCATGGGGACTTCAAAAGCAATAATCTAAAGGATCGTTTGCCAGCGTTCGCCACGTATTCTTGATTTCACCAGGGTTTTGAAACAATTGGGTCCACGGCATCAGTCAGAGATTGAGTCTCCGCTGTGATGTAATTGGAGGAAATTGGCCGAGTTGCAGAGGAAGGGAACACGCTTGTTGAGACAGGTCGACGACGTCCTTGTTTTACCCGCCAACTCATTGTCCTTCGCATTTAATTGCCTAGCAGGCAGGCTTTTGAATTTTGCTAGACCGGCAGGCTCCGCTGGTCTCGTCTAGACCCAAAGCAGCGCAAGCAGTAATAGTGACTCGTACAATCCCCCGTCACCTCTCTGCACAGCAGATTTTGCAATCGTGCTTTTGATTCTAGCATATAGTCCCGAGACTCGACGTCAGGACTCCTTCTCAAGAGAAACTAGCTCTTATCAGAGAGCCATCTTCCACCTCATCTACTCGTTATTCCCAAATATCATTTCCTACAAGGATTAGGAACACATCTTCTACTCCTCTTCATATATCTCCAAAATTCCTCTCTAGCCTCATAATTCTGCTTCAATCTCACCGCTAGCGGATCTTCTATTTCTAAAAAAAATCATTCTCTAGTTTCAATTCACATTATATCGCTCCCTCCAGTCACCAATAGCGCCCATGGCTACCCTTCGTCCTCCTTCCAGTCCTTCTCCATCATCTCACAACACCGACAACCGCTCTTCCGCTCGCGCGTCTATGGGTCCTCGTCAAACCCTGGCCCCAGCTTCTCCTCGTCCTGGTGGAGGCAGTGGTGCTCGTCCTACAAGTGAGCTACTTGGTAGTGCGAATATGTTTCAAACACCAGAATCAGAGGCAATCGACCAGTGGTTTGAGAACCTCCAAAATTATGAAGAGACCCTTGAGGAGATGGCTGCAGCTTCTCTGGACGTCAATTTCAAGGAAGAATTAAGCGCCATCGAGCAATGTAAGCACATCGCACCCATCTCAGTCGGTTGTCAATTAATGTGCTTTTCGTGAAGGGTTCAAGGTCCTTTCTGAAGCGGAGCGTACTGCCGCTCTTTACAGTCTTCTTCAGCAATCTACGCAAGTTCAAATTCGATTTTTCATTACAGTTTTGCAGCAGATGGCGAGATCAGATCCGATGACTGCTCTCTTGAGCCCTGCCATTGGCGGTGAGCGTTATTTGTGTCCATGTCTATCATCTCATAATCTTATTCATGGGATGCAGGTTCGATGCAGAGTCAGATGGAAGCGAAGCTGGCCCAGATGACGTTAAAGAGCCCCGCACTTAAGTCGCCCATGCCCACTTCTCCACGTGTATTCAGCGGAAGTCAGAACAGGCAGTCCCTTGCTCTCGATACCACTTCGTCTGGGTTTCTTTCCCCAGAATCAGCTGCGATGGGATCGAACAATGACGCAGCTGCCACCCTCGCCCACCAACGTGCCAAACTAAAGGCAAGCAATGCTGCGCACAGGATTTCCGCACCCATTCTTGCATCTGGTGGTGATGGACGTAGTACATGGGGCTCCGCGCTCAGCCAAGTAGCAGAACAGAATCCCAATTCCCCTGCACAGGAAATTGTTGTCCCTTCTGTCGGTAACGCCTCGAGGCCCAAGAGCACCGAGTTTAGCGGCTCTCTCGGTACACCTCGCACTGGAGTCGATGCGTTGTCCCCCATGGTGGGCGACAGCTGGGCGAGCAACGTCAACACACCCTTGATCCCCATGTTCTCAAAGGACACTCATTCTCAGAATCTCGACGCTGCAGCTGCCCAGCTCAATGATTGGAATACTGCCACGCGCGTTCCTCTTATGGCCGATCCCAAGTCCTTCCGTCGTCCCTCGAGGGGTAATACCGGGTCAAACGCTCCTGCTTCTGAGGTCACTGTGCAAACCAACAACAACTTGTATGATAATGACGGCAATCTCATTTCTCAGCAACCATCTGGTCAGCGCCGGAACGTTAGCCAGGGTTCCACCGCTAGCAACGCGCAGCTCAACCTCAGCCAGCAGCCAGGCAACTGGAACGGCGCTAGGAGCGCCGCCTTGCCCCAGCCAAACAGGTTCGGTGGGGAAGACGTCGGCAGTTCATTGAACGGGCTAGGCATGAATGGCTTCAACATCGGTGGACTTGGTAGCCCGGGTCTTGGGATGGGCATGCCGAGTGCCGGTTTACTGGCGGGTATGAACCCGATGCAGATGAACATGTTGAACCTGCAAGCTCAAATGAACGCGATGGGGATTAATTCGATGACGCCTGAGGCGCTTCTTGCTGCGCAGATGGCTGCTAGTGGATTTTCGCAGAACTGGCTAGGCATGCAACAGGCTGCTGCTATGCAGCAGAGTAACAATAGCAGCAGCAGCAGGAGCCGTGGAGGGGGAAGATCCCCTGCGCTTCCGAAGACCGGTTCTTCTAGTGGGAACGGCGCGAGTAGTGCGAAGAAAGACGAAGAAGATGTTGACCCCGCGTTACTCCACGATATCCCGGCTTGGCTCAGGAGTCTGAGGTTGCACAAGTACACGCCTAACTTTGAGAAAATGAGGTGGCAGGACATGGTTATGCTCGACGAGGCGGGCCTGGAGGCTAAAGGTGTTGCCGCTCTCGGTGCAAGGAGGAAGATGTTGAAGACGTTTGAGATTGTTCGGAAGAAGATGGGCATGGAAGCCCCCGCTGGCTCTTCCAATAATTCGGGTGGAGAGGATTGAGATGGGTGTATCTGCCGATGCAGATCACGGCATGTTACTGGTTGATTGAACATTTGGTTAATCTCGATTCATGATTCCATTGTTGTGCTTGTGTCTACTCAATTTCGATTTACCAATAGACGCCTCAATGGACCAAGATTGGTTAGTCGTTTATGCTTTTCTCGCTACTTGTCATTCTACTGTACTAAGTAGTATGATGTACTATGTTCTTGGTACTGATGGGCTGGGCGAACGTGTAAGTTTAACCGGCTTCCGAGCCTTGATAATACCCTCATGTCTGCTTTGGCGCGTATCTACAGACAATATTAGGATTGTTGACTTATTATTAGTTGAATTGCGAGAGAGTAATTAGGAGGCCTATAGCGCTTCAGCCGCAAGGATGATTTTTTCTGGAACCTTCCTCACTTGTAATCGTCCTTACACCTGTCTGGCCTGTTTTTCACAAGGTGGGGTGTGAGGCCGTTGTTAATGTTCTGATGCAAAGTTCATGGCTGCCAAGAGCACATGCACATCCCGCGTGTAGGCTACGGCAATGCTGACGAATCTGGAGATACGTGACAAATCGTGCCTTTTCAATGTCTGGATTTTCCGAAGTTACCAGCAGAAGTACAGCTATGTATCCAGGAAGCTGGTGCATAGATCTAGAGCATAAGCGGTGAGTAAAAAATGGTGGCTGAGTTATTTTTGAGTTATATTTGTTGGTACATCCGCCACTTTTGGAGTTTTACATAATCAGACTGATTTTTTGGGCAATTTCCCCCAACCTTAACGGACTTGTTTGGCTACATAAAACTCTTGGATCTTCCGATGGCACTGGTGCTATATAAATGAACAACAACATCGTAAACAACATTGTAAACCTGCCCTTGTTGACTGCTCAACAGACAAGCGCTCGACCAGAGACGTTAATTGTATTTTTTGTGGGTTATATTTGCTTTGCGCATCTGCATAGTGACCGCTGACATGCGTTGACATCCCCCTCTCATAATAACTACCAATCCTTGTCCGATTTCTTAGTTATTTCTCAGGACCTGTAACGAGCTGCTAGTCCTGCGCCATGCCTTCTCTTGATCGCGGCCCATCGCCTTTTATCCCCTCCTACAGACGCTTCGAATCCATGTCACACGTAAACAGCGACGTTCACCCAGTTCTCCATGCCGGAAGAGTAGCTGTGATCACTGGTGCTGCGAGCGGCATCGGCAAAGCTGCTGCCGTCGAAATGGCAAAGTGCGTGAGCGCTGTCGCTCTTGACTCCGCGAGCGAGATACTCACGAATGTGATATGTCTGCGCTAACGGTGTTGATCTGACTTGACTCTTGCACTTTTGCAATTTGTGCTGCACCCAGGCTCGGTCTGAAGATTGCTATGGCAGATGTTGCGGAAGATGTCTTGGCCTCTGCTGCCAGGGAGGTTATTACCATCGCTGGCGAGGCTAATGTGCTTGCTATCCCCACCGACGTGTCCAATATCGACGATGTGGTGCGCTTGCGCGACAAGGTCTACGAGGCATGGGGCGAGGTGAGCCATTTACCCATCATTCTCATTCCAAATCGTGTCGATATCGTCGCCATCTTATCTCGGATCAAGCGAATTTTATGAACTGATCCATACCGGTAGGTAGCCGTTCTGCTCAACAATGCTGCGGTAGGTCCCGACACCAAATCCTGGGAGATGCTGGACAACTGGAAGAAGACCTTTGATGTCAATCTCTTTGGGTTAGTCGTTTGTTTAATACATGCAGTGAGTAGTCCAGCTAAAAAGTGTTTAGGGTCATCAATGTGCAGCATACCTTCGTGCCGGTTAGTGTTATCTTATGTGTGCCGTAAATCATGGTGCTGACCGCGATGTCATGTTTGTTTTGCCCCACAGTCCATGTTGCACCAGGAGAATCAAGCTATGGTCATTAACACTGGATCCAAGCAGGGAATCACTAACCCACCGTAAGTCAAAACAACGCAGCAGTGTTGGACAGATCACTTATCAAGACGTCCGATCCGCTGTGTCGCATATTTTAGTGGGAATCCAGCATATAATGCTACAAAGGCTGCGGTGAAGAGCCTGACAGAAGGGCTCGCGCATGATCTTCGCGAACGCCCAGCGTGCAATGTCACTGCGCATCTCTTTATGCGAGTTCCTCCGTGTTCTTTTTATTCGCACAAAGGCTCACACTGGCTTTGGCAGTCCGGGGTGGACTTTCACAGGTCTGACTGCCCGCAATGGTGGTGTAAAACCCGCAGGCGCCTGGACGGCTGAGGAGACAGTCCTCTTCATGCTCGACCACGTCCGTGCTGGCGAATTCTACATCCTCTGCCCTGACAACGAGGCTCGCCGCGAACTTGATCAGCTGCGCATCATGTGGGCTGCGGGAGATGTTGCGGAAGGCAGGCCTGCGTTGAGTCGTTGGCACAGGGACTGGAAGTCCCTCTTTGAAGAATACATCCGTGAATCGTTGGCTAACATGGAATAAAGAGAGTGTGAATGTCAAGCACGAGGGTAAACTATAGCATCATGTCAGGAGAATGTGGAAAAGATGTGTTTCAAGTTGTTCTCGTTGCTATCGCTTGCACTTTATGTAATAGTTAACCTTCGACATTTACTTGCAGTTTGCTATATAGAAAAAAAGAACGAAATTTGATTGTACTGTTGTTACTCGACGTTTGGCGGACTCAAGACTCGTCGAATCGGGAAATCAAAATCAAAAGATTCGAAGGGTAGTTATTTGATAGGACCGGGATAGAACAGCGGATATTGCAGAGCTATGACCGGCACGGTCCCCCGAGAGCACCCGCAAGTCTCAGATAGGTCGT
>Ga0153975_1000511_pt1 | contig 12085 bp, 10 predicted proteins | sample TSGA059MetaG_FD_104694 | JGI IMG/M metagenome (GOLD analysis project Ga0153975, IMG submission 104694) | Attine ant fungus gardens microbial communities from Georgia, USA - TSGA059 MetaG | ecosystem: Host-associated > Fungi > Mycelium > Unclassified | place: USA: Georgia, Yuchi Wildlife... | reverse complement strand
TCTCTCTATAATAGCGGCAAATAACTTCAGGAGAATTCAGTTGGACAGTCACCCTAGATTAATTTTAATTCTGGCAAGCTGAATTTTCTCTGCTGCTTGCCAACCGGCGAGCAGCGATCCCCGTTTTAATTAACGATCGCGCTCCTTTTTTTAATCCTGTCATTCACAGGAGTGCACGTTATGCTGCTGTTTATATTAGCCCTTTTTCCTCCACCCCGACTGGCGTAGCTCAGGCTGCGCCCGAACGCCGATATCAGACCTTTAAAACGCAGCGCTTAACAGGCGTTACGTCATCCTGCGCGCGCCATTATTTTTCACGCAGGCGGAATAACGTCATTATTCCTGAAGGTCGCCTCATAAAATAACCCGGCCACGCCAGGTTTTATCCATGCACCTTATTTTGCGTGCAGGACAACTATTGCTTTAAATCAGGGAGATGTCGAAATGAGCGACATGAAACTGGAACAGGTTGCGATCACCTCATCCGGCAACCGTAACGATAAAAAAAGTAAAAAAATATTTGCTGTCGCACAGCAGGCAGGCCAGCACGTCGAGATGACGCTGGCGAACCTGCGCAGTCAGCGTCAGGGTCTGACTCAGGCTGAAGCGGCGAAACGACTGGCTCTGTATGGCCGCAATGAAGTGGCACATGAGAAAGCACCACCGGCGCTGATTCAGCTGCTGATGGCGTTTAATAACCCGTTTATCTACGTCCTGCTGGTCCTGGCGCTGGTGAGCTTCTTTACCGACTATATATTGCCGCTGCGCGCCGGTCAGGAGACCGATCTCTCCGGCGTCATCATCATCTGCACCATGGTGATGCTGAGCGGGCTGCTGCGCTTCTGGCAGGAGTTTCGGACCAACCGTGCCGCACAGGCGCTGCAGTCACTGGTTCGCAGCCAGGTCACCGTGCTGCGGCGGGAATCGGGCAGTGAAACCGCGCAGCGTCAGGATGTGGATATGAGTGAGCTGGTGCCGGGCGACATTATTCTGCTCAGCACCGGCGATCAGGTGCCTGCCGATGTGCGCCTGCTGAGCTCACGTAATCTGTTTATCAGTGAAGCGGTGCTGACTGGCGAGTCGCTGCCGGTTGAAAAACACAGCAGCGATGCGGGTATTGATGCTGAAGAGCAGACTGCCCAGGAGCTGCTGGCGTCACCGAACATCTGCCTGATGGGCACCAGCGTAGCCAGCGGCACAGCCAGCGCCGTCGTCGTTGCGACCGGAGGCGAAACCTGGTTTGGTTCACTGGCCTCATCGCTGACCGGAAGTCGTCCACAGACTGCGTTTGACCGTGGGGTGAACAGCGTCAGTAAACTGCTGATCCGCTTTATGCTGGTGATGGTTCCGGTGGTGCTGCTGATTAACGGCTTCACCAAAGGGGACTGGATGGATGCCACGCTGTTTGCTCTGGCGGTCGCGGTCGGGCTGACCCCGGAAATGCTGCCGATGATTGTCAGCGCTAATCTGGCCAAAGGCGCCATTGCGATGTCCCGGCGCAAAGTGATCGTCAAAAAGCTCAATGCCATTCAGAACCTTGGCGCGATGGATGTGCTCTGCACCGATAAAACCGGCACGCTGACCCAGGACACTATCCTGCTGGCGCATCATCTGGATGCGCAGGGCAGTGAAGATGAGCAGGTCCTGCTGCTGGCCTGGCTTAACAGTGGCAGCCAGAGTGGCGCAAAAAACCTGATGGATCGCGCCGTGCTCTGCGCAGGCGATAAAGTCATTTCACAGACTCAGCGCAGCCAGTATCAGCTGGTTGATGAGCTGCCGTTTGATTTTACCCGCCGTCGGGTGTCGGTGCTGGTGGAAGATCTGACTCAGCATCGCTCGCAACTGATCTGCAAAGGCGCAGTTGAAGAGATGCTGGCAGTCAGCGTTGCCGTGCGGCAGGGTGATGCGGTCGTTGCACTGGATGCGGCACAGCGTGCGGCGTTGCTGGCGCAGACCGAACGCTATCATCAGCAGGGTTATCGCGTGCTGCTGGTGGCAACCCGTGATGGCGAGCTGCACGCGCCGCTCAGCGATAGTGATGAGCGCGATCTGGTTATCCAGGGCATGCTGACCTTCCGCGATCCACCAAAAGCCAGTGCCGGTAAGGCGATTAAAGCCCTGCGCGACAGTGGTGTAACGGTGAAAGTACTGACCGGTGACAATCCGCTGGTGACGCTGCGGGTCTGTGCCGATGTCGGGCTGACCGATCCGGCCATGCTGACCGGCGATCAGATTGAGGCGATGAACGATGATGAGCTGGCACTGGAAGCAGAGCGCTGCACCCTGTTTGCCCAGTTGACGCCGTTGCAGAAATCACGTCTGGTGCGCCTGATGCAGCAGAACGGTCACACTGTCGGATTCCTCGGCGATGGTATCAATGACGCGCCTGCCCTGCGGGCGGCTGACACCGGTATTTCTGTGGACAGCGCGGCGGATGTGGCGAAAGCCTCATCGGACATCATCCTGCTGGAGAAAGATCTTCAGGTGCTGAATGAGGGGGTACTCAAAGGACGCGAGACCTTTGGCAACATCATCAAATATCTCAACATGACCGCCAGCTCCAACTTCGGCAACGTGTTCTCGCTGCTGGTGGCCAGTGCCTTTATTCCGTTTCTGCCGATGCTGTCGATTCATCTGCTGATTCAGAACCTGATGTATGACGTCTCCCAGCTGGCGCTGCCGTGGGACAAGGTTGACCGTGAGTTTCTGAATAAGCCGCGTAAATGGGATGCCGGCAACATTAAACGCTTCATGCTGTGGATGGGTCCGACGTCATCAATTTTTGACGTCACCACCTTTGCGCTGATGTGGTTCGTTTTCGGCGCTAACCATGCAGGCGTGCAGTCGCTGTTCCAGTCTGGCTGGTTTATCGAGGGACTGCTGTCACAGACGCTGGTGGTACATATGCTGCGTACCCGGAGGATTCCGTTTATCCAGAGTCGTGCCACCTTACCGGTGATGCTGACCACGCTGGCGGTAATGGCGCTGGGCATCCTGATTCCATTCTCTCCGCTGGGTGCGATGGTCGGTCTGGTGCCGCTGCCATGGCAATATTTCCCGTGGCTGGTGCTGACGCTGTTCAGCTACTGTCTGGTGGCGCAGGGCATGAAACGTTTCTATATCCGTCGGTTTGGTCAGTGGTTCTAGGGAGGCAAAGATGAAAAAAGGCAGGCTTGATACGGTATTTGTCGGCGTGATGATCATCGGCTTAACTCTGATTGCGCTGACGGTCGTCGTTAGATGAAAGGATTGTGATAGTGCGGTAGTACAGAGGCAGCGAGACAACTCGCTGCCTTTTTTCTAATCTTCGTCGCGCTCACGGCTGGCGCGCTGGCGCTCGTAGTATTCATCTTCTGCGGTGATGATCTCATCCATCAGCGAATCCATATCCACCACGCGCTCCTCTTCAACAAACTGTCCGGTCAGCGGTGTTTCCGGGGTCAGCTTGCCATCTTCATAAAGCTGCCAGATCTCTTTGGCATAGCGCGTCTTCAGCAGCGCCGGAGCGAACTGACCGTAGTAGGAGGTAATGTTGTCTACGTCACGTTCGAACATCGACTCAGCATGGTTATTGGCTGCCGCATCGACCGCCTGTGGCAGGTCGATAATCACCGGTCCCTGCTCGTCCAGCAGCACGTTGAATTCGGATAAGTCACCATGGACGATACCGGCACAGAGCATACGCACGATGTTGCGAATCATGGTGTGGAAGTCGGTGATCGCCTCTTCTTCGGAAAGCGTGACGTCGCTGAGGCGCGGCGCGACAGAGCCATTGGCGTCGATCACCAGCTCCATCAGTAACACGCCGTCAATGCAGAGATAAGGCTGGGGCACGCGAACACCGGCATTAGCCAGGCGGAACAGGGCGTCTACTTCGGCAGTCTGCCAGGACTCCTCCTGCTGCTTACGGCCAAACTTCGTGCCTTTCTGCATGGCGCGGGCGTTACGGCTGTTGCGGGTTTTACGTCCTTCCTGATACTGCACCGCCTGCTTGAAGCTACGCTGGGTCGCTTCTTTATAAACTTTGGCGCACTGCACTTTACCGCCGCAAAGCACGGTATAGACGTCTGCTTCTTTGCCGCTTTTCAGCCGCTGCAGCACATCGTCAATGAGGCCGTCATCGACCAGGGGCTGGATTCTGTTTGGGATTTTCATGCGGCTTTATACCTTATTTCACCCGCTTTTCGTATCACTTTGCGATGATGGAAAACATTGGCAATGACTGAACAAAGTATCTGATTCTACCCTGGAAAGACGTGTTGTGGGGATGAACCTTGATGTGTTGTGCTTTTGACCTTTGTTTTATCATAAACAACGGATTAGGCGGGAGAGCAGGGCGGTTTTATCTGCCAGAGATTCGCTTTTTCACGGCACCGGGCAGCATCATGTCAGAGAGATGTGCCTGAATGGCAGGCGGATGCGGGCATAAAGGCCGAAATCCTGCTCACAGAATCCCGGCCTGCCTGCGGGATTACTTCAGACCTTTAAGCACTTTAACCGTGCTTTCGATGTCGATCTCATCTTCGGAGAAGATCAGCGTCGTTCCCTGGAAAGTGGTCACCGCCAGCTTTTTCAGCGAGCGCATCTCACTGGCGTTCGGGTCAGACTTCGGACGGATATTATTCAGCAACAGGCCCACTGAAAGCACCGCGTTCTCTTTATCGACACCAGCATCAACCGGGACGTCTTCGTTGTAAACCAGGTAAGACTTAATCGAAGTGATCTTCAGCCGCTCACCTGCGATATAGATGTATTTGCTGGTCGGCGCGACCTTCACCGCATAGGCGGATAAGCCTTTGTTGTTGGTGGTGGGTTCAAATGTCACCGCCGCATCTTTCTTAATCAGATCAGGATTGGCGACTTTAATCACATGAAAATAGCGGTTATCACCATTTTCATCTTTGATAAAGCCAAAACCTTTATCTTCAAACCAGGTTGTGATCGTTCCGTTCATCGCCATTTTTGCCTGCTTAATCTACTCAGTTTTTTACAGCGCGCAGTGTAAAACACAATGCCTGCGCAGACTATATAAGTCTGGATGATAATTTTCGGCCGGGCAAGAGGCTGGGGCGGATGCCCGGCGCGGAGGTGAATGCGGTAGTCAGAAAGGTTAACCGGCGGACGGCGCAACGCTCGTCTGCCGGTGCATATCTCTTACTCGTTGCCCCAGCGGTTCAGGAACTCGGCGATATCATCAATACGCTGCTCATCGATACCCGCTTCGCGCGCCATATCCTGCTGCGACTCTTCACTGATCTCTTCGTTGTTCATCAGACGGGTAATCAGCAGCTGGAAGTAATGCGCCAGTGGAGTACGCTCTGCTTCGCTGACCGACTTAGCCGCCTCCGTCGCGTACTCGTCTGCGACATCATAATATTTGAGAGAAATTTCGTTGTTCATAAGGGGATCCGCAGAGTTGAAAGTAAGTAGCGACCGGATTCTGACCCGGCTTGTGGAGGTATTATTTCGTGTTTGGGTTGGGGCTGTAAAGGGGAACAGGATGCCTGGTTCTAACTAGAGAACCAGCGGCGGTAGCTGTCTGAAGGTGTTGACTAAGCCTTCTCCCCAGCCTTTACGGATAGTACTGAAGTACGGGTGGTCTTCGGTAATGCGGTATTGCCGGGCATCGCTGTAGCTGTCACACGGGTAGATCATCACGTCGAGCGGCAGACCAACGGACAGATTGCTGCGCAGGGTCGAATCCAGTGAAATCAGCGCGCATTGCATCGCCTGCTCCAGAGACATGTCGTAGTGCAGCACCCGGTCAATAATCGGTTTGCCGTACTTGCTTTCACCAATCTGGAAATAGGGCGTATCGCGGGTGGCTTCGATGAAATTACCCTGAGGATAAATATGGAACAGGCCAATATCATCCCCGTTGATTTGCCCGCCGAGCAGAAGGTTGCAACTGAAGTCTGTCGTGCTGCCATTCTGTTGCGCCTCACTGTCACGCTGGATCACCTCACGAACCGTTTCGCCTATCAGCGACGCGGCCTCGTAGAGGCTGGAGACATTCAGCAGATTGGGACAATCGGCATTCCTGCTGCGGTGTCGCAGCAAGCTGATGATACTTTGCGTGGTCGCCAGATTACCGGCAGTCTGAAGCACCAGCGTACGATCGCCGTCCTGATGAAACACGTGCAGTTTACGGAAGGTGGAAATATGATCCACGCCAGCATTAGTCCGTGAATCGGATGCAAAGACCAGCCCGGATGACAGGCGCATGGCCACACAATAGGTCATACCACACTTCCTTCAAAAAAAGATTTGCACGCCATCAGCGTGCATGAAGTTTTCACCATCAGCAAGTCGCGATTTACATCATTTGTACGGCAGCAATCGCGCACATATCTTCGTATCCACCGCCAATCCGTAAACCGCGCACCGGACAGGCATCCAGGTAATCAATGCCGACGGCAAGCTTAAGATGTTGATCAGGCATGCGAGTATTGTTGGTGACGTCAAAGCAGTGCCAGCGGTCTTCCACCCAGACTTCGGCCCAGGCATGGGTCGCGACATGGGTAGAATCTTTGCTGTGCAGGTAACCGCTGACGTAGCGGGCCGGTATATTCAGGCTACGACAGCAGCTCAGAAAGACATGCGTATGATCCTGGCAGACGCCGGTACGGGCGGCGAAAGCCTCCGCGGCACTGTCGGTCACAAGGGTAGAACCTGGGGTGTAAGGCATCCTGAGCAGCAGGTCTCCCATCAGGTTTTCCAGGGCGGCCAGTATCGCCTGAGGCTGATGATAACGCAGGGCAAACGCCTGAATCGCCGCATCGGGCTGGGTCAGCGGACTGTGGCGCAGGAAAACCAGCGGCGACAGATGTCCCTGAGCCTGATCTTCAATGCCGTGTTCAATCTCTACCACGCCATGTACCTGAATGGTGATGGACTCATGCGGTTCATCGAGTGTCAGAACATGCATGATGTTGCCGAAGGCATCCGTGGTGCAGACCGCCTTCTCCGGCAAGGTCAGTTGCCAGGAAAGTATGCGTTGATGAGGCGATTCCTGAGGCGTCAGACGCAGGTACTGGATACTCCGTTGCACTGCCTGGTCGTAGCGATAGTGCGTGTTGTGCTCAATGCTAAGTTTCATTGCGCCTCCAGATACGTGTGATGAATACTTTCGGCGATCTCGTTGACCTGGGCGAGAAAGGCTTCCAGCCAGTTGTTCAGCCCGATTCTGTTCAGGTCTTTCATGGAACTGAAGCGCAGCTCGGCGTGCAGGATGTGCGCGAGGCGGCGTGGCGGGTTTGCACGGCCACCAATCAGCTCCAGTTGCTGAACCATATCGTTGATACACGCCAGCAACGAACGCGGCAGCTCGTTACGCAGGATCATCAGTTCGGCGATGGTCTCCCGGCTCAGGGGCTGCTTATAAATACTATGGTAGGCTTCGCGCGCACTTACTGCCTGCAGCAGTGTGTCCATGCGGTAATATTCGCGCACCGGATCGTCATCAATGTCCATCAGTCGGTTCTTCACCTCCAGCAGACGGGCGGTGCCATCAGCCCGTTCCAGCAGCGTCCCCAGGCGGATAAAGTGCATCGCATCGCTGCGGAGCAGGGTACCGAACATGGCACCGCGGAACAGATGAGAGCGCTCTTTCACCCAGTCAAAGAAGGCGTCGGCACCGTCTGAGCCGATGCCCTGACGGCGTATCGATTTCATCCCGATCCAGGTGGCATTGATACACTCCCAGACTTCGGATGACAGGCTGCCACGCACCGCATGCGCGTTGTTCCAGCCCATCTGCAGGCAACTGAAAATGCTGCTGTGATTCCGGTTATCCAGGGCGAAAAAACTGACCAGATTGGGCATCGTCAATGTCGGGTAGGTCTCAGCATACAGCCCGCTGGTGCTGGTCAGGTTGAGCGGTACCAGCAGATCATGCGTCCCCCCGTTACGGATTGGCATCATCGACAGCTTGTTGGTGACGTCCAGCACCCGGGCGATATTTTCTGCCCGTTCCAGATAGCGGGCCATCCAATAGAGTTCACTGGCTGTGCGGCTCAGCATAGATCATCCTCCAGTACCCAGGTGTCCTTGGTTCCGCCGCCCTGAGATGAATTGACGACCAGCGATCCTTCCGTCAGCGCGACGCGGGTAAGCCCGCCGGGAACCAGTCGGATCTCTGCACCACTGAGCGCAAAGGGCCGGAGATCGATATGACGCGGTGCCAGGCCGTCGTTGACAAACGTGGGACAGGTGGACAACGCCAGCGTGTTTTGCGCGATGTAATTCTGCGGGCGCGCCAGCAACAGGTCACGGAAGTGGGCGAGCTCAGCTTTGCTCGCGGCAGGGCCAATCAACATGCCGTAGCCCCCAGCGCCATGAACTTCTTTCACCACCATTTTTTCGAGGTTGGCCAGCACATACGACAGCTCATTTTTATGTCTGCACTGCCAGGTTGGTACGTTGTTGAGGATCGGTTCTTCCTGCAGATAAAAGCGCACCATATCCGGTACGTAGGGGTAGATAGATTTGTCATCAGCCACGCCCGTGCCGATGGCATTGGCCAGGACAACATTGCCAGCCCGATAAACTGACAGCAGTCCTGGTACGCCGAGCATGGAGTCCGGGCGGAACGCCAGCGGATCGAGGAAAGCATCGTCAACCCGACGATAGATCACATGTATTCTGCATGGCCCGGCCGTCGTGCGCATGAACAGCATGCCATCCTTAACGAACAGATCGGCACTTTCAACCAGCTCAACGCCCATCTGCTGCGCCAGAAAACTGTGTTCGAAGTAAGCGCTGTTAAAGCGGCCTGGGGTCAATACCACCACGGTGGGATCGTTGACGGGTGAGCTTTCGCGCAGCGTTTGCAGCAGATGCGAGGGATAGCGTTCTACGGGGGCAATGCGTTGCTGCGCAAACAGTTCCGGATAGAGCCGCATCATCATCTTACGGTTCTCCAGCATATAGGAGACGCCGGAGGGGGTGCGCAGGTTATCTTCCAGGACGTAATATTCGCCATCACTGTTGCGCACCATATCCACGCCGATAATGTGTGCGTAGATGTTACGGTGGAGATCAACACCCTGCATGCAGGGCTGATACTGTTCGTTAGCCAGAACCTGTTCTGCCGGAATGACGCCCGCTTTCAGAATGTGTTGTTCATGGTAGATATCGTAGAGAAAGGCATTGAGCGCCTGCACACGCTGACGAATACCGGCATCGAGCATGGCCCACTCGGCAGCCGGGATAATACGGGGCACGCTGTCGAACGGGATCAACCGTTCAGCGCCATTGTCGTCATCGTAGACATTGAAGGTAATCCCTACCCGGTGAAACAGCAGGGCGGCTTCTTCTCGCTTGCGCTGTACCGCCTGGTGATCGGCCTGCTGCAGCCATTGCCAGTAGGCGGCGTAGTGGTCACGGTGTTCACCTTCAGCCAGAAGCATCTCATCAAAAAAGGGTGAAGCGGAGAGATTGATATTCAGCATCGTCACCTCGCAGACGTTAAAGGCTGTCAATCTATCCAAGCATAAAGTGTGCCAGCCTCAGAAGAAGCGGAACGGTGCAACGCCGTGATAGTGCAAGGGTTAAAGCACTTTTTTGGTGCAGGCGCAGAGCAGCAATGTCTTAATATGGCGCTTAGTCTTTCGTGGTGAACAACAAAATGGTCATGGCTCAGGCGTCTTCAGCCCATGAATAGTGTCGCTCAGACGGTAACGGTAATATGCGGAATTTTATCGATCTGCCGGGCGCGCTCGGGCAGGTGAATCTGGAAAAAGTTATCGCCGCGCAGCTGGATGCCTTTCTGGTCAGCGGTGGCGTCAGGACGCCGATAGCGGGCGATCCACTACCCGCCGGTTTAGTGCTGGGCACGCAGACTACTGCAGAACAGGCGAGTGCCAGCATGAAGCCGCTGCTGGCGCGTAAAGGTATCAGCATGCTGAAAGCGGTTGAAGCCGATCGCAGTTTTGGCATCTGGTACCATTCCTCCTGTAACGTGCTGGCCGTGCAGTTCTTCGCCAGGGTGTTTTATCCGCAGCAGTTTGCCGATCCCGATGCGTAGCAAACGCAAAAAAACTATAACCCGTTCCTCGCCGTCGAACTGACCGGCACTTACTGGACCGAGTAAAAAGGACTTTGCCCCGGCTGCCGGGGCGTTTTAATTCACGCAGAGAAGAGAATGAAGATCAGCGGATGGTCACTGTCTCCGCTATCGAGCAGAGTCTTAACGATGCGCCTGGAGTTCTGACAGGCGAAGTATTTTCAATGGCAATACACGCAGTCGGGGGACACTGTTTTAAGCGCTTTATTCACTACCGGATAATCAGCGTGAAAGAGTATCTTGCGCCTGCATAAATCGCGCACGCCAGGGCTTGAGAACCCACAACGCCAGACCGGCGGTGATGAAGTCGAAGGTAATCGCGCAGCCAAAGACCAGGTGCCAGTTATGAGTGTGCTGATACATCAGCGCCGCCAGCGGTCCGCCAAAGACCGCGCCGATACCCTGCGAGATATAGAGCCAGCCATAGTTCGCTGAGGCATTTTCACTGCCAAAGGTGTCGGTCAGTGTGGAGGGGAACAGCGAGAAGATTTCGCCCCAGCCAAAGAACACGACGCCTGAAAGCAGTACGAAGAGCAACGGATCTTCACGGCAGGCAAGCCACAGCATCATCGCCACACCTTCCAGCGCGAAGGCAATAAACATCGTATTTTCGCGGCCGTAGCGGTCAGAAATAAAACCAAAGAGGGGACGTGTTAAACCGTTAGTAAAACGATCAATGGTCAGCGCCAGCGGCAGGGCGGCCATGCCGAAAATCACCGCCTTGCTGATGCCGAAGTCTTCGGCAAAAATCGCCATCTGCGAAGTCACCATCAGCCCTGAAGTCGACATCATGGTCATCATCATGAACATCAGCCAGAACAATGGCTGGCGCAGCATTTCCCCGGATTTAAACTGGCGCTGGCCCAGCACGGGAGACGGTGTTTTGCTGGCCGGTATCATCATGCTGGTTTCAGGCAGTCTCAGGTTCTGGCTGGCGAGAAGACCCATAGCGGCGAAGATGAGGCCAAATGTCGTCATCGTCTGCTCCAGCCCGTAGCTATTAAGAGAAATAGAAATCGGGAAGGTGGTGAAAATTGCCCCCATGCCGTAGCCCGCCGCCACGGTTCCGGCGGCAAAGCCGCGCTGCTGTGGAAACCACTTCATCACCAGTCCCACCACGCCGATGTAAACAATACCCGTCCCCAGTCCGCCAAGGCAGCCATAGGCCAGATACAGTGAGGTCAGGCTGTTGACCCGGGCAGCGATCACCCAGCTGAAACCTGCCATCAGTGTACCGATGGAGATCAGCAGACGTGGTCCAAAGCGCTCGACCAGCCGACCCTGAAAAGGTGAGAAAAAGGTCTGCAGAATAATCAGCAGCGAGAATGTGACCTGCAGTTCCGCCAGTCCGACGCCGAGTTTGGCAATCATCGGTTTGGTTAACAGCGTCCAGACATATTGCGGGCTGGAAATGGCTGCCATACAAAGTAATCCAAGCAGAAGCTGTACCCACTTGCTGTGTTTCGCTATTACTACCGGTTCGCTCATTAAGGCCATTGTCTGTCTCCATAATTACGCTTTGCTCTGCTTAATCACTTTTTTGTCGTCGCACCTATTCAAACCATTACCTTCAAATGCTCCTTCTCCGAAACCATCCCGATACGCGGATATGTACGTAAAGCGATAAAGCAGGATGTGTGCCAGTTTAAAAAAATGACTAAATTCAATTAGTAATAGAATTACGGGCGGAATAAATGTGATGAGGTGTAAAAAATGAGTGCGCTGAGATGGTGCGAAGGAGATGGTTGATTGCCAGTCAGAAAGGCCATCGGGTACATTCTGATATTCGAGGTGATGCAGCGAAAGGCGTTATTGGAAAAAGATGACCAGGCGTTTGAAATGTTCGAATTGAGGACACAAAAAAGCCCGCAAAGCTTTCACCTTGCGGGCTCTCAGGACTTCGATGATGGTTCTGGTAACCATCAACCAGGAAAATATCCTCCCGGAAACCTCATTTCTCTGACGAGACCTGACGTACTGTCATCAGGAATTCATGAGCAGTGGTTTCCCAAAGTTCAG
>Ga0153975_1000508_pt1 | contig 12107 bp, 17 predicted proteins | sample TSGA059MetaG_FD_104694 | JGI IMG/M metagenome (GOLD analysis project Ga0153975, IMG submission 104694) | Attine ant fungus gardens microbial communities from Georgia, USA - TSGA059 MetaG | ecosystem: Host-associated > Fungi > Mycelium > Unclassified | place: USA: Georgia, Yuchi Wildlife... | reverse complement strand
ATTGTGGCATTTTGTGCCGTTTTGAGAAAACTAAAGAGATTATGAGAGTCTGAGGTTGACGGGTAATGTGTGAATGGACTCCGTTGACTCTAGACTGGTAGCGCGCGGAATAATGATAGCGCGCGCGTTAAGACAAGACATCACGCCGCCCGTCAAGGGTTTGAATCCCGCCTTCAGGCCATCTGCTGTGCGTTATGAAGTCCCAATTATGTTTTGACCCGCTGAGTTATCATGCAGAATTACGAGTTAACTTGTCTTGCTCAAGCACTTGACATGCTGCTCCTAGTACTCATTCCTAGGCGTAGCGGCCCTCTTCCCCCGTTGTTGCACTGTGGGTACCCTTACCCAGTGGAAAAGCTCGAAGAGCTTGTTGCCACAAAATTTGGGCACGCCATGGAGACTGCCGAGCATGGTTTCAGTTTCACTTCAATGGTCTATCGCCTTGAAGAAGCGATTGGCCATACTGCAAACCTCAAGATCGTCTGGGGTGAAGGGCAGGAGTTGGGTTTCCTGTCTCTCTGCACCAATATGCGAAGCCCAAAGTTAGCTGAAACTGAGCCGAAACTGAAGCAGCTGTTGGGGGTTGAAGGTCCGATGAAATGGTATCTGGATATGGAGTACTGATACTGGCGGAAAAGGTATTGAGTGTTCATGAATTTTTATGTAAAGAACGTTCCGCAGTTGAAAGGAACGCCTCGATTAACTGTGCAACTCATACAGACACCACTGGCCACTACCGGAGTACATCTTTGGATAGTGAGGTTACGGCCTTGACTAGTTGTTCAGATTTTTCATGGGATTTATCATGTGCGTGCTAGGTGGTTATTCATAGCAGACGGCATGTCCTCAGGTTTGGGTTCCACTGTTCTTAGCGTCAATGTGATGGTGAGACATGTCCGAGTCGTAAACACAGTTTCGGATACCTGCGTACAAGCTGGAACTGTGGATAAGGGAAGGGGTAAGACAGATATGGCACAACGAGGGTAGGGCACACAAGAACGGCGGGAATGAGATAGAAACAAAGGCTCGGCAAGAAAGTTATTGTCCCAAAGTGTAACTAGCATGTGACAGCTCCAACCCGCACACTTGGAATCCAACCCAGATTTACCAGTCTAGCCAACGCAATGCTTCGGCTAAACTGCCTCTTGGTAGGAAAGAACACAGGTGACATCTTCATCGTCGACATTGAGTGCACGAAGAATGTCGCTGCCCTAAAGCGTATGATCAAGGACGAGGAAAACGCACTTTGTCATGTTGATGCCAACCATCTTGTTTTATCGCGGGCGAGTTGCTTCGAACTGACACCTCAAGCCGAAAATATCATGTTCCATAAGGCCAATATCCCTCCCAGCAAGGACGAGGAGGTACAATTGAAAGATAGCGGGGCCAAGGTAATTAAGCAGAGGGAACGTCCGACAGCTTCAATGTCGACTTCAACGACCAAAACATTCTTATCATGGCGAGGCGTCCTGACGGCGAGGCATCTGCATATCCGTTGATCACCAGTTTACCAATTCTCTTCTTCAGTTGGGACAGATAAAGCCATTGAGGTATTGCAGGAGCGTCACGGTGGCCTTTTCAAGCCATTGCAGGTCGAGGTAGCTACGCTGCAGCGGTGGACTGTATGGGTCGTCCGCCAGAACTTGGCAGGTGGCACTTGCGTGGATCGCCCGGCCGACACCAAATCGCCCCCCAGACCCCACGAGGATCATAGCAGAATCCCTAAAACTAAGCCACGTCTGTGATGTGAGTATTTGCGTCAATTCTCCCCAATGGGAAGGTAACGACGATTTCAAGCGTGCTTTCACTCACAGCACACATTTCAACGACATCTATCAGCTGTTTTACACGTCAACGTCAATGTCAGCACCCGGTTGTGGAAAATGAAAGAGAATTTAAGGCCCTCTGCTATGCCCTCCAGGAAATTTGCCAACAAGCTTATCATGTCGCAAAAGTAGGCCAGTGAGAGAACAACACCGCCGGTGCATCTACCATGGCGTTGAATGTTTGCAATTGAACGACAGATGATGGAACCGCGTGAACTTCAAGGGTAAAAGCGCATGCAGGATAAAGATTATCCACCACCATGAGGCAGCGATAGTTATTTGCCGCCAAAGACACTCCAGCGCAGAACCTAGGCCACTCCATGCGCGAGTCAGTGTCATGAAGAACGGTTAATATCTCTCGTCGTGTCAGGTCCATAAGGAGCATTATCCGTTGCGTTAGGTGTATCGTGTAATAGACCTGGATGAGGCATTATTAATCGCTTCACTTTGGCGGAGAAGTAGGGCGGCACCAAAGAGAACTTAAGATGTAGACAGGACTCATCATACAAAATACTGCTGTGAGAAGCCAGTTGTACCATCTACACTGGCTCCACCCTGTTCCAGGTCATGGCAGCGAGATCTTTGCATTAAGTTAATTTTATCAGCCAACACGCGCGGCGAATCGTGATGTTCGATTAGACGTGTAGTCTATTGCAAGAGATTCGCCGGCACAAGGCCTATGGGTGTGGACTCGAGAGACTAGGGAAAGTCATTCCCTAGTCTCTCGACTCGGAAAGTGCCGCGCATGAATCTATGCACACGGAGGAAAATCTGACCGAGATCTGGTACCGTGCGTCATGGCTATCACTTACCGTTCAAGCGGTGAAAATCACACGATGAATTAGATGAGCGTTGTGGCACTGTGGGTAAGAAGCGAAGGACAGGATCACCGCAGATTACACATCGGGGTTTGCAATATTGCAGCCGCAATGCCAAAAGTTTTTGTAAGACGTAATAATTCGCGATTTTGAAGGAACGACTATAAATTGGTTTGTTCTAGTGACTCTATTACGGGAGACTACTAGGACGACTCGGAGATGGCACAGCCTGAGCCTGAAATCTCTTGCATCTTTCGAATGAGAGGGACTGCAGCTCGCTGAAGAATCAATATGAGTGAGTTCTCTGCCCAAAGTTAAATATATTACTAGTTTCTCATACTAGTGTTGATAAACTTGATATGCTCCAGTACCGATGGCAGTGATGGCTGATCCTCGGTGATAGTATCACAGCATGTGTCGTACCAATTGGGGAGAGAACTACCGCAACGCATGGTCAACACTGATAGAAGATGTACTACTGATCTAAATCAACGAGATCGTAATGGCATCTGCTAGTATGGCGCCGCATGACACCAGACAATACATCATTTATATCAATCAGCTACTAGTACCCAGGCTGATTTATTCCCTCCATGCTGTATTCTCTGCTTGCCGATATGATTAACCAAAAACAACAGGACGACGACTCCATATCATTACACCCAATTGGGAGTGACACGAACTCTAGCTCCTCCGGACTTGAATCGATACCGACATCTACTCTACATCAATGTCTCCCCAATAAAGATACGACTCTCATCTCGACAACCCAAATGAGTTCATTCCTGCCTGGCAACAAGCTGAACGAGTCAAAAAAACCGATACTAGCGCTTTTATGTGTCTTCCTGCATATATTTCTCGTTCTTCTCCACCTTGTTATCTTTGCACTAGGCATTTCAGGCGTCGAGCACCACCTCGTCACATCTGAGAGCGGTGCATGGATGACGGCGCTGAGCGCATCGACACAAGCCTTCTATGCGGTGAGGGCTTCTCGCCCGTTCGAATTCAACCCCATTAACCTGCAATCGTAAAGCTGTATTGCGCTACACTTGTGTACCTGATGCAACGCCTGACGCTTTTCAAAAATCTGACTCAGCGCCAGAAATTGACCATTCTTCACGACGATGTTAACGCATGGAGCGGCCTTGGTTCTGCATTGCAAAGCCTCTGGAAGCAATCAAGCACTACTGGATCACTGTGGTGGATTATATCTATCACCACATATTTGGGCTGTGTATTTGCACTTCATGTCGCTTCATCATCAATATTGCAGCTGCAGACATTCAGTGCAACCTCAAATGTGTCTGTGACTACGTTCTCTCACTGGCCTAGTCAAAGAGTAGATATGATGGGGCTTCAATGGCAAACCATTAGCGCTATTGTTCCATCTCTAGATCAATTCGCCAGTTCGTCAAATGTGGGCCTTAATGGTGCTACACTGTATGACACTGTCCGGGCACATGACGCTGCAGGAAACGCCATTGTGGATGCAACTACTTTCCGAGCGGAGTGTGGGTTAATACGTAATGCTGAATACAGTTACGCTCCCCCCTCAAAGGCAGAGGGCAATCAGTTCAGGACAGGCGATTACGTGGTCGAGTCGCACATTACTGGCCTCAATCAGACCGTGAAATGGAAGGGCAATCCTCTAAAACCTCCCTGTCAGTTTTTGTCTTTCTCTACTGCAGAATCTGTCTTAAACCTCAGCAGATCAAGATCAGCTGTTAGCTAACGGTCTATCTAATTTTTTCCCTGGAGTACGCATCGTTTATTTGTTGTTGCCCAACCATCCGTCCCTGACTATACTACTTATAGCCAACTATTGCATTCATAGCAACCACATTCATAAATGTGAATGACTCACTGGCGTCCGCAACCGCACGACGTATGGATTGGAAATATCAACAAACTCCGTTGTTTGGTAAGTGTTCGTGAGGCTTTTACACAACTTGGTGTATAACAACTCAGTAGACGGCTCCAAAGCTCCGATCCTTTCAAGTACACTCGATGCTTACATAATAGCTTGCAACATATATGTCGAACGTCATGCAGCCACGGTCAATGTGAAAACAAACCAATTACTTGCGCTCTCACCACCCCTAGCCCCAATTCTCCCTTTGGAGTGGGAAGCATGGACAGCACCGAAGGAAGACAATAAATGGGACATCTGGGCGCTACCAGCAATAGGTCAGTATAATCATTATCATTCGAAATGGGTAAGTGAAGCTTTATTATTAATTATGATCTTCGCCTGCTGAATACACTGAAGTACTTGATTCCCTTCAGAGATGGAGCTATGCACACAGGAAAGATCTGTATGACTCAGACTCGGGAAAACTGCTATGGAATCTCTCTCCTTCAGCTGTAAGGCCGCCATGCCAAGGGGAAGTCTTAGTTGCATACAAAAACTGATGGCCCTTCCCACTCAGATATTTCATGAAGCAGATCGGTTTAGATGTAGTTTTGGACAAGCAATACTCCAGACCACCACCTCCATCTGGTCCGGAGAAGGTTCTCTGTAGTCGTCACCAATTCGAGTCTGCTCTTTCTAAAATCTTAGCTTCGTTGCTATGGACAGGTGCGTCATTTTCTGCTCCCGGGTGCGGAAGGCTTATAAACAGGCAATGAACAGCTGCTAAACTTGGTTCCGATGGTGGCGGATTTGACCCGACGACAGGCATCACTACTGCTTCGCAGGAGGTTACAAAATGGCATCTCAATGTAGGACTCCAGTACCCACAATGCCCACCCCACTTATCTATATTTCAGATTAACTCATTACCTGTAAGACATCGCATCGCAGACTGTCTGGATAATAACTAAAGAGATATAGCTGATGGTCGCATTGGTCGCTTCGCTGGTCATGATGACCCTTGCGATCTGCGTATCAGGCGGCACACGGTGGCATAGAAGCGGAACGCTCTCACTCATCGATGGTGCTGGCGTTCTTCAGATTGTCTGGCTGACAAATCGCCTCCAAGTGCTGAGAGACACTATGAGTAATGTGGATGATCCGACAGAAGATGCCCTTCGCACAGCTGGGATGTTGGGAGTAGACCTGCTACAAGAGTTGGACGTACAGCCATAGGTACAATAGATATTGCATGTGCGACCCCTAGCGCCTATGATGCAGGGAACGCAGAAATAAAATAAAACAAACATCATCAGATGTCTGCCGCGTCACTCGTTTGTATGCAGCACTCACGGTTCGCCTGGTGAAGTTGTTCGTCATCCTCGAGAGTTGGCAATGTACGTAGGGATCCGGATCATCGAGCCTGACTTGCTGCTAAGCACTAGCTCTAATGCCGAGTACTGAATACTGATTCTTGAGTTGTTTGCATCATGATTCATGTGACGCATCTGTTTACAATCGAATACTTCCGTCGACGTTAGGCCATTTTGTATGTAACCATTCTCAGGGCTTTGTTGAGTCTCCGCTTTGTTTTGCATTCGGAGCTGCCCGCGGTGTGAAACTCATTCGCTTTTGAGTGCTGCCGCGCGTAACATAGCGTGACGAAATTGTGCATTTCTATTGCTTTTTCGACACCCCCCCAACTTCTGCTGCTGCCGCTGCAACAAACTCGCAACAAAATAATAAAATTCTTGTTGGGCCTAGTCGACAGAGACCTAAAGTATACAGCAGAGTAGATCCGATATGAATATGTGTTGTTATTGTGGTGTTATTCAGCAATAAGTGAAAATTGTGCATTTCCCGAGCAACCATACATAGTAATGCAGTGTCCTAGTTTGATTTACTTACGTGTCAATTACGTTATATAAGGTCCACCTGCAATCTCGATTCCATCAGGAGAGTTCTTCCATGTGATACAGTCTTACCTGCAGAGGTGACTAGTGACTGCTTGCTAAATTACTAATCATGTAAAACTATACGAAACACATGTGATGGGATTGATCTCCTTCGCCTCTGGATGATGATCGATGATCGATGATCAGTGTTTCCCCACGCTCACAACCTTTTTTTCATTCCCTGATATTGAGTTTCCGCAGTCTCAGGCGCGTGCTTCCGAAGTAAATCCAACTCAGGTTTTACAGGGAACCCGTTAGAAACGCGTAAGGTAAAAACTAAGTCCCTACGCACTACGAAAACCGACAAAATAAGGTTCAGCCACAGCGGTACAGTAAACGGAAATATCCGGAGTCACGTGTCGAGCTCGCACAGCGTCGACAAACTCCAACACCTGATACAGCCAGTCCAACAGCACTGCCGTATCCCTCCATGTGAACAGTCGTATCATCGGATGTGCTTGTGACTGCGAGTGCGCAGCTTCCTTCAGTATATCCTCTGAGGAATCTGATTGATTCGGTTGTGACATGTCTATACAAACTCCTGAGGGAACACCATATTAGGATGTCGCATCCCCTTCCTAAATATACCTAGCATGATACAGGATGTTAAGGTCTTCGTAACACAGTAGTGACCACAATCTATTCCCAACCATTTAACTCTTGTAACAAGTCTGCTTCAAACATCCCAGCCGTGCGAAGGGCATCCTCTTTCGGATCATCTACATTACCCATGATATCTTTCAGTACCTGGAGGTGGTTTGTTAGCCAGACGATTTGGAGAACGCCAGCACCATCGATGGGCAAGGGTGTCCCGCTTCTATGCCAATGTATGCCACCTGACATGCAGATCGAAAGGGTCATCATGATCAGTGAAGCGATCAAAGCTACCACCAGCTACATCTCTTCAGTAAATTCTTATCCAGACAGTCTGCGACGCGACGCCTTACAGGTAATGGGTTAATCTGAAATCTAGATCAGCGAAATTGATCATTGTGCGCGATGGAGTACCTACATTGAGATGCCATTTTGTAACCTCCTGCGAAACAGCAGTGATGCCTGTTGTTGGATCAAATCCACCACCACCAGAACCAAGTTTAGCCGCTGCTCATGATCTATCAAGTATGGAAAACCTGGGAGCAGACAAAGGCGCACCTGTCCACAACATTGAAGCGAAGATGCCAGCAAGAACAGACTCGAATCGATGACGACTACAGAGAACCTTCTTCGGACCAGTGGGTGGTGGTGGTCTGGAGTTTTCCTTGTCCAAAATTACATCTAAACCGATTTCCCTCATAAAATATCTGAGTGGGAAGGTATCAGTTTCATTTACTGGGACTGATCCTTGACATGGAGGCGGAACTTACTGCTGAAGGAGAGAAATTCCGTAACAGGTTGCCCGACTCTGAGTCATACAAATCTTTCCTGGGTGCATAGCCCCATCGTTGAATGGATTCATGTACTTTAGTGAATTCAGATATGATATCGAGATCAACGATGTAACTTTATTTACCCAGTTCGAATATCGGTTGTGTCGCGACCCGATGTCCCAATGATTGGCCCCTTTTGGTGTTGTCCATGCTTCCCAGTCCAAAGGGCGGGTCAGAGCTGGGGCCAGCGAAAGTGCCAATAATTGACCTGTTTCCACATCGACCGTCACTGTGTGGTGTTCGACATATATGTTACAAGCTACCACGTGAGCTTCTAGCATAGTTGAAATGATTTGAGGCCTAGGGCCGCTTGCTTCTTGCCATAGTAAATAGGGAGTTGGGTAGTACTAGTAGTACAAGCACCTACCAGATAGCGTGACTTGTTGGTGCTCCCAGTTCAAATGCTGTACGGTTGCATCTTTCAGTGAATCATCCATATTGATTGAGGCCGAAACCATGAAGACAATAGTATACTAAAGTTGGCATGTATCGATTAGAAACTGATTTTTGGGCAATGAAAACAGGAATTTACATACTCCAGGAAAACGGGAAGATATACCACTGGCCAGCATATGATCTTGATCTATTGAGGAGTAATAAGACATAGCTTCTGCAGGAGATGAAAGAAACCCTGACAAGGAGGTACCATTCTGCCAGGCCATTTTATGGTTTGATTTTCGCCTGAAATTTGTGGCCCGAGAATAGATTCTCCGAATTGATTGCTGTCCAGCTTAGGGGTGTAGCTGTATTCAGAATTACGGACTAACCCACACTCTGTTCGGAACGTAGTTGCCTCAACAGTGGTATTTCCTGTGGCACCGCCTGCTTGGACAATATCGTACAGTGTGGCACCGCGAAGTCCCGCGTTTGACGAACTGACGAATTGACTCAGAGAAGGAACAACAGCGCTAATAAGCTGCCACTGAAGCTTGTTCAATTCTACTCTCTGACCAGGCCAGTGAGACAATGTAGTCACAGACATATTTGAGGTTGTGGTGAATGCCTGTAGCTGCAGTATCGAGGATGAAGCCACTTGAAGCGCAAATGCACATCCAAGATATGCAGTGATAGACGTGATCCACCACAGAGATCCGGTAGTGCTTGATTGCTTCCAAAGGCTCCACAATGCAGAACAAAGGCCGCTCCATGCGTTAACGACGTCGTGCAGGATGGTCAAATTTTGGCACTGTCGGACCAGGTTCCCGAAAAGTGTCAGGCGTTGCATCAGGTAAATGAGTGTCGCGCAATACAACTTCAGGAGTCAATGTCAATGGAGTCTAACTCGAACAGAGCAAGTTGACTCTCACTGCATAGAAGGCTTGTGCCGATACACTTAACATTGTCATCCATACACCACTTTCAGATGTGACGAGGCGATGCTCAATGTCTGAAACGCTTAGTGCGAGGAGAACGAGATGGAGAAGGACGAGGAATATATGCAGAAAGACACATATAAAATATGATAGCGGCTTCATTGACTTGTTTGGGTTGTTGGTGGACAACACTGAACTCGTAGTCCGAGTCGCTGGGGTGGGTTGTGCGTCTCTGGATTCACTGGGCTCGAGGCATCGCCGTTGAGCATTTGTTGGTATTGGTTCTGGCACGGAAGATCTAGTGTCATTCCTAATTGGATGTAATGACACAAAATCGTTGTCCTGTCCGAGTCGTTTGGTATTAACGACAGGAAACAGAGAAGACAACATGGAGGGGGGGGGGAAGCAGTTTAGATAGCTCATCATAGCTGTGCAGTATGAACTTGATATTATCATATAACTGATAGGCACCAGCATCATGTAGCTCATGGCTGAGCATAAATATAAATATTCTACTACTTAGTATGAGCGGATGCGATATCAAAGGAAAAACGTCAGTAGAACCTGATGCCGTTGCGGTGCAACAAGGCTTCCATTGGAACGACACGCGGGGTGTTGGGATCACCGTGGGGCACAAACTCTCTTAAAGTTAGGCGAGTTCTCGTCATCCAAGGGTGTGAGCACACAGTAAAACTCACCATCCCCAATGACCCGACTACTTCAGGTCCTTCAAGAAAATCTACAGGAGACCTGCCTCTTGATAATGCCAATGTAGAGCAATTGCCAGTAGTCTTCCGTGTTCAGACCTTGATAAAAGGAAGACAATATTTCCCTCTTTTTCAAGCAATCAATACCAGTGTCCGGATCTCTTCATGATGCTAGGGAAAATTTTATTTTCTAAGCGAAAGCGAGGCACGAGCCGCGACGAGCGTTAGGGTAGAATGGAAGGCTAAGTTTTGAAACTCCGACTCTTGCTTCGTCCCACTATGATACTCGGCGCAAGACTTTTTCAGCCCAACTACGGCTCCACACCTTGATCTCGCATTTATAGACATTTGTCTAACACTTATCTTTCTAACTTTACCATTGCAAATCCTTGTCAGTTTTCCTAAGAGCCCATCTCGGGACCAAGGATTTGATTGCCGGGGAACTCAGGACGAAATGTACACTCTAGCTGATCCAACGATTCATTGTTAGGGCCACTTTTGGGCGGTTTCAACTTGAACCTTGAGAGGACTGCTCTTACTGTAATCACATGCTCGTGATATACCTTGGTATGGACAACAAATTTTGTAGTATGTAATTTTATCTATCTATGCCACATGCTACACCCGTGCCATGCACATGCTACACCCGTGCCATGCACATGCTACACCTGTGCTCCAGCACTTGCTACACCTGTGCCATGCATATGCCACACATTCCGCCCTCCTATATGGGTGTCCTACCTTCGCCGTACGCGTCGCAGGGCTCCTTATAGATGAGTGTCACGGCTCACATTGGACCCCTCTAGGTTCAGGAGTGGTGTTTCGAGCCGGAAACCCCTTCGCCGGGTTTCAGCCAAAACACTAACCTTCACTCACCCTGGGTCTCAAAACGTCTATGAACGCGTAGACATGATCATGCGTGCCAAGCTCGGACCGGGTGATGCCGGTTTGAACTTTTTGAACTTTGTGGCACTTGCTATGTATATAGTTCGCCTATTTCCACGATTTGCCTACAGCCTACTCCACAGCGCTTATCAAATTTATACTTCGTGTAATTTCAGTGAGTGCTTGGTCGGTTAGTGGTATCGGCCATCACGCCATGCTATCAGATTTTGCCTCCGTTTGCATAGGTTTATGGCCTCCTGAGCCGGAGGTATTCTTGGAAATGAATGCGATGTTGTTGTCACTTGTGCTCTCTTAGGCTATTACGAACTACACACTGGTGTCCTAACAGAATGTCACTCGTGTGATCTGATAAACTGAAGTGGTGTAAAATATTAATGGCATGACTTACAGCAGTATTTTGTACGATAAGTCCTGTCACATCTCATGCCCTCTTCGCTGCTGCCCAACTTCTCCGCAAAGCCACAGGAACGCAATGACCTCCTTTCCTTACACCCCTTAGGGATCGGTCAGAGGAGTTCTGCGGGGCTCGAACAAGTACAAGCTCATAGCGGATCATTAGGTACTCTCATGCAACTTATCAGCAATTATTCCTCTCATATGAATGATTTCAGATCACCAGTCGACTTCACTATCCATCACTAAACAGCAGCAGCGGGAATCAACAGGGCCAGTGCTTTCCATTCTATCCACGCTTCTACACGCGCTTCTCGTTTTCCTCCATGTTGTTCTTCTCGCACTCAGCATTTCGGGTGTTGAGCACCGTCTAGTCGTACTCATCACATCTAGAAATGAAATTTGGGTGACTATATTGAATACATCATCACAGGCATTTTATGCGGTAAGGAACAATCATTTCAATTCCATTGTTACGGACCAATGCATTCTCCAGATCTATTGCACGATACTCGTCTACCTCATGCAACGGTTGACACTGCTTAGGAACTTGACACGGCGCCAGACGTTAACCGTTCTTCATGACACTGTGAATGCATGGAGCGGCCTAGGTTCTGCGTTGGAGTGTCTTTGGCAGCAATCAATTATCGCTGCATCATGGTTGTGGATAGCATCGATCACTGCCTACCTTACATGTGTTTTTGCTCTTCACGTGGTCTCATCGTCCATCGTTCAATTGCAAACATTCAATGCCACGGTAGATGCGTCGGCGACGGTATCCTCTCATTGGCCTAGCCCAGACGTAGATATGATGGGAATTCAGTGGCAAACGATCAGTGCATTAATCCCAACAATAGGTCGCCTAGCTAGCCCTCATAATATGGGGCTCGATGGTGCCACGCTGTACGAT
>Ga0153975_1000506_pt1 | contig 12141 bp, 15 predicted proteins | sample TSGA059MetaG_FD_104694 | JGI IMG/M metagenome (GOLD analysis project Ga0153975, IMG submission 104694) | Attine ant fungus gardens microbial communities from Georgia, USA - TSGA059 MetaG | ecosystem: Host-associated > Fungi > Mycelium > Unclassified | place: USA: Georgia, Yuchi Wildlife... | reverse complement strand
TTGTCGAGGAAGGAGAAAGATGGACCAGCTGACATAATCAATTCCCGACAATTTCTTCCTTACCGATTTGGACAGTGCCAAAGAGTGCTGCACGGAAGAGATATCCTGCGCTCCCCCTTCTCCATTGCAATATTACCCATCGGACAACCAGCCACGGTGTGCTGTATTGACACTGTCGCAATTTATCGAGAGTATGGCAGGCCAGAAGCGTGCTCTCGAGGACAACTCATCCCGGAATGTTAAAAAAAGCAAACTTGCCAAGGACAAGTCAAAAGATGTGTCGGAAAACCCAGTTCAATTCATGTCGATCGCGAACGAGGAGATTGACTTTCCACGAGGAGGTGGAACTAGCCTGACTGCTGCAGAGGTCAAAGCTATTCAAGCTGAAGCTACGCAAGAAGCGGATAATGAACTATTTGCTGTAAGTTCTTCAATGTTACTCAAAGTGAGCTCAGTAGAGTATAATTTGCCGCAGGCTTCTGGGAAGTCTCAGAAAAAGAAGAGTAAATCTAGCACCAAAAGTAAGGCAGGTCTTACGCCGAAGAAAGACGTGGTCCGCATCGAGCATCTCAATTACAAGGTACTTTCGTCTCATACAGTCGAAATATACGCGCTCAATCATGCATTTTCAGCGCATTGTTCCGGGCATGAAGGTCCTTGGCCAAATCGCGTTGATACAACCCCTGGCTCTCATTATATCCCTACCGAACCAACTCATGGGTCATGTTCCCATCACACAAGTTACATCTCAGTTGACAAATCGTCTCGAATCAATGCATGAACAAGAGGAGCCTTCAGATGCTGAATCTGTTGACGATGGGGAATCTGATTCTCAAACAGAAGTGCCGGATTTGTTTCAACTTTTCCATGTGGGACAATACGTCCGCGCAGTGGTTACCAATGTGCATGCATCAGGGACCACGGACGTGTCTGGCATCGGCAAATTAAGGGATGATGCTACAAAAGCCAGTCGTCGTATTGAGTTGAGCCTTGTACCCAAGACAATGAACTCTGGAGTCCTGAAAGCAGATCTCAAACCTGGTTTTGTGAGCGATATCTTCGTCTTTTTTTCTTTCCACCACGATTGAGTGTTACATAGACATTATCAGCGGCTGTTCAAAGTATAGAAGACCATGGGTACATTCTTGACATGGGCGTACATGATTCATCTGGTTTCATATCATTCCAAGATGCCAAAAGAGGGAGCAGTACAAAGTTTCAAGTCGGGCAACTGCTTGATGTTGCAGTCGTGAAGATGTCCAGTAACGGGAGAATATGTACAGTTTCAGTCGATCCTAAAGTCATACAGTCATCTTCGGTGAGACTTGAACCTCGCATTTTGGGACCTTCCTCACCATGTTCCAATTCTCAGATCACGGAAGTCAACAACGTCACATCTGTATTACCGGGAATATTAGGTCAAGCACTGATCACGGCCATATCACCGAGTGGTCTCAATCTACAGATACTTGGGTTCTTCGACGCGACAGCCGATGAGTTCCACGTGCCCTCCAATCCTGCCAAAGCATTCAAGATAGGACAGAAGGTGAAGGCCCGAGTACTATATGAAATTCCAGGAAACTCTCCGCCAAGATTTTCCGTCTCTTTATTGGATCACATCGTCAACCTGGAAGAGAAGCTTGCCACTCGTGGTATCTCGGATCGTGCCACCGTGCCGTCGGCGTATCCCATTGGCACGATTTTGGATGACGTGAAGGTGAAGCGCGTAGAGTCAGAACGAGGGCTCGTGGTCGAAGTGCAACCACATCTGGATGGCTTCATTCATGTAAAATTTTATATTAATCGACTGTCATAGACTGACCCCAACTACCCTCTATAGATATCTCACACGTCAGATGATCATGTTCCAACGCTCTCTTCCTCCTCGGGCCCATGGAGATTGAACACTATCCATAGAGCGCGTGTGATAGGCTATCATCCTTTAGACGGTTTACTGCAGCTGTCTCTCCGATTTTCAGTCTTAGAGAAAAGGTTCCTTCAGGCAGGCGACATACAAGTTGGAGAAGTTCTGAAGGGCACCGTGAAACGGCTTACTGATTCTGCGTTATTCGTGTCGATATCTGGTGACGTGGACGGCATCATATGGCCAAGCCACTACGCAGATATACCGCTTAAGCATCCGTCAAAAAGATTTAAGGCCGGAGGCAGCATAAAATGCCGGGTATGCGGGTCGTAACTGTTAAGTATTATGGATACTAAGCAAACCTACAGGTTCTTGCCGTCGACCCCGATCGCAAGAGGGTTGAGTTAACTGCCAAAAAGACGTTGATTGAATCAACTCTACCAATCCTCACCTCCGTTGAGGAGGCGAAAATCGGGATGGTCACAGATGCAGTAGTGTATCGTGTTCTAGAAAAGGGCTTGGTGGTCCAATTTTACGATGATCTGAAAGCATTCGTACCGTTGCGTGAAGCAAGGTTTGCCCACTTTCATTGGTGGCTTTTCCTTCGGTTGACATTTTTCAGTGACAACGCAGGCAGATTGCAGGATGTATTCGTCGCAGGCAAAGTTGTCAAAGTACGGATTTTATCCGTCGATTTGGATCCCCCTCGGGTTGTCGCAAGCATTCGTCAGGCATCAGCAGCAGCAGCTACGGTGACCGATATCAGCGACGTCACAATAGGTGCTGTCGTGGAAGGTGTAGTAACAGAGATTCACAAAGCCACAGCTGTTCTGTCACTGCGCCCGTCCCATGCTCGCGCGCTCATCCCTTTGAAGACACTGGCTAGTATACGCGGCAGTTTATTGCCACAGCTTAAGACGTCACTGAAGGTCGGAGAGACTATCGACTCGCTAGTGGTCACCTCTCGCAACGAAGAAAAGGGGTTTGTCACTGTAGCGGGGCAAACAAAGGTGCGAGATGTACCGAAGAAAGGTCACGTGTCATTCGATACCCTGTCCATTGGACAAGTCGTTGGTGGACGTGTTACACGGCATGGTCGTCACGGAGCTCATATCAAGATCACGAGTCGCATCTCTGGTACTCTCCATCCAACAGATGCATGCGATGACTATGAAGCTGGAATTCCTTTCCCGACTGTTGATTCCATTCTAAAAGCCTTAGTCGTTGATATCAACGAGTCTTCCAGACACTTGACGTTGTCATCTCGGCCCTCACGACTGGCTCCTGGCAGTGCGAAGCCGGTGGTAGATCGAGAGATCAATACATTGAACGATCTCAACGTAGGAGATTCAGTGCGAGGTTTCATCAAAAGTGTCGCTGAACACGGCTTGTTCGTGATGCTCGGTCGGAATATCGATGCTCGGGTTCAAATTAGGGAGCTGTTTGACGGCGTGCGCGTTTTCCTCGGATGGTTGACTTTTTACTCAAGGATTTTCATAGTTCATTAAAGACTGGAAGACTCGATTTGAATTGAATCAGCTAGTCAAGGGGCGGATTTTGAGGTACGGTCATCGATGTACTAGATTTGCATTTCATCCTCATTGATCTTTCAAGTGTCGACCTGGAAAACAAAAGGGTCGAGATGACATTCCGCTCCGGTGATCTTAAACGGGATGCTGTGTCATCAGGTCTCGATGGACTGCATGAGGGTCAGAAGATACTTGGTCGCGTTAAACGAGTGGAACAGTACGGTCTCTTTATCGAAGTCGATGGAACAAAGATCAGTGGTCTCTGCCATAAATCACAGGTGCGAAGTCGATAATTAGGTTGCTTTCAAACTAATTCTTTGTACAGCTCTCTGACAATAAGGATGCTGATGTTACTATTGCACTTCGAACATTCCGGGAGGGCGACCGAGTTCGCGCTCACGTCTTGTCAATAGACAAGGAGAAGCGGCAGTTATCATTCAGCCTCAAACCCTCTCATTTTATCGCTGACGACTCCAATGTTGATGCTGAGCTAGGCGGCGCCCCGGGAGACCCAGGGGATGACGTGGAGATGCGAGCTATTGGTGCTGAATCTGACGACGACTCTGAGAAGAGTGACGCTCGTGAAGATGATTCAGAAGGAAGCGACGGCGAGGTGGGCGACGAGGATATGGCGATTGATCTCCCTATGCCCTCCCAGTCTTTGTCGACGCGGAGGTCGCCCACTCCTAAACAGGCTGCCCCTTTAAAAGTTGAAGGCTTCTCCTGGTTCTCCGGTAATACTGGGTCTGCTGCGGAACCTGACGAAGCAACGTCCTCCGACGAAGGCAGTGAAGATGGCGAATCCAGCAAAAGGAAAAAAAGACGCAAGAAAAAAGAGATCGAGCAGGATCTTACTGCTGACATGCACACGAAGCTTCCAGAGTCAAATGCCGACTTTGAGCGACTCCTACTGGGCTCCCCGAATTCATCATATCTGTGGGTCCAGTACATGTCCTTCCTCCTCCAACTGTCCGAAATCGATAAGGCACGGGAGACTGGCCGGCGAGCGATTCAGACTATCAATTTCAGAGAGGAACAAGAGCGGCTCAATGTTTGGATTGCTTTACTTAACGTTGAGAATGTCTATGGCACCGATGAGTCGCTAGAGGCCGTCTTCAAAGATGCATCCCGACACAATGACTCCAAGACCATCCATCTCCGACTGGCGGCCATCCTCGACCAGAGTCAGAAGCATGAGGCAAGTGTGTTATGTCTATCGCGATGCTCCTGTCCTGACGATAGCCATGCAGAAAGCAGAGGATCAGTACAAGCGAACATGTAAGAAGTTTGGATATAGTTCGAAAGTGTGGACTTTGTTTTGCGAACATTACTTGCGACGAGGGGACTTGGAGCAGGCACGTAAACTGCTGCCGCGTTCGCTGCAAAGCTTGGAAAAACGCAAACGTGAGTAGTTTGTTGTTATCATTATATCTAGAACTAAAGCAGGGCGGGTGGGGGTGCAGACTTGAAGACAATATCAAAATTCGCTCAGCTTGAATATAAACTCGGCGATGCAGAACGAGGCAAGACTATCTTCGAAGGGATCGTCGATTCTCATGCGAAGCGTTGGGATCTGTGGTCGATTTATATCGATATGGAGGCAGGGCAAGGCGATATCCAATCATTACGGTGAGTGCTCTCCAGCTCTTGAGTGTTGTACCCTCATAACACGGCTCACGCAGAAACATCTTCAATCGTGTGTTTGCCATCAAAATGACCAGCCATAAAGCAAAGTACGTGTTGAATTACGTTGTGGCTTTATTATAAAGCTAATCTTGTGTGCAGATCATTTTTCAAGAAGTGGCTTGAGTTGGAGCGGAAGATTGGGGATGAGGAAGGTGCATCAGCTGTCAAGCAGAAGGCGGTTGAATGGACACAAAAAGCTGCATCCGGATCACAATAGTCAGGTGTTGCATATCTCGAATCGTGTCACAATATATATGGTGGATAAACAACGAGAAAGTAAAGTACGAATTGAAAATGAGTGTGAGCATGAGTGGCGGTAGGCAATCAAGGTAATATGGGTATAACTATATGCGCAAAGCAAAAAAAATTAGACATGGCACAAAAATAGTAAGGGTTACGATCGCGACCGGGTTCGCTCATGCCCTAGAGGCTGGGATTCGAAGCCGCTAAGCGGTCTCCTGGCACCAAACGAGCTAGCTAGCTGTCGTTGCCAACCATCCAGTTCATTCGACAAGTGCTCAAAATTCTCCGAGCTGGACATGCTGGATGGTCGTTTTAGGGGCTGATCAACTTCCAGGAGAAGGTGGATTTTATGCGAAAGCTCCTCGTTTTCCCTTTTGAGGTTGGTGTTGTCGACGGTGAGCTGTTCCAGCGAATTGGTACCACTTCCTTCACGATATACTGCAAGGGTAGCGTTCAATCCCTCCATCTCCAACTCTAGCTCCTCCACACGCGTCTGGCGTTCATCAAACTCCCGCTGAGAAATAACGAAGTTGTCCTTCATGATGTCGAGGTCTTTCTCCAACATCTCTATTCGTTGACGGAGATCTTTGTTGTCATTGATCAAACGCTGATTTTGCTTTTGCGCATCAATCAATTGGCCGCGTATGTGGTCGTGACTGTCGTCTGAAGGAGTGCTGCGACCATTAACACCACGCCGTGGCTCAGTGCTGGATCGTCCTCGTCCAGCGTCAACTTCAGCTTGTAGAGCAGCATAAGCAGTCTTCGTCTTCGTAACCTCATCTTTCATCCTTCGCATCATTTTTTCGGTTCCTCTGTAATGGATCATTAGATCGAGGACATGCTCAAGTACATCCGGAAAAGCTTACTTCACATAATGTACGGCAAGCTGATAATCCTCTTCCATCTGGCGCATTCGCGCCTTATAACTTCGTTCCGTCTCCTCGAGTTTCCGTTCAGCTTCAAGAGCGCGTGCGTCAGCAGTTGAGTCACCTTCGTTCACGGGACTCTGCAAGGACCTCGCCCGATCTGGTTGCTGGGATATCGTATTCAACTGGGCTTCAAGCTCGCGCTTCTTTCGAAGAGCCTGACTGAGTTCCCGCTCTGAACGCTCGTGAAGTAGGGTACGCTCTTCCAGTTGTTTCTCGAGTTCTACTATCCGGGAAGAGCTTTGCGCATTTGGGGAAGGTTCATCGGAATCTGTGACGATGCCGATTTCTGAAAGATAGTTCCGAAGCATCGTCAGGCGGACATTAGCATCAGAGGTCTCCTTCAAAGCCCCCCGTAGTTCATTCTCCTTTTCTGCAAAGTCTTTGCGCAGACGACCTTGCTCCAAGGCAGAACTGGACAGCTGAGCACGGAGGCCCACAATTTGCGAGCGCAAGAATGTTTGCTCAGATTCCGTTTGCCGTACCCTGCGCCGTTCTTCTGAGAGATCCCCTTGCACCTGCTCCAACCGCTGTGTAGCCTCCTTCAACATCTTCCGTAGAGAAGCAGCTTCAGTCTCCATGGCCTCCACTTTCTCCACGTGCCCTCTCATTAATCGGTCTTCATCTGCTTTGAGGTCACGATGGGAGTCCAGAAGTTCACCAAGACCGCCGGTGGTGAGTGCACGGAATGCATCAGCTTCTTCGCGAGACTTGGCCCATGCGTTCTCAACCTCTGCAAGCCTTTGCCTTGCTTGGTCCACTTCGGATGAGCGAGTCTCCAGATCACCGCGTAGTTCAGCAATATCTGCCTCTAGCTGACCAATCTGATCACGAGCGCGTTGGTGTGCAACATCGACCTCTTCAGACCGAGTAGATACGGCTTGTAGTGCCGTACGGGCTTGATCGAGAGCGCGGATATGCTGGTCTCGGAGTTGGGTTAACTCTTCAATCTGTCTCTTGGCTTGTGACATTTCAGCCTCTTTCTGCTCAAGCACCGAAGTGTGCCCAAGCAGTCGATCGGCGTGATCTCGAAGAGCAGCCTCAACGTTCACATAACGATCGCGAAGTTCAGTATGTTCACGAACAACATGATCATGTTTCTCCTCCAAGATATCCGCGCGTTTGCTGGCATCAGAGGACTGTGCCTCGGCCTGCTCAAGAAGTGTAGTCTGCAAGGCGAGCGAATCGCTCAGCTCGTCGACTTTCTTCCTATGTGCAGTCTGTTCGGCAAGCAGAGCGGCAAGGTGGCGTTCAAGATCAGAGATACGCTCCCGCTCCATTCGCGAAGCGTCGCTAGGCGCAGACGCTTCGTGTGCAGAAAGCTTCGCGCGGTAATATGCTGCTTCCTGGATCGCAGCGGATTTCATGCGCTCAGCATCCGCAATGCGTTCCGAGGCCTCACGGGCTTGATTGACCAGTGTAGTCTTTGTCTTCGTTAGCATGCATTTTTTGTTATCGATAGCACAAAACCAACCTGCATCTGAGTCTTGAAGTGCTTGAAATTCAGGACCATGTCAGCAAGCTTCTTCTGATCTTCACTGGTAGTATCTCGGAGGTCGAGATCCTCGACTTCCAAAGCTTCTTCGTCAAGTTGTACAAAGCCCGACCGGGATGCTTTCGAAAGTGCCGTCTTCATCCAAGCCTCTCGCCTCCGCAGTGTCTCGACTTCCATCTCTTTGGCCTTATAATCCCGAATCAGGTCAGCCGTCACGTTGCCCGTCGAACCGTATTTCCCATGGACGTGCCCAATGCCGTTCACAGTTGGGGAACCGGATGACGGCTGATAGAAAGCATCAAGGGGAGGCTTGCTACGATCTACAACGGGTGATGGACTCCGTGCAGCTAAATTGCTCATCGCTACGCTTGCAACACTGGGTGGTTGTACGCCACCATAAGGATCAGATCCATTCTGAGATGCGGGGGACATCGCACGACCAGCGACACCAAACGACGTAGGACTCCGTGCTCGAGTCTGCTCTGGCGACGGTGCACGATCTCGGGAAACGTGAATAGACTCGGAGTTGGCGCCAGTATCTGTCCCGTGTCCATCATCTGTTCCAAGCCCATCCCCATCATCTCTCCGAGGGCGCATGGGTACCCTACCTTTGGTGTTATTTAAAGATGGTTGCGCAGGGATACCATTCGGTGTACGAGTTCCGGGACGGCTTCCTGGCGGAGATATAGCCCGGCGAAGATCATCTGCATCCGGAGGAGTACTCGTCGGAGACATGGCACGAGTACCGTTGGGCGGGGTGCTTCCTGATAGAGACTGCCCTGACGGTGTTGCAGACGATTTTCGCTCAGGTTTAGTGCCCGGTGGTCCTTTGCTAGAATCAGGGTATTTGATATGCTCTGCACAATGCGTCAAGCAGTGACAACGATACAGAAAAACAACCACGCACTGGTATCAAGGACGTGGATAATTCCATGGTCCTCGCCCTTGGTTGGCGTGAAAGACTCTCCGCCAAGAACAAAGACTCTACTTCCCATGGAGGCCATGGCATGTCCCGAACGGCCGCTAGGTGCCGGACCCATGTTTTGGAACATGTACCACCGCTGGTCTGTACGCAACAAGCTCAAGGTCACGGACACCAATTACACATCAAGATCACGTACTCGACATCTTGAATGCTGCCAAATCGTTAAGGTCCTTGCCGTCTACGCCCCGCCCGCCAAATATGTAGATGACGTCGTCGACCACAGCGGCTGCGTGACCTTCTCGCGGGGAGGGAATAAAGCCGATACATTGGAGCTCAGTCCACATCCTTGTATTAGTATCATAGGACCATGTATCATTGTAATGGTATTGACCATCCGTTCCTCCGAAGCTGTGCAAACATAAATATGGGCTGATCCAGAGGAAACGTGTGGAACGTACATGATGATGCGATCTTGGTAGGTTACACAGGCGTGCCCCGTTCGTTGGGCAGGCCGGGCGGGTCCGACAGGTTGACACAAGTCCCAAGCCGATTGTGTCTGAACTGAGAAGATAACATAAGCGTTAAGATAATAAGCTTTAATTTGGAAGAAATTTACGAGTATTGAGATCAAATGCCCAGAGGTCATTCAGGAACTCGCCATCGACCTGTCCTCCAAACACGAAGAATTTGGCGCCGACCATAGTAACGGCGTGTCCATACCGTCCGGCGGGCACAGGACCATGCATTACTACCCGGGTCCACTCTCGTGAAACTGGGGATGTATATGAACTATGATTCTCTGAACCAGTAAGATGAACGCACCGAGGTTCAGTAAATACAAGCCATCGTCTTGCTTATCTGACTGATTGGTCGTGGGATCCGTTTTGGTGTCGCCTCCCCATACGATGAGAACGCTGCTAATGATGGCACTGGCATGGCCGACTCGCGGCGAAGGTATTTCTCCAGCTGTCTGAACAAAAGTCGCGGACAGATCGCGGGTGGAAAAAAGGTACAAATCATTACGGGCGGTTTCGCGAACGAGACCACCAAAAAGATACAAGTCTCCGGAAGCAGTGGCTGTTGTAGGAAGTGCGTGACCATAGCGAGGGAATGGTGAAGGTGAAGGTGAATTTGGGGCGGCCACGCCAGGCTTAGGGATTAAAATGGGGGGAGGGAGTAATAGGCGTCGTGCAGACCATGGATAAGCTGGGCGCTGTTGAGGCTGTTGTTGAACTTGAGGGGACTGTTGCATTGACTGAGGTGGTTGCTGTGCTGTGATGGGACTGCCGCCACGAGCTTGCTGGCGTTGTTGCTGAGCGAGTGCAGTCGCAGGGTTATGGGGGCCGTTCGAAGGGTTTGAGTTGAGTCTTTCGAGTGAATAAAAGGTAAGAACGGGGATTTGATTTGAAGAGGCAAAATGATGAACAGCGGTTGAAACGGAAGTGTTGATTGGACATAAACGACTCACGAATCGGTATCGTGCGGAAACTGCTGTTGAGGTTGAGCAACATTCTCCTTTCCGGCGAGCTGTGCAAGAGCCTGGCTTGGAGTCTGAGTGACGGTGACGGATGAAGCAGCGAACTGGCTTGCGCTAGGCTGCTTCTTCCTTGAGAAGAATGACATTCTCCGTGCTCTGTTTCCTAGGATGAACGGTATGGTTGGCTAATAAAATTTTGAAATGAAGTATTAAAAGTGAGTTATGTGGGAATGAACAAAAAAAAACACAAGGAGGATTCTGCTAGCTGAGTGAACTGGAGAAGAAGAGAGAAGTGGCAAAGTCGACTTGATCAAAGCTGTTTGCGACCAAATCCGAGTCCTCAAGCTCATTCAAATCATCACATTGTATCCGCGTTTACAGCTATTTGCCATTGCACATGCCCTCTCCTCACCGTTGAACTGCATCCTACCGCAGCTGACAATAAACTCTGCACATCACATCTGCCAAACTTGCATAATACAATCTCCGGTCACCCTCACGACGGGCTACTCGTGAGTACACCACGGCCGCGTCTATCATACACCAAAACTCTGTGAAGTACCTGTCTTATTTTTCCCCACAGGCACAGCCCTCATCACATCTGCTCGACACGGTGCGAACTCTCAGGATCAGCTTCAATTTGAATACTCTACATTAATATTTCATCACTTGCGAGGGCTGTTTCGATCTGAATCATGATGAACCAGAGCGCCTAGGTATCATCATAAAACTTCATCTCCATCGATCGATTCCGTACAGCAGCTTCTTCCTTTAATTATACATCCTGCTTTGCTCACCAGCCTTACGCTTTGAGGAAGTTGGCGTGGACTCCGAGTTTCCGTATCAGTCACACGTGCTCACCCATAAGTAGGTCAGAAACTCACAATGAATATGGTCAGATGCAAATGTCGAGATCTGCCGTATTCGTTTCAGCATCATCATCTTCGGAACAACAATCAAAATAGTCAGACGCACGAAGTAATAGCTGTGATCATATCCTTCCTGCTTCCTTACTCGCACTTGCACATCATCATGTCCAGCCGCACGCGCAGCCTCGAGGAATTTGTCTGGGTGCAGCTGATACAGGAAATTATCAGCGGTTCCCTATTTCGTCGTTTCGTATCATTTCGTTTTCTCCACCGAGAAAGAGGCAATCAAAACACGCACATAATCCACAAGGATATTCACAGCGCCCTTCACCTTCCCGATCATGACCGTTGCATCGTATCTGTCCTTCCCCTCCGCGACACCGCCAGCAAGATAGCCCGAGAATGCTTTCGTCCCCCACGGTACCTCTGATGGCTCGCAGATGGGTGAAAACGCAGATGCACTACGATATTGCTTCGTCCCCGATAACAGTGACGCAAGATACAACGTAAGCGCCCCGTGTCCACCCATCGAATGTCCAAAGATCGATTGACGTGTGAAATCCTGGATGTCAGCCTATCAGTGAACCACGGGCCGGGAAAAGGGTGACGGAGACGCTGGGACGCACAAGAGGCAAGCCTGCTGCTTCAAGCACCTGGGGGAGCTCTTGAGTAACATGTGTAAGCATGTTGTAATGCATCGACCATTTGGGATGCGTTGCGTCGAGATAAAAGCCAGCACCTGTCCGTTCGTACTCACGGCGTGAGCTGAGGATGAGCACCAGAGTCCGAGTATTATTCACCACTACCAAAGTCCCAATCTTCATTTTCATCCGCGATGCCCGCGCCACGCGGGGAGGTATCGGGGAAGAGAAGTGCGATGCCCTGAGAAGCCGCGTCGCGCATGAAACCGCCTTTCTGAGCCCTGCGTTCTGTCATTGAGTTCGCAGAAGCAGCTGAAGGGCATTGACATGTACCCGTTATCCTCTGTGCAAGTTAGTCCCGCAAGGTAGACGAGCACCGGAACCTTTCCCTGAGCAGCATTAGCGGGGAGGAAGAGATTAAACTGGGCTTCAGTGTTGCCCAGAACAGCGGACTAGAATCATTATTAGAATCATCCTAGTGCTACG
>Ga0153975_1000498_pt1 | contig 12207 bp, 17 predicted proteins | sample TSGA059MetaG_FD_104694 | JGI IMG/M metagenome (GOLD analysis project Ga0153975, IMG submission 104694) | Attine ant fungus gardens microbial communities from Georgia, USA - TSGA059 MetaG | ecosystem: Host-associated > Fungi > Mycelium > Unclassified | place: USA: Georgia, Yuchi Wildlife... | reverse complement strand
TGACAGTAGTATCGCGATAGCTATAACTAGTGGATGGATGACCTGGGATATCAAGTGGCAATAACTGCTCTGGCAATTCATCAGTCAGGCTTTCCAGCATCTGCTGCACGGTAGCGACGATAAAATTGAGTGTTTCAACATTCTCATTGCCAATTATAGGAAAATAAGTGCCCTCTGAGAGAGAACGGGCGAAACGAGCGTCTGTAATCTCTCTTAACGTGGTCTTTAAATTCTGAAATTGGAACTGGAGGGCATAGTCTCTGTCGTCTAATGCATCACTTGTGTATAATAAGGCACGAGCATCGTCAAGTGCCTGGTTTGCGACGAGGATGCCTTGGTCGTCAGTGTGGAACGCTGGGTACGACATCACAGTGTGGAGTATTGATGCTCTAATTCACGTTCACCGCATGTCACACTAGTTGCTCAGTCCAATTTTAGACGTGATGGCCTGAGACATGTGACTTGCCTCGAACTTTTGTTCAATGACAGCACTACTGGGAGCGATGAGGCCAACATTGGGTCTGTTCAAATCGGGGCGTTCAGCATGGAAAGGTGCGTTGTAACGGGGAAGCTGGAGTTGGGACTATTCAATTCTGGGCAGGGCCTTACTTTGTTGCGTTCCCGAATCTTCGTGATGCTCTTCTAAATCATGTGCCTATTGAGACCAGGGCACGGTCGTGTACGATTCTACCAAGCTTTGTCGGGTGAGTGGGTGTTGGGCACGCTGCAGGGAGAGCCCGCTGACTGGAAATCAGGATCCGGTTTATGGTGTACAATGGCAAGGAGTATTTGCCGGTGACAGTGACACAGGACATGGTTGGCCACAAGCTCGGGGAGTTTTCACATACAAGGAAACGGTTCATATACAGGTAGGTGCTCAGGTCGAGGCGATGACCGAGGCTGACAGGCGAAGCAGATCTTCCAAGAACCGGTAGATAGAGTAGCGTAAATAACTGAAAATAAAATGATTGGTTTCCTAGCGACGGGTAGATCCGAAAGAGGTCTGTTAGAGGTCATTAGCTAGTCAGGTCACTACCAGGTCACTACAGATCACTATTTGGATTAGTACAGGTCAGTGTCCAGGTCAGTGTCCAGGTCAGTAAAGGTCAGTACAGCTTAGTACAGGTCACTGCCCAGCTCATTCTAGTCCACAGCCAGCTCATCGCCAGCACCAGCCATGGCCCACTTCCAGGTCTCTCAGCATTCCCTCACCCCGTCCCGCCCTGCTCCCTCCCCTTCCTTCAACCATTCGACGGCCCTTGTAAACGCCGGTTACTCCTCTTCCTTTACTGCCTCCACATCGCCCTCAGCCTCCCCCTATACCTACAACTATACTGGCATCGGTGGCGCTCCCACTCGTGGAAACCCAGCCGATGATCTTTCTGGCTCTGGCGTCATCAGAAGTGGCACAGTGAGTATCAAGGAGGATGGTTTCGCTAGCTGGTTGTGGAAAGCCAAGTGGCTTGTCCTCAGAGACCAGTCATTGGCTATCCACAAGAACGAGGTTGGTTCTTGCGCTGTACTCGAGACCAGGCCTCCAATCTCATCCATCATTCCAGTCATCGTCACAGCAAACCGTCATCCCACTACGGGAAATCTCGAATATTGAGCGAACAGATCTTAAGCCCTATTGCCTGTATCTCGAGGCAAGGGACAGAAAACTATGGCTTTCGCTCAAGAATGACGAGGAAGTTTATGGATGGCAAGACGATATCTATCAACGCACCCCCATGGGTGTGAGTAACCCCACCAACTTTGTCCACCAGGTTCATGTTGGCTTTGATCCTGTCACTGGCCACTTTACCGTGCGTCGTCTCATATCGTCTATCCGATCAAAATGTAATCCTCTTCTTCAGGGCTTACCAGAACAATGGCATAAACTCTTGACCAATTCCGCGATAACGCAGGAAGATTACGCCAAGAATCCTCAAGCAGTCCTTGATGTTCTGGAATTCTACACAGATCACCAAAGGCGCGAGATCGAAGAAAATGGCTTAGGTTCGTCTTTTTTCCTCCACTTTATTTCGTTATTCACTCCTTTTGATAGGCGCACCTCCGCGATTTAATGCAGGAACGGGTCTAGGCGGTCTCTCTCAACAAAAACAACCTATCGTATCCTCCATCGCTGATCGACCCGGAATTCGACGTCAAGATACTACACCTCCTGGTCTCGGAGCCATCGATTCCGATAATCTATCGGATGCGGCACGGGCAGCAGCAGATCACGTCAATGGTTCACATGTTGCCGCCAGTCAATCTCTGTCTAGTTCTGTTTCTAGAACACCTTTGTCTATTTCACCCGGCAGCATTGGAGTACCACAAGCGTCGAGGACAGCACCTGCCAGACCTTTGATTTCTGCGTCCCGGAATACTCCTGCACCACCACTAGCATCTTCGACCGGGAATGTCCAACCGAAAGATGTTGTTACGCCTTCACCAGAAGTTTTGAAAGCAAGAGTAAGAGCTCAGGGACCTCCTACCGGCCAACAGCGAACGAGCAACAATAATTCGCTAGCGTTACCTGCGAGGGATGATTCTTTGGCCAGAACGAAGGAGAGGAATCAAGAACAAGACCACCAATACCAACAATCGAGACAGTTGCCGGTGGAGGTGCAGAGAAGGGAGAAGGAGGAAAAGGAGAGGAGGGAGAAGGAAAGAGAAGAAGAGAAGACTCGGCTTTTGCAACAAAGGGAGAGGGAGAGAGAACGTGAGCGGGAGAAATGGCAGCAGCGTGAAAAAGACCAGGAGGAAGAAAATATGGCTACTCGACCACCTGTTCTTCAATCATCTAAATCTGCACCTGGGGCGCCTATCACATCTGTTCAACAACCGCAACAACCGCGGCAGGGTGTAAATGTTGTGATACCTGCGATCCAACCGCTCCAGCCGACGAAAAAGGCGGTTCAGATCCAACAGCAGGATAAGCACATCAAACAGGCTCCTATTGACGCAGCAGTAGGGGGCGTTGCAGCTGCCGAAGCTGCGTTGACGAAACCGAAGGAGAAGAGAATAAGCACGATGACGGAGGTACAAATAATGGAAAAATTGAGAAGTGTCGTTAGTGAACAAGATCCGAAGTTGTTGTATAGTAAAATCAAGAAGGTTGGGCAAGGGTGGGTCATCTGTTCTTGATCAACAGGGGGCATCTCACGCTATCGCATGATAGAGCGTCTGGACACGTTTATGTCGCGAAAGCATTGACTACTGGAAAAAAAGTTGCCATTAAGGAAATGGATTTAGCGCATCAACCCCGGAAGGAGTTGATCGTGAACGAGATTTTGGTAATGAAGGAATCGCAACATCCGAATATTGTCAATTTTTTGGACAGCTATCTTGTGAAGAGTACAGAGCTGTGGGTTGTGATGGAGTATATGGAGGGAGGTGCGTTGACGGATATTATTGAGAATAATACGTTGGAGGAGGATCAGATAAGTAGTATTTCCCTCGAGGTGAGATGTATTTTCAAGTGGCTTCGAATGCACGCTGATGAACTGTGGTGGGTTTTTTTTAGACGTGTAAGGGGCTAGGACACTTGCATAGCCAGAAAATCATACATCGGGATATCAAATCTGATAATGTACTCCTCGATGCACAAGGTCGCGTTAAGATCAGTACGTCTCTGTTTCTCTCTGTTTATGGCATTATCCTCACTTCTCTTCTCCAGCTGATTTTGGATTCTGCGCCAAACTAACTGATCAAAAATCCAAACGCGCCACCATGGTTGGAACACCCTATTGGATGGCACCTGAAGTAGTCAAGCAAAAAGAATATGGAGCAAAAGTGGATATATGGTCGTTAGGTATAATGGCTATTGAGATGATTGAGAATGAGCCACCGTATCTGGATGAAGAGCCGCTGAAGGCACTGTATTTGATCGCGACGAACGGGACGCCTACACTAAAGAAACCAGAGATGTTGAGTAAAGAGCTGAAGAGCTTTTTAGCGGTATGTCTATGTGTTGATGTTGCGAGTAGGGCTACGGCCTCTGAGTTGTTGGAGGTGAGTAAGAAATTGGATTTTACGCTTTGCATAGGATCTCTTTATGATCGCTGATCCTGTCTTTTTTTTAATTTGCGCTGATCGGATGTTGACTAATGTCCTATTCTATCCTTAACAGCATGATTTCCTCAAGAAAGCCTGTGCATCATCTGGGCTCGCGCCGTTATTGCGATTTAAGAATAAGACATGAGTCATTACTGAACGGACAGACAGATAACATAACGCCATCATACCATCCATACCATCCCTCGTGACTATCTGATAAAATGTCCACAGACGAAGAAAACGAACGCCATGATTGAACCGGATACCCCTCGATCTCTTTTGATGATTTCTGGACAAAGTAAGATGTGTGCACGAGTGTTGGAGGACACTTTCCCTCGCAGCTGCATTCTTGGTTTTTCACATATTTTTTTTTTGGTATATGTAGTGTACCCTGTCTTTTTTTCTTACACGCTTACCGTAAACCTTAGTCTGTTATGATGTACAGCCTTACGGGGAGTGTCAGATTCAGTTATTAGAATACGTGGGATGATGTCGATGATAAATCGATTTACCATACTTTGTTTAACGTAAACGTTGACTGCTTCTTTCCTCCACCGCGAATCACGTCTTACAGTTAGTATTGCATAGCATCTTTTCCTTTTTGAACAGGAAAGGAAAGATAGCCAGCGGCGCATGCGCTTTGTCGTTGTTGTTGTTGGTTGAAAAGACTTCTCTCAGTTTCTGTCTTTCTCTGTCTCTCTCTGTCTCTCTCTCTTTCTTTTCCTTTTGAATAATTCTTGAATCCTTGATGTCGATGCAGTTACAGGTACAGATGCAGATGCAGATGCAAACTCAACATATTCGATCTCAGGCTATGGCTCAGGCCCTACAGCATCAGAGGTTACAGTCAACTCAACCTCCATCAACTTCATCATCTTCATCATCTTCATCATCAAATTTGATGCCGCATATCGGCAGGGTTTCTACTACGACTTTAAATGCGAATGGAATGGTCAATCTGAATGCTGGAGTTAGTGCTACTAATACGTTTGTCGGTGGGAATGGATTGAGGAATGGGACGATGGATGGTCTAAGCGATAATGATCCCGCTGCTGCTGCTGCTGCTTCTATGTCGCCAGCAGTTTACTCAACGCTCCAGATGATGGGTACACCATCTGGAGGGACAGGGGTTGGCGGATTGACTGGGAGTCGTGTGAGTCCAACACACATGCCAATGCAGATGCAGACGCAGACGCAGACGCCGGGCAGTAATGTGGCGATTAGCCCTGGTGGACATGGTGGTACTGGAGGCAAGAACGTCATCGTCGATCCGTCATCTGCAACAACCAACTTGGCTGGTAGCAGTGAAGGTAGCAAATCTTCCGCTTTGAGGACGACGGAGCGGGTATCGGCAACGGCGGTTGTGGATCAGGTACATGCCTCGGTATCGCATCTATTGACAAGAGCATATTCGTTGCCTTGTTCTACTGCTGCTCAGGCTTTTGCAGGCCTTGTCCAGCCTATTGCAAGGTTCCAATTAGCATTGGACGCGTTGTTGCCTTTATTGAATTCCGCAAAATCTGTGGAAGTAAGTTCTCTGTTCTTTCTTTATGTTGGATCTTGATCTTGATCCGAACGATCATAGCTCTCACAAAGAATCTTGGTTTCCTTTATTCTGTATTCGCTTTATGCGCCTCATCCCATTACTATCAATCCTTTTCGGAGTGTGTTATTTGTTGCCTATGTTCAAGAACGAGGAAAGGCTATTCAGGTTGCGGACGAAGGTGGTACTAGTCCAAATGAACAATTGGTGTGGGTTTTATGGAAAATCTTGAAGGGTGATGGTAATGATGTGAGCTCTTGTGACCCGATTCTCGTGTGTCAGGGATTCACATTATCTTTGCTTAGATCGGACCTTATTCTCCAAGCGCCTTGGCGCGTTCGCCTCTGCCTACCAAACTTAGAGCTGTTAATTTAGTCCTTGATGACGAAATGTATAATAGTGGCATTGACTTGTAAGTTTCTACCTCTTTCATCTCATCCATTCTCTCATAATTGTTTCCTTCCATTGCTTTTCTTTGCAGAGACGATGTTACATATTCGTATTTCCAGAAGCAACAAAATATGGCCCACGGACAGTCAACCCTCCCCAATTTGCACAATAATGGACTTGGTGTCGTGACCAGTCCAGCGGTTCCTTTCTCAGGCCAGTCTGCCGCTATGGCAGGGATCACTCGTTCTCCTATTACGAATGAGGAGGATAGACGGAATGAGAGAGTGGTGCAAGGTATGCGACTCTTGTTGGCTGCACGGGAAAGAATTTTGACGATGGCGGAGCAACGCGTACGAGATCTCCCCCTTTTCATTAGACTTCTTTTAACCCCACCTTTTAGGTTTTATTACCGTTAATAAACGACGTAACCTCATCTCGAATCACCACCTCACTTGACTTCACACCTATTGTGGCTCGCAATCCTTCGGTTGCTCATCCCCTCTTCGTCGGTCTCTTATGCAATGCGCCCGACGAGAACGGTGCTATATCTCAATTTCTTGATGTGTTACCGTTCCTACCACCGTCGCTGACGAGTATGGACGTGATGGGAAGACTTTTGCACGATAAGACGTTTATTAATAAGATACCTGGGTACTCGACGGTTGCGGATCTGGTGAGAATGGAGGTGTTGGGGAGGTTTATACATGAGTGCATAAATTGGTTGGAACATGCGGAGAGGGAGGAGAAGGAAGGGTTGATTAGTGATGATCGATTTGGAAAGGGCGTGCAAAATGTGAGCCTTATATATCTTTTGTCATCGGTTCGATTGCTGACCTTGTTTTTGTGTGCGTGTGTATATACTATAGTTGTGCAGATTCTTCAGCTCGCTCATTAAACTCCAAATCATCGATGCTTCTTCCGACGCCGACACAGCTGAGATGACGCACTTTACTCTTCGATATTCGCGTTTCGAAGAAGCCAATGTACTCTATCGACATTTGGTTATGAGCAAATACTAAACCTCCAGACTTACAATCGGAGACTTTTTCGACGCCTACTACGCTGCGCCAAGTTCCGCCTTCACTACTTTTCAATTTCCCAAACTTTTGTTTTGTATGCTTCGCTCTCTTTTTGTGTGTTATAATCTTTTTCTCTCCTCTTTCATGATAGACTGCGTTACTTGTCCCGGAGGGCCAAATTCTTATGGGTGGTACAGTTATCGTCGTCCTGCCCCTTTATTTTCTCTTTCTCTATTTCGCCTGGTCTCGCGACAAGAATCACCTATTTATGCCACCTCTTCTGTGATTCTAATATGGCCTCCTTCTCGTCTCGTCGAGTTGGAGTGGGCTCTTTTTTTATTTCCATTCTTGTACCTTTCTTCTTCCCTCAGGGTGATGTGAGTGAAAATTTATATGGGTTATGGTGTTCAAGCCCCTGGTCTACCGCCTGCTTCTCTTCTCTTTCTCTTTCTCTTTCTCTTTCTGTTCTTTTTTCTACAAGCAACGGACAGAGCAATCTTGTTTCCTTTGATTACTATCTCGGATGTACATGACGGCTATGGGCTGTTTGTTTTGGCCGTAAAGATCTTTGATTCCCGGTCTCATTCAGGTTTCAGATTTTTTCTGTAACTTATTTTGAAAGCAGCTATTATCGCTACGTCCCTTTCTTTCCTTCCCCTTCCCCTTCCCTGTTGAATCAAATGTAAATATATTCGAGAAAGGAAAAAAAATAAAGATGTATATTGTCAGATTAGCGTGTATGATTTTAGGGTTTCGTGGTGTGATGCATCACTTATCCGGCGATGGAAAATCTCACAGCTATGTCTAGCAATTGATTAAGTCGGAACGAGTGCCGATGCATGCTTAATAGATACATTAATTGGCTACGAGTTGATTATGTGGCCAACGTGAGTACAAAGGCAATGAGTGTGGCTGTTCAACACAGCTCGTACATCTAGTTAATGGGGACTCGAACAGGCTCATCTGTCTGAGTATCCGGCGCACGAAGCGGCTTTTGAGATTTAGTCGTAGCCATAGTGGCTCCCGGCTCGCGCTAAACGAGACAAATTTTGTGGAAAAAAGGTTTGGTTACTCTTCATGGGACAAGGAGCAGAATACGCACATGAGAATTGGTCAATTTCAACTCTTTAGCAAGTTCATCCGCTGTACCGTCAATTTCACGGGTACATTTGCCAGAGTGCAACACACGTGAGCCGATATCATTGGTGGAGATCGCGTTGTGTAAGATGCCACCCTTTTGGAGGAAATGTTCGATCGGAACAGCGTTGTGGGTTTGAGATTGATGAATGATAGGTGCGTCGTGCGAGACTTCATGAATCGGGATAGTTGTGTGGATGGTCTGGTGATCGATCGCTGGAAAAGACAAGCATGAGGCTCTATTGGACAGGGGGAAATGAGAAAAAGAACGAACTCTCTTTCTCAATAACGGGCTGGATGACGTGATGCACGTGGTGGTGAACTGTCTCATGTACAGTAACGCCTTTATCAATGATGGTGCGCTCCCGATCAAGGTGCGTCTGTTGAGGTGTCAGAGACTTTAAGCAGAATATCTGACAGACCCCGTACCAGTGTGTCATGATGTTGGTGAATTTGGCTGTCGAACAACGTGTTGTCTTCAAGATTATTCACATGAACCTCGCGTACGTTGGTCACAGGATGAATCTATACTTTGATGAGTCAACCGCTGAAAAGGATACCTTTACACGTACAAAGTCTCGAATTTGTTCTGTAAGAGTCTCTGAGGCGATGACTGGTTGAATGTGGTGCTGAATGTGGTGAACTATGATGAATTAGCCTAGTTGCCTAAGTAAAAAAGATGACATAGACTAACTATGACGATCAACTTCTTTGACGCGTGCAACCTCTTCTGTCTCGAGATGACGTATGCGTTCATGAGTGATAGCTGAGGATGGTCTGAATAATGGATAATTTGGAAAATGAAGGACACACGATTTAATTGATTAGTGTCCTCCTGGGCAGCACCAGAAGGCATGATGTCACGAGCATTGTGCCTCGTGTGACCATGATCATGGATGACCTCAAGAGCTAAAAGTGTATCAGAAAGTGTGTCATTAATAGAACACAAATATAAACGAACCGTCCGGCCGAACACTAGTGGGTTGCTCGGATGCCTGCCTGACAAGCCTATCCTGATCAACGGTTTTACCAGTTCCTCGGGTGCTAACTACAGGAGCAGCTTGTCCTGGAGTTGAAGCAGCTACGATACCTGCTCGGTCAGATGTACGAAGACCTGAACCCAAACCCGGCGAGGGCTCTGTTGCGTATTGCCCACGGTCACGATCCGTGACTACACGTTGGTTTCCTGACGATTGTTCCGGTAAACCGATCAATGTACTATGTAGGCAACGACATACCTTGATCACGAACTATATCATAATCAGCGTCGTAATCAGACACTGGTTTGCCTGACGTCCCAGGGCCCGTTCCTGGGGGAAGTTTTTGACTTCCCGTTGTGCCTCTACGAGGAGCAGTTGTGGTGTCTCCATGGTGCTTCTTGCCATAGTCCACAGTGTCAGATGCGACACCCCTGGCCTCAGATTCAGTTGGGCCAGATGAACTGGTGAGATTCTTGAAAGCACTGGAGATGCGCGCTATATGAATCCGCCGTCATTCAGCGAGAGCACTACGCTCTGAAGGTGGCAGACAAACCCATTGGATGATTTGAAAGTAAGGAAGGAAGGTTTTCGTGTGGCTCAGTTATTGAGATGGTGCTATATAGGTGGGGTGTCTTTGGAGTTCAGAATCCATTGGGGTCCAGCAATCGGGATGAGTGAAGTCAGAGAGAAACCCTGGAGAAACTCTTCGTGGTGGAACATCGGACAGAAAGAGGAGTATTGTCCTGAGATTTTATGTAGAAAAGAATTCTCTACGGGTTCATAAAAATATATCTTCATACCCTTGGTATCTGTTCCAAGGTCCTACAATTTTGAAGAACCATTTAGTTGTTAATCCACGGCTAGAAAGGGAATTCTAAAACATCAATCGGCGGTTGGTAAGCTATGACGTAGCCTGGTGAAAGGAGTTCTGAAGGAGTTCTGTTGTTATTTACGTAACCTCTGCTTGTTCATTGGTAGATGTTCCAAGTGGCTCCCTGTAGCGTAAGAGACATAAGACTGAGGTAAGGCTGATACCCTATGATATATTTGGCGATACCTCAGTACAAAATTTCTGACAAAGCTGGTACAAAGTAGGAGCGACTATTTTTCTTGGAAATTTATTGCAGGACATATCTAAAGTTGCAAAGAGTACAAGAAATACCTTTTAGATACATTTAACTGCTTGAGACAATCCTAAATGAGGTATCCACATATGGTACCCTTGTGTTTGGCGATCAAACTAGAAACTCAATGTATTTGGTACAAAGGGTCTACATTTTGTTTTTGTCATTGCCTTGTCCTTTCAATGGAAATAGTTGCCTCTTCAGAATTTGGCTCTCGTTCTGGCTTACATATGACCCGCGTTCTCTCTGCGATGTATGCAAGTTGAACGAATAATGATCTCTGCACTGGCTGCTGTGTCGTTCCTTTCCTCCGTCGTTCTATCACTCTTTATCGTTCTCCATTGTGTACGAAGAAATGTACCAAGACTTGCGCTCGTGTCGTGGTTGTTAGGCTGTAACGTGGTTCATGGTGTTGATGCGTCAATATGGGCCTCTAATGTCGACCCCCGGGCGCTTGTGTGGTGTGACTTGGGTACGAAGTTTCCATTTTTCATGTCCGATTTTCTAAGCTTTTGATATTTAGTTACGAAGCTTGTTACTGCCACCACTATCGCTGTGTCAGGAGCATGTCTATGCATTGCCCATCACCTTGAGCTAGTTTCGTCTTCCAGGAACTTACTAGACACGCCCAAGGCGTTCAGAAACCGAAGGTTCTTTAATCTAATTATTTGTTATGTCATTCCTCTCCTTTACATGGCCCTTCGTACGTTCAACAATTCCCCAAAGCTCCATAGCATAGTTGACCTCTTGAAAGACATTGTTGGTCAGGATCACAGATTCGATTTGGTCCAGGGCATCGGATGCGTAGCATCTGTCCATCCTTCAGTCGTTGCATCTGTGGTGGTGTGGTTACCCCAGGCACTGATGTGTATCCTCTCTTTCGTGCTGCACGGTGAAATTCATTCCATAGAAATCACTAAGATTCAAAGTTCACTGACTGTGCTAGGAATTGCTGTTCATAACTCTTCTCGCCACTGTTTTTCTTATTTTTCTGGTCATCTTGAATTCCGTTCCCAGATGAATTCAAGTACCTGGTTACGCACGTTCTCCATCTCGATGGCTATCACGGTGGTCAATTCACTAGTAATCCTCTTCTCAGTGCTCTCACTGCCCATGTCGGATTCTTGGGTTTCATGGCAACATGTGCATCTTCATCTTTCTGAAGTCTTCATCGTAACAGAGAAAAGACAGATCACTGGCATCACAATTAACTGGTGGGGTTTGCGTGTGATTACAATATGTTACATCTTTCTCGTCCTCGTCTTGGGTGAAGAAGGCCGGGTTATTATCGGACACCTTCGAGAAGGTACGAAGAAGATATCACTGGCTATTCCTTCCCTTATCGCTCCTCGGTAATTTACACCATGCGATTTCTTGCTTTGATTAACATTGTCCCTCAAACAGATCCTGCCATGAAGACAAGACGCTAGGACACCAAAGTTCATTCTCTCCCCCCTCTGATGATTTATCCCACAAGGACCCTACAGCGCACGATTTGAGATCTGGCTGGGATGACGACTCCTTCATAAAGCCTTCCTTTTTTGAAAGATTAAGTTCAACTTGGAACAAGGGTAGAACTCGAGTCCCCTCGCTCACGGATGTTAATCCTAGCCCAAGCTTTCGAACTGACGATTTTCTTCTAAGTGCTTCATTGGCCCACCTTGATCCGAGTACGGCGAATTTTCTCAGGTCCAACACCTCCATAGTTCGCCCCTCACTAGCTCACTGTAAAACAGAGAAGAAATACGGAACCGATCGTGGTCAGAAGTCCACCAACACTGCCTCTCCTGATGTTAGCGTTTTTCTGAACGTGCTGCGGAAACCATGTTCGTGTCAATCCCTTCTTTGCTCTCTTCGAACATGATTCGGTGTTTTGAGGCTGAAGTACATTCAAATTTTTCTTGGTTCATCCACATTTCCAACCGGCAAGAGATGCCAACTTTGCACACATTTCACTGGTACGATACCAT
>Ga0153975_1000497_pt1 | contig 12208 bp, 11 predicted proteins | sample TSGA059MetaG_FD_104694 | JGI IMG/M metagenome (GOLD analysis project Ga0153975, IMG submission 104694) | Attine ant fungus gardens microbial communities from Georgia, USA - TSGA059 MetaG | ecosystem: Host-associated > Fungi > Mycelium > Unclassified | place: USA: Georgia, Yuchi Wildlife... | reverse complement strand
GCGACAAGAGCAGGAGGAGGAAGAAAAGGAGTTCTGCCGAGAATTACCTAGGGAATTCACAGCAAAACTACTATACGGTTGGGGGAAAAGAAGATATGAAAGAGAGAGGGAAAAGAGATGGGACGAAAATTGGTATCAATGGAAAAAATTCCTCGGGACGAGGAAACTTGAAGGGGGGGCCATGTTATGAGAGCCTCAAGTAGGAAAAGACGTCCCACACATCCTGAACATCCACCTAGGGTGACCACTAAGAACATTCACTGTTCCTTGGTAACATATTACCTCAAGGAGAGTATCTCTAACCTAAACACTTTCTTAAGGATACAGTGTTACTCCTCTGTGTATACAGTCCACAATAGAACTTCAACACAAGGTTTATAGAGTGAAAAGAGTACAAGTAAACTACTGAGCACTGCTCAATTGTAAGGTCAGGTCTTGGACACAATATCTGAGCTTGGTACTATGCTTCCACCAATAGTCCCTAACTGACTATCAAGTCCCCTTAAGCCAAGGGTCCAGCTATGTATAGAGGTAACTAGTGATCGTGATGACCATTGGTTGAGGGTCAAAAAGGTTATGAGAGTTAAGATAAGCAAGGTCCAAGGCAGATAGTATTCTAGATGTGAAATTGAGTTCTAGTATAGTGACTTAGCCTGAGATGACTTAATCATACTCCAAGTCCAAGTTGATAAGGAGAACTTAATAGAGTTCCTATTTGATTCTGTATACTACTTATACAACTACTACATAGTCTGTATACTACTTTTCTACACTTATCATGTGATACCATTATGTGACATGACCTTGTAATATTCTGACATATGACTGTGACTTGCAACATTGTCATGTGATACTTTTCTGTACTCCTTCCTTGTATAGTAAGTCCAAATAAAAAAAGAAAAGAAAGTAAAATAAAATAATGACTTAGCCATTTTGCCAGGGCATAGAGAATTACAGCACCCTCTACTGCACTTACAGCACCCTGTCACAAACATGTCACTAATATATCACTACTATATCACATTACAATAATATTGTCAGCAATTCACATTATCTCTTGCTCTACTGTATATTGTAGTTACTATATGCTATATTAAGGGTAATTTTGATGTTATTGAGATGTTCAGGGAGAGAATAAATATATATATTGACATGGAGATAAAAACAGAAAATAGGTATGAGAATGACAAGTAAGAGCAGCTAATAAATCAAGTATAAGCTTGTATATTTTCATTTGAATCTTATCCAAACTACTTTCTTCTATACTTGAGAACATAGTAGTGAGGTTAGAGCATGATTACTGACTATGTTGTGTTGGGAGACATGTTTTGAAAATATATATAAAAATCTAGATGAGTACATAATTTCTATCTAAGACAATACAGTAACAGGACTTGAGATGTATATAGCTCAAAAATCAATCTCTACTTGAATATTCCAGTAGTAGAATAATAATATTTATTAAAATATCAGTGGAGCAAGAATCTGTGACTAATTGTGACAAATGCAATATAGTACTGCATTTGGTAGAGGAGCAGTAGAGAAGCAGTAGAGAAGCAGTAGAGGAGTGGTAGAGGATTGGTAGACAAATTGCACTGCTTAAGAGACTAGTACCATGGATGTTGAAATACTCAACTTAAGGAACTTAGATAACTGCTTAAATGAGGGATCTTAATTCTACCTTTCAACAATATTTACTGTTATAATCCTTGCAGTATCTTCTATCACAACTGCTGATAATGTCAAAGCCAATGAGCAAGTCAGTCTGACAATTCAGTCTTCTCTCTAAGTCTTAGTAGCAACAAGGATTAGTTTTGATTAGGTTCATTGCAAGTATGGTATAACAGTATTAATAATTTACTGTCTACTTTACATAAAGCAATAGAAAATTGCAAAGATTTTTTGCAGCTACATAAGAAGAAAGTCCATGAACTATCATACCAAAGGATAAGCATGGGGTCAGCAATGATCTACAAGAAGATTGTTAGTAAATAACTAAAAAGAAAAAGAAAATATGTAAATGACCTACCAGAGACTCCACTTGAGATAGAGGCAGGGACATGTCCAGGGAGGGTTGACAAGGCATCATATGCAGGAGAATGCATAGTAGAGGTGAGATAAATGCTCTACAAAAAAAAGGTTAGTAAATAAATAAAAATAAAAAAAAATATACAAACAATATACCTGGAATTATACTTGAGGCAGGGGCAGAGACATGTCCAGGGAGCACAGATAAGGTATGGTACAAGGCAGGATATATAGTGGGGGTAAGACAAATGTTCTATGAAAAAAAAAAGGTTAGTAAATCAATAGAAATAAAAAGAAAATATATAAACAACATACCAGGGATTATACTTGAGGTGAGGACAAGAACATGTCCAGGGAATGTGAATGAGCCATTGTATAAAAGGAGATGTGTGAGGGCAAAACAAACAAGTAAAGAATTACCCTACAAAGTTCTCTAATAATGTAATTTACTTGTCATATGAGCTATACTCTCCCACAAACTACAACTTCCTTACTGGGCCATCACATCACATATGCCTTCTTTACTGGGCCATTGCATCACTCACTTATGCTACAGCATTACTCATTACAAACACATATCAAAACCTTACATAAAATAGCATTTTTGTATAATTTCTTGGCCTGTCTTACTGTAGACCTAAAATATAGATATATATATTTACAACTATATAGAAGGGACAGCCCATCCAGGTAACTGCACTCCCAATCTTTAAAAGATATCTTTTTTGAAGAAAGATACATAGTAGTACCTATCCCTACCCTTCTATCCATTAACACTATGAAGCAGAAGATTCCCACAGAACTATACCACAGTACTTGAATTATATTGGAGTGTTGCTCCCAATTCAGGCAAGTGAAAAACAGCTGGCTCATATGATCCAAAGGTAATAACTTGATCATACCAGGAATAGGCTCCAAAGTGATTTCTATATTCTCTAGATGTTCTGTTTGTGATGGGAGATAACCCTGAGTAGACTGTGGGCCAAAGAGAGGCATATTCTCTAGTAATTGGATCTGCTTTCAATTTGTTCATAACTTCATGAGCAACATCATAAAGTGTTGGATGGGTGATACAAAGGATGTTGTCCATGAACTTCAAAGGATCTGCAATTTTTGTTAGCCAGGTTTTAACCCCTTTATCCATATTCTACCAGAATGAAGATGAGGGGGTGATCTTGGCCTCAGGATCTTTCTTCAAAAATATCAGTGACTAATTTTGACAAAACATAAAACAAACCATACTCTATGTCCCAAAGGAAACCAGCCTGGAGAAAATGTCTCTATACCATTTACAACTCCAGACACAGAGCTCTTATAGGCATCTGGATCTTTTCTCCAATTTTTTCTTCCAGTACTAAGTGAATAACACAAAAGAGGATCTAGATCCTTTTGTGCTCTAGTTAACATTCTCTACACAATAAACTTTAGGGTAGTTATTCAAAAAAGGAATAGCTTACACAATAATCCTTTGGTAGTATCTCTGGTAGATACTACAAAAGAATGTGGCCTTTGTTGTCTACAATAGTGCATAGATGACTTATATGTCCTAAGTTAGGCTTCTTGAGAATCTTGCTGATCTTCTGGCCACTCTTCAAGGTAGAGACATCACAGTCTGCTAGATCTATGAATACAATCAATAAAATATATAGCCATAGACAGGAAAAAATACTTATATAAATGATTCATTGCTTTAGTTAGGATTCTTACAATTAAGTTGCTGTCTCTTGCTTGTGGTTTTCTTTCTCTGTTTTGTGGCCCAGAGTATTAAATATATTCATATCTGTATAAAAGGTAATTGAATAGCTATAGAAGAACATACTGAAAGAGTACTGATAATCTCTTGTTCTTTTCCAAGCTTAATCTTTCTTGCATTTTGTATCTTAGCTTTTGAATTTTATTCTTTTTTTTATATTTGTTTATTCTATCTCTTGGACAGCTTTTAGGTTTTTTAGTATTTTTTTGTGATAAAGTTGGAGACATAAGAAGTCAAAGAGAAGCCACATATGGTACCACTTTTAAGTTAGCAGTTTTAATTGATTATTTTTGTGATTATTATATAAGTATTCATAAGCTAAGTGCTATAGTTAAAGTTAACTGCACTAAATTCTCAAATCCCCTTTAGAAAGTCAGTATATATGTTAGGAAAATTGCAGAATGAATATCAACTTCCAAAAGTAGGTGTAAAGTGTTGAGGTCAGACAAGAACAATCACTTAACTTAACAATATTAGGTCATCAAGGATGTACTCTACTGACAAAAGTTGGAAGTTAAGAGTTGAAAGTCTCCTTGCTATTAAACTACAGTATAAAGTAAGAAATTTATAAACACAATGATAGTGATTATACAATAAATTTGTAACAGCTCTACTCAATGGCAATACATCATGAGTCAAACAGTGAGGGCAGGGACATGTCCAGGGAGTGCAAACAAAATATTGTATAAGACAGAACATATAGTAAGAAAGGAGTACAGTATGGGCAAAGTTGATATATATGATAGTCTATTTATAGTCAAAAGAAGCACATTGAAGAGAGCTTCATGATGGTCATTAAAGCAAATGATTATGTCAAGCAATTCCCAAGATATCAGCAATTTAGTGTCTAGTAACTTGGTAATTACTAACTGATCTGCTGATAACTTGGTAAATACTGATCACTTTGAGATGTTTTTGGTATTTTTTGAAAGGTCTTCTTAAGGGCTTTTGGTGGCCATTTAGATTGTTGAAATCAGTTGAGTATTCCCAGAGTTATGGTCCAAATAAAGTTTGTGACAAAAGTAATATCAAATATCAATATATTTTGCTCATGAGTAAGAAACTGGATTGCTGGCTAGGGCTATACAGCCTTGGTTATCTGTATGGATGACTGTTGTTGTAGTTTGTGGAAAATCAAGCTTGCTTAGTAATATACAAAGCCAAACAGCCTCTTTTGTTACATTAGCTAATACAACATATTCTGCTTCAACTATTGATATAGCAACCATAGCCTGCTTTTTTGATGACTATGAAATAGACCCTCCAGCAATATTAAATATATATCTACTCATAGATTTCCTAGAATCCAGATCCTGGGCCCAATTAGCATTACTCCAACCAACAAGACTAATTGATTTGTCATTTTTTGTTCTAAAACAAGTGTATAATCTGATGTCCCTTTAAGATAACAAAGGATGCATTTGGTAGATGCTAAGTGAGCAATACCAGGATTTCCTGCAAATTGGGCTACAAGGCCAACTGTATACTGGATGTCAGGACAAGTTTGTACAGCAAAGAAAAAAGAACCAATAAGTGATAAGTAGTGAATCTCTCTTGCATATTTGTAATAAGAATTTTTATTGTTTATGTTAGTTGGATATTGTGCAAGAAAAAGACTATGGTTAACAGCAAGAGGAGTTGAAACAGGATAAGAGTTGTTCATGCCAAATCATACAATCACTTTTTCAATATAAGCTGATTAATCTATGTAGATTTTGTGGTTGGGCCTATCTCAAGTGACTTGAATACCTTAGTTCTCCAAGGTTTGTGATTTCAAAATTGTTATCAAGGTTCTTTTTAAAAGAAATGATTTTGCAGGTATCCAGCCCAGTGATTGCTATATTATTAACATATACCAAGATTATCAAGCAAATATGACTATTGTGCTACAAAATATAAAGGCAGTTATCTAATAATACTTGGATAAATCCAAGATTTGTCAAGGACTCATGTAAACATTTCTTCTACTAACATCTGGCTTGCTTAAGTCTATAAAGTGCCTTTTTAAACTACTAGTATCTCTCTTTGCTTTCAAAGTCTAGTACTTCTTTTGGCACTTCAAGATAGATTTCTTCATCTAGATCCTCTTGTAGATATGCACTGACAATATCAATCTAATGAATGTTGAAATCCAGAAAGGCTACAAGAGATAGAAAAACTCGTAAGGTAGTGAATTTTGCAACAGAGAAGAATGTCTTGGTAAAGTCTTCTTCTAGGATTTGAGAAAATCCTTGTGTAACAATTTATGCCTTGTATTTGATGTGATTTTCTTGTTTATCTAGCTTTTCTCAATAGATAACTTGACTTTCAACTAGGTATTTTCTATCAGGTAAAGCATTTGTTCATTCAAAAACATTCATTTTCTCTAATTTTTTGTACTCTTTTTTAACAGCGTTAATCCATCCATCCTTGTTTGGGGATTTTACTATTTCTTTATAGGAGTCAGGTTCACCATTAATGGTCAAGAATACCATATAGGTGTTTTTCTCAAGATATTTGGGTCAGTTTCAGACACGACTTAAAGGCTCTCAATAGAATAAGTTTTCCTACTTGTTTGATTTTCTGAGAGCTGAAGGAGAAGGACCTAGAACAGAGACTGGTGGTGTCGGTGACAGAGTAGCAGAATACTGTAGCTCAGATGAAGTAGTTATAGTATTATATTCATCATCCAAGACCTCTATTGTTTCATCAACAAAGTAATTGACTTCTTTGGGTAATGATTTCAGGAGATCAATAGAGGCAAGTTCAGAAGGAGTATGGTTTTCTTTAAACTAAACATCTTGGAAAGTAATTAACTTTTCATTCTCTAGATCTTTAAGGCAATAGCCTTTTGTTTTATCAGCCTACCAGCCAAGAAGTCAAATATGAACAGCTCTAGATTCAATTTTGCCATGATGAACTGCCTTTGGCATATATGCCTAGCCAAGTGATCCAAATATTTGCAAATGTGATATATCCAGTTTTCAACCAGTCCATGCTTCATAAGGGACTTTTCCTTCAAGACCAGAGTGTTAGTGCAAGGTCATGAAGACTTAGGCTCAACTAAGGTGGTTGTCTAGAAAAAACTCAATAAAGTTCCTTATTGGATTCTACTAGATACTTATACAAACATTGGATGGTCTGTGTGCCTATCTCCTGCAATCACATGACCCTTACTAATAACTATACATATCTTACATAATCTTTCCTACACTATTTATATCTTTTCCACATTGTATTCTTGGATATTTCCCATCAAGTTGATAAATGTATGAGAAATAGTTTTCTTCTTGAGAGTTGTCTCATAACATAGAGGTATGTCATGATACAGCCAAACAGCTAAGTTATTATTTATATTTCTTTTCTTTTTCTTTTCATTTAATTAGGAAATCAATGGGTGCACAAGAAGAAACAACTCAAAAGAGATACATAGAACTTTATAAATAGAAGTAAATATAGAATGTATATAAGTAGTGTATAGCAATCAAATGGGAACTCTATCAAGTTCTCCTTGTCAACTTGGACTAGGAGTAGTTCTAGAGTGCCACAGTCTAAGTTCTTACAAGATAGCCATAAGAGAGTAAATATAGACAGTATACATGAATGCTTTACCCTAGTACCTCAAGTCCATTTCTGCTGAATGAAGTATACACTTTAGCATTTCAAAGAATATTGCTATGGCATGCTTAGCAATCCCATTTTGTTCAGAACAATGAGGGTTTGTGGTTTTATGAATAATGCCATTTTGCTGACAAAATTTATTCATTAGAGTATTTACAAACTCAGTTCTGCTATCAGTTCAGATGCGATGAGTTTTGATCTCTGATTGCCTTTCAAACTTGGTAACAATATTTTTGACAGTAACTTCCACTTTGCTTTTATCTTTTAATAATTGTCTAGCAGAATAATGGCAACTTGCTTTGATAATGGCAAGAGCATATACATATATCCATCCCAAGTTGGAATATTAACCAGTCCAGTAAGGTCTATAACAAGCAATTTCATCTTTGAATACTTTGTTGTACTGAGATTAGGAAAAGAACAATGGGATTTTCCATGGGCACATCCAGCACAGACATAATCAAAGTCTTTGGAAGAAGTGATCTTGAGGCCATTTACAAGATCTTTTGTTTCTATTAAGCATATAGTTGAAGGGCTTAAATACCCCATTCATCAATGTCATAAACATATAGTGGTGTGATCAGCAACATAGACTAGGTGCTGATCAACTTTTATATATTGTATAGAGTACAATTTTTCAGTAAGTCCAATCAATTTGGCATAAAAGATGGTATTATTGCTCAGTATTATATCAAGACTATAATTTATCCCCCAAAGCTTTGTACTAGCTTGTTGCAAAGTGCCTAGGCTAACAAGATTTGTTCCTAGTGCTGGAATATGTAATACATCAGTGAGTGTTATATTGCATCACTGGTCATTATGTAATTTGGTATGAAATTTGACAATACTATGTCCTTTAACAAAAACTCTATAAGAACCTCCAACAGTGACATATTTATTCTTCAGGGGTTCATAGGATGTAAAGAACTATTGATTGGCAAACATATAGCATGAAGTGGCACAATCAAGAAGAAGTCCTGGATAAATTTTTGGTAAGTGATTGACCATGAATACTTTTCTATTTTCATGTTCATTGGTGGATTGATCTTTTACAGCAAGATAAGCAGACTCTGTTGTTGATTTTGGTTTATGACAATTAGAACTCCAATGTTCTTTGCCACCATAATGATTACAGACATCATTAAACTTGGTCAAATTTTGGGCACACTCTTTCTTTGACATTTGTTTTCTGCTATTTTTTCATTGATTTTTCTAGACAGAACTATTGTTATTTCTTCCTCTGTTTTGAGAGAATGATCTAGACTGGAAAAACATCACAAGGGTTCTAAATTGTTTGTCTGTACCCTCTGCAATGTTTTCTTGAGTAATATAATTATATACCATGGTTAATTCAGTGGTGACCATTTTGAGAGTGAGTTTTTGGCCTTGTTGAAGCAATGTTTGCTTAACAACATTCCAAGTAGGAGTGTGAGGAAGTAATAAAAGCAAGGCATTGATAATAGTAATATTATCTACTTGATGGCCAGCTTTAATAAAGTGTTGATGAATATTTATATAAAAACCAATATGGTCCAAAATTGATGAAGTACCATCCTACTTTTTTGAATAAAGTTGCTGATAATAATAGTAGACATTAATGCCACTATGCTGACCTAGAAAATTGTTGCAAAGGTGCTCCCACATGACTTGGGAATTGTTAATTCCAATGATAGATTTGCATTGGACATATTTAATGGCATTTCATATAAGATCTATAGTAGCATTATCTTTATTGAGCCACTTTTCATAGCACTCAACAGCCAATTCCCAACTCTGATACTTCTTGGATTGAAGAATGTCAAAGACATCTTTAGGACTAGTAATAGTAGTACTCTTTGATTCTCCAGAAGATACAGTACCCTTGTCTTTGCTAATTGGAGTAGAAGGGGTAGTGGGAACTGCAGCAACAGATGTGTAGGAGGCTGATTTGGCAGTAGTGAGCTTGGAGTAGTCAGCAGGCAGTTTAGGAGGAGGCCGTTCTTGACCAGAGACTACACCTCAAAGAAATCTAGCCTACAGGGCTGATTTCATATTATTAGCCCATGTATAATAGTTTGAGCCATTTATCTTTGGAAACCTTGTAGTTTCCAAAGATGTTTCAACAACAGGGCCCATAACCTTATAAAAGGAGAGGGTACAGTAGAGTTTTTGAAAGAGAAGTGTAAGATACACTCTTAGATTTAATAGGCTCAAAAGTGATAAATTTATACTACAAATAGTTACCTTAATATACACATAGTGTTTTACAATACTGGAGTACAAGTTTTAGTACTCCTATAAGTTTTGTCTCAGATGCTCCTGATAACAACTAAGATCCCTAGATACTTTGATGTTATATTTCATCATAGATTCCATAATGTGATACCAAAATTAGAAAATCATGAAGAATTCCATGAGACATCCTTAACATCCCACTGTGACTCCTAGCTTTTTCTGCAGGAAAACAACTTATTCTATATGATATATTTGTAAATTTACAGGCATATATATATATGTGCACATTTTGTTCAATAGATGGTCTTCAAATTTCTCTTCTCAATCTCTAATTCCCTTTGCCTCTGGAGCACAATACTGGATGCTATTTACCCAGAACTAGCCAATACACTATATTTTGGGCATGTTTCAGCAGTCCAGACTTGGTGAGAGATAAAAATATGGTTGAAAGCAATGAATGAAAGTGTAAACAAAATATGAGCATTTGTGTGGGTGTATCAAGCCTTGGTCCTCTAGATCCTGGGCTTGATCTCAACCAATCAGGTTGTGTTACCTCTGTACTAGTCTACTAGAGTAAAAGAAGAGTAAAAGAAGAGTATATTGAGGAGGATGGCAATGACAAGAGAGGAGGCTTAATTAATAATGAAGCTAAGATTCTACCAGTACTCTGTCTAAGTATTCTAGGGGTAATGAGTTATAACAATATAGTTCTTAGTAAGCTGGTGATGGTGTGCCAAGGTTGGTTATGATGATGAACTAAGGGTATAGTATATCACAGTATGTCATAGGTATGACAGTACCCTCTCTTTAAGGTCATGCCCTTGTAACCTTACTAAGTATCGATCCTAGGCTTGATCTATGTGGTTCACTGCTGCAGGTATTAACAATTATAAGACTATGGAAAACCTAGGTCTATCTGGGTAGTACTAGGAGGAGTAACTTTATCTAGTCTGATTGTTGGTAAGTACAGAATATCCTCATACTGCTTGAGCATCTAGTTCATGCACTCAGTCTGGTCATCTGCTTGTGGGTGGTATCCCAAGATGAAGTGAAGTTTAATGTCTAATATACTGGCTAATAATCTGAAGAATTTAGAAACAAACTTGCTATCTCTGTCTGAGATGACATGGTTGGGAGTACTGTATTTCAAGAAGATCTTGCAAATGAAGACTTCTGCTAGTCCTGCTGCATCAATTGTTCTCTTGGTCAGTATGAAGATTGCTTGTTTTGTAAGTCTATCTATGACCACTAATATATCAGTATACCCTTTAGATTCCAGTAGCTGTTCAATGAAGTCTATAGAGATAGACTTCCAGGGTTGAGGGGGGATAGAGAGTTGCTTTAGTAACCCATATAGTTTATATCTTCTTGTCTTGTTTCTTGAGCAGATGTTGCATGTCCTAACATAGTCCATTACAAAATCTTGTAGGTTAGACCAGCTATAGTTTCTACAGACCAGCTGGTAGGTTTTAGACGGTCCTAGGTAGTCTGCAAGCTTATAGTCATATTTGGCCCTAAGTACGTATAGTTAGAGATTGTTGCTATCTGGTACAAATATTTTGTCCTCATAGAGAAGGAGTCTGTTCTCCCTTCTTGACCAGTGGGTATTGTCCAGGCCTTCTCCCAAGTCCAGAAAGCTCAAGTAGATTAGATCATTCCTGACTACTATCTAGATATTGGCTAGTAACATTCACAAGTCTGCTGTAAATATTGCATGGAGTTCTAGTGGCTGGTCATTTGGCATTACTGATTGAGGTTCTACCTATTCCCTTGAGAACACTGGTCTAGTGTTGGTGAGTAAAAACTGTCCTTTGTTGTCATAAATATCCCAATATTGTGTTAGGGTATCTGGTTTGGTTTCCAATCTTCCTGGATGGAACTTAATGGAAAGGTTGAACTGTGAGAGAAACTTCAACTACCTAGCCTAGTAACAAGACAAGGTCTTTGACTCACAAAAGTAAGTCAAGTTTTTGTAGTCGATGAATACTTCAATCAATAATACTTGTCCTTCTAGATAGTAATGCCATTTTTTGAATGCTTCAAATATTGCCAAGAGTTCTTTATTATGAATATTATAATTTAGTTTGGTAGAGTTGAATGCCCTAGAGTGGAAGGAAATGGAGTGTATGTCCTTTTCAGTGTATATAGAGATAATAGCAGTTTGTCACAAACTTCATTTGGACCATAACTCTGGGAATACTCAGCCAATTTCAATGATCTAAATGGCCACCAAAAGCCCTTAAGAAGACCTTTCAAACAATACCAAAGACATCTCAAGGCAATCAGTATTCACTGAGTTATCAGCAGATCAGTTGGTGATCACCAAGTTACCAGACACTAAATCACTAATATCTTGGGAACTGCTTAATGTAATCATTTGCTTCAATGACCATTGTAAAGCTCTCTTCAATGTGCTTCTTTCGGCTATAAATAGATCCAGAGGCAATAAGATCCCATGGAGATACAAGGTCCTCAATGTTTGTATATGACACTGATCTTTACCTATAGATTATCATCTGTCCTTGAATAGAACAAAGAACTGCCCTAAGATGGTTAGGTTATCTCTATTTCAAGAACAATAACACTCCTATATGTAGAACAATAGGTAGTGAT
>Ga0153975_1000486_pt1 | contig 12325 bp, 19 predicted proteins | sample TSGA059MetaG_FD_104694 | JGI IMG/M metagenome (GOLD analysis project Ga0153975, IMG submission 104694) | Attine ant fungus gardens microbial communities from Georgia, USA - TSGA059 MetaG | ecosystem: Host-associated > Fungi > Mycelium > Unclassified | place: USA: Georgia, Yuchi Wildlife... | reverse complement strand
CACATGGTGAAGAAGTATGGACAGACTGTGCTCGTCACTCAGGACTTGGCACTGGAGAACTACCTCGATAGGTGCCTCTCGTTTCATGTCGACTTTCGCGTACTCGCTTACTTCGATTTTCAAGGATATTGAAGCAAGTCAATAGTGCGTGCCACACAATTTCTTATACTCTCGCTAATTTGTCCTTTAGAGTGGCTACTTACTGGGTCGGTAACGCAGCTCGTGCTTGCCATCATCTCAAAAGATACCAGGCTCCCACTTGAACGATGGGTGTTCGATATCAATCTCGTCGACCAGCCAGCTGATTCTACGGAACCGTAAGTCCTGGTAGATATCCATGACCTACTCTATTGTTAAATCTCCCTGCTATACAAAGTCAACCCGCGAAACCCGAATCAGAGATCCAAGCCGAGATTCGCTATATCCTCAAACAAATCGTCTCAACAGTCACCTTCCTCCCAATTATCGATGCGCCAACTGTCTTCAATATTCTTGCATACACACATGACTCCGCCGACGTACCTGCCGACGAGTGGGTTGACACAGATCCTCTGGCGATCGAAGCAAGCAAGAGTCAGCAAGTGAAGTTGCGAAGCTTCAGCACTGATGTCCACCGCATAGAGGCGATGGTGGCATATCGTTATGAAGGATGAGGATATGATGCAAGTTGCTTTAGACCCTTTATAGTTTACTTTGCCTGCTACAACGCGAATGATGTATAATAATGGACATGCATAAATGTGAAGAGGGTACACTAAAGGCGACGACAGAGAAGAGAAACCGTCCATGGAATGATCAGGATGTAAAAAAGAACAGAAACGCCCCGTTACGGGTTTCTAATGACTCAAACTTGCCACAAAGTCAGCTATGGCGGTCCAATACCCTTGCTGGACACATGTATCGTCTAATTAGGAGTCGTCGTTTAACCCCACAGTCAGTCAGAGCAGTAAAACAACGCACTGTGTTGCCCTGTTTCAAACTCGATGAATTTCGACTTCCCATTGCCGATTTCCAATATGTCGGACTTGTCGCTGACTTTAGTGCCTTGGCGACGCGAGGCAATCTGCCATAACTCCTGCATGTGCTCGCGTGGAACAACTTCGTCCAGAACGCCGCTCAACATCAAAATTGGTGTTGACCTGGGTATGAGGGGTATTTTGGCCGCCGAGTCCCATTTCTGATGGCAAAGGAACGAAAGAGGACCAAGAAGAGGAAGAGCTTTAGGTACGAGACGTGGAAGATTCGTGAACGTGTTCTCCAGGATTAGGGCAGTGATCTGTACATCGTTAGAGCTGTATGAAAACATAATTCGAGTATAGTAACCTTGGATGGGTTTCTGCTTGCAAGGTCGATCGCAACAGCACCACCAATGGATTGGCCATAAAGGATCTCGACACAAGACCAGGTTAGTTAGATCCTTGTGAAGTCGTGTGGGGAATAATTACAATGGGCGAATTTCGTAGGTATGGGTGCGACGTGACATAGTCAAGTGCAGTCTGAGAATCTATACGCAAGCCTGTGAAATGCCTAGCAATGAGCAAAAAAGGAGGATGATTAGTGCCTAGTCTGACCTGATTCTGAGGGTGAACCCTCAGAATGACCGTATCTGTCGGTAAGGATGAGAAAGGGATCATTGATAAGAAAGAGGGCACACCCGCGGTATGAGAGCATAAGTACATTGCAGCGCATCTTAACGAAGAAGACTCTTGCAAGAGGTATCCGATGACCGTGATTTCCACCATTGCCGTGGAACATTAAGACCGTCGGTCTCTTTGATGCAAACTTGCCAAGTATATAAGGGGTGGATGGATGGCTGCGGAAGCACAGGGGATTCGTACCTCTTCGTCCGTCTCATGGTCTGCATATTCGATGCGTGGAGCGTGACTATTGCTTATCTCTGTACGTTGCATGAGAAGATAGCACCGTAGAGTAATCCCATCTTCAGTTGCAAGGGGTAAATCCTGATATTCGAGCCCAAAATCCGTGGGCACAGGGACGTCTTTTAGGGAGCCTATGAGTTACGCTGCGCGAAGCGTAAAGCGGTGAGTGATACAGACCTGTTCGAGAGCCCGGAGGGAATGCGGAGGGGTAAATGAGATAGTTCTGACCATAGTATAGGAGGCCACAGCCTGCAAGGTAAAAATAAGATACAAAGGTCACTCGAGCGGATCATTTCAGGCGCTGAACCTAGCGTTGCAACACCAGCCGCGGTTGCGAAGGCACCCTGAGGAAAATAATGAATGATGATTGAATGATGATTGAACATTGTTGAGAGACATGACGACACAGTACCTTGGCGAAAGACTCGAATGATGGCAGCGACGGCATATGGTTTAAACTTGAGACGGAAGTCGTGTAAGTCGTCAGCGCGTGACACAGTTAACAAGGTGTTTGTGACTATTTACCGTTGAGCTGAATTCCTACTGGCGTCAGGCCAATTTCACCATGATTCATTCATCCTCACCCCTATCCCTGGCACTTGACAACCTGTAGGTTTCCAGTGGGACATAATGACGAATGGCCAATTGCAAGGCGAGCGGTTAGCCACTACTTCGCTCACTAAACCCAAACCCACGTCTACTTTACGACTTTAGATTGTCGAACGCATGTCAACCTCAATTATCTTGCTCTTTATGATAGGAAGGCAATCCAGGCTGGCATTGCAGTCTTCTGGTGCCAGTCCCGAGAGTGTCCGAGTCAATGCGAATCGATGTCGTTATTTTCCAGATCAACCTTGATCACTCGGAGTTCCATGGCCATATCATACACGGTTACGCTTCCTTGTAAACATTCTCCAATCACATTTATTATTTCTTGACTGCCAGTCGCAAGCGCAGATTACGCTTGAGTCTTCTTTTTTTTTTCTTCCTCAGAGATGTCACTGTCACTGGAGGTTTCCGAATTCGGGGTCCCGCGGATTTTTGCGTTTGCTCCCGGAAATTTAAAAGCTCATCCACGCTCCACTGCCGAACTCTACTTCTTGAACCCTTCGCGTTATCCATGGACAAGGGACAGAGCAAACAAATAATGAACGATACCGACCCTGCCACCAACACCCAGGAACTAGCGTACGTATTACGGCGCGCTTGAACTAACGCTTGTACATAGCTACACATTCAGGGAAGTTAGACGATCATTTCTGCAGAATAGGTTGTGGAGCAACATTTAACGTTTGACAGAAATTACCTTCGCTCCACCTCGTGAGTGGCGGCCCACTGAAAGCACCGTCCTCTATCCAAAGTGGGTAATGTGCGCTTCCACAATATGTCCAATAAAGATATCTTAAGCGCGTTTCACGATGTTTTGAAGGAAGAAGAAATTCACAGAATTTGACGGTTAAAATACAAACCAGTCGTGCTATAAAGTCCCTCGTTTTCTCAGAAAAACCTTCACCGACTTTCTTGTCATCTTTCCCCATTCCCGTTCCAAACACACCCGTCGTCTCACCAGACACCCCACGATCTTTACAAAATGCGCTCTTTTGCTACCATCACTCTCATCCTCGTGGCTGCCTTGAGCACCTTCACTAATGCTGCGCCTATCACTCTCCCCGGCGCTTCCGTCCCTGGCGTTAAATCTGAGGTCACCGGTCTCACCCATAAGGTCGATCTCCCTAGCATCCGTCGTGAGAACGAAGTTGGTGCTTCGGTCAAGGCAGAAACCCCCTCGGTCGCTGTTGTCTTCACCAATGTCTTCACCCAGATCCGGCCCTTGACTGACCAGCTTAGTGAGTCATAAATATTACACTTACTCCAGCATATCTTATCGTCTCACCCTAGCCTACATTACTGCGGACAATGCTACCGTTGCTGCAATTTCACCTGTCGTCTCTCAGATCAAGACTCAGCTCACCGGCGCTGTCACCCAACTCCAATCGCTCGTTGGTCAAGACTCTTCAGTCATCTTCGCCCCTGTTGAGGGCACCGCCTCGATGACTGTCGCGTCTCTGGCTACCCTTATCGCTGGTGACCTCTCCGTAAGTGTTTATGCAATCCAGTTTTTCATAGTTGCTGAACATCCGCTTTTAGCTCCTTTTCACTGCTCTCGGTGCCGTGCTCAAGGTCGTGGTCGGTGATGTCCGCGCGGGGGTTCTCCCCCTCCTCGCGGACCTCGGCTATACCGTCAAAGTCCTCCTCGAGATCGTTGTCACGCTCGTGGCTGGCATCGTTGCCTCCCTTGCTCCTCTCCTCGCTCCCGTCGTCGCTATCATCGGTTCTTTGGGTCTCACCGACCTTTTGTCCCTCCTCGGTCTCTCCCTTTAATGTAGGTCTTCTTATTTAACATCATTTATCCAGGTATTAACACCAACGTAGACCCATTCTGTTTATACCCCACATGATAGGACAACAAATGATGCATTATTAGATCATGAATGCTGCAGATGACTTGTCGTATATCATGCATAGTGTTAAGATTAAAGGATTAACATTCATTCACTTATATCAGTATTTCACCTTCAATCGCAATGAGTCGAATTTAAGTTTGATTTGGTCACACGACGCAAGTTGAAAGCATATTGCCGCCACAATGCCCAGGATACGCAGGACCATTTACGCACCCGCAATAAAATTACACTGCAGAGAACAAATGTGATTATGATGGTATGCATACTTCCTACATTCACTAGCAGAACAACCCTCCAATAACCTTCACTTTGCTACCGCTGAATAAAATACTTGATTTTCATCCGACCCCCGGGAGATATTCACCTTTGAATCGGCGTGAGATGGATAAACCCCGGACACTTCGCTAATGTCGGTGTCAACTACCCTCATGCGGTCGATCTGGACCTTCATAGTTCTAGTTACAGGCAAACGGTCATGGGTCTCTGTATGTGTAACAATCCCATGGCTTCTTCCCTTGAACCGCAACATCGCTGTCCGAACGATGATCAGGCAGAAGGTGATGGGAATAATTTGGCCGATCTGAAGAGGTGTGTCAGCCATGGAACGTTATGTCTCTCATTTCGTGGAGTATGTACCATGTCAATCACGATATATGCACTATTCGATGCTGTGAGGTACGTCGACAGCATAGTGATCAACGACAGGGAGTATAGCGCTCCACATTCCATGATAACGAGGAGGACAGGGTAAACTTGGGACCCAGTTGTACGCATTCCTGATGAGCGCCGATGGACCGACCAGAGTTTATAGGCAAGGACGCCTAGATAATAAAGTTAGCAAATTTTAATCCCAGCTAGCAAGAGCTGAAAGGATCGTAACTGGTGGTAATTAAATTCGTAGCGAATGCCATTGAATAGAATGAGATTACCCATTTTCCCGTCTCTTCTAGGAAAATGATATCTGCATTCGTTGGGGACAGTTGGCTGATCGACAGGACCGTGTGGGTCGCCGTAACTGGTACAAGGGATGAATGAGTATCCGAGATGCAGACAGCCGAGCAAGACGCACGCACCAGCAATTGCCATCCATCCTATAATCGGGACGATGATTACCTCGATTCTCTGCCATACGACATAACATCGGTAGATCTAACATGGCCAACTCGAGCCCTCGTTGAATAAAGAACAACTGACTGGACTTACAAGGATTGCATCACCGACGAGTGTCTCTACCTCGTATAATGCGTTCTTGAACGTATTCTTGCTGACATCTTCGAAGAACTCATTTGCGCCCCCTGAGGAAATGAAGCCTTGCCACACATGATTGGCATCGACAATAACATGCTGTGATTCAAGGTAAGTCGCTCGCAACATCGTTGAATTGATAAGGGGGCACACCATGGTACCCAGGAGGAATAGCAAACAAGCAGCGGCTAACATAAGACGAGCAACCTCTGCAGATTTGCGCTGATATGTCAGGGACCACAACGTGATTCCAAACAAGAATGTGGAGATTCCTTGTCATGAAGAAATTTTCAACGGTAGACAGAGTGAGCGTAGTGCAAATACCGACCATAAAGAATAGACTCTATGATGATAGCCACGAGGGTCGCTTCCTTCACGCTAATGCTCATGTCCAACTTGTAGGCAATAAAGCGAGAAGGGCGGCTTTAAAGTATTGGTCCTCGAGGCGGTGGCGTGAGGAAGTGAGAACATTAGGAGTCGCCGTTGATGCTATATCAGCAAGCCGTTAAGCATCACTGAACAGGGTTTGATAGATTCTCGCCGAAGGTGGTCAAAAGTCCCCACATGATTATACTGAACGTAAACGTGGTGCAAGCCGGATCACACCTTGAGGCTCGGAATCAAGGACCTATTCATGGCATGTGGATAGAAGCATAATAATCCATATTGATGATTGTTACAGCTAAAGATATCGATGTTGGTATTTCAGGTCGCAGGTATATGAAACTTCAACTAGTACTTACCAAGTACTCACAACTGATCCGCCTAATACATTATACCTGGCCTGCAGGCCGGCATATTTACTGGATGATCCATCGCAGTCATGGAAGGTTCCGCAACTTGAACTTGCAGCAAGGTTCTCTTAAGACTGCGAGGCAGAATATTTACACCGATTTGGGTCCTGGGATGCAACTGGTAAGAGTCAAAAGACTACATTCAATACTCACCTGATCGTACGTATTCGATTCTGCGATAAATATATACCCGAAAAAAATCGCTTCATCGCCGAGGATGACGTCACATTATCACACTGATACTTACACACTTTTCCGAGTCGCATGGACCTCCACAGCTTTGAAGCATTTTGGCAGTTATACAATCTTGAACTCTAGACTATGGTCATCAGTGATATAGAATCGACGGCTGGCCGAATAAGTACAGAACCCCACAAATTCTAGGCTTGGCTGAGCTCAGAGCTCGTGTTTCCCTGGCACTTGTTCGTCAGATTACAACTAGTTGGGCTATGAGAATTGTAGTCGGGACAACCAGAATGCGGATCATATCACGAGCGATATCGAAGGGAGAACACTAGCCTCCAACAATGAAGAACAAAGTGACACAGGTCCCAAGTGAGAGCAACCAAGGTAGGGTAAGGATGCAGAGTTACTTTCCGCCGAGCTCAACAGCTTTAATTCTCGCGAGGAGTTACTGGCACTCAGCTTCATGCACCAGTCGCTGAGTTTCCAACCTCCTCTCCAATTCTTTCTGGCGCTTAGCTTCGTGCTCTAACTTCCCCTCCAGTTCCGCTTGACCCTCTATCTGACCCCTCTCCAGGAGCTGTCAAAGCGTATTCAGCGCAAGTAAGGACAATAAGACAGCCACTCATGAGTTCCTGTTCGGCTTGTTGCACCCTCCTCCTTCCTCTGTAAAAGTGTCTTCCACACCTCGAGGAACTTCTTGCAGACTGCATCTACGCTCTCTGCTTTGGGGAAATCGCTCCCACAATATTTGGAACATCTCCTGTGATTGCCACTATTCAATAGCAGTGAGCTAGGATGAAGGATTTGAAGTGACTCAAGCACCGTATGCGCGAACCAGTAACACTGATGCTTAGAGTTCGTAATGTCTCTCGTGCATGCTGGTAGCAAGGTACTCAGATACTGCGGTCGACTAATATGATGAGGAAATATGAACGAGCACAGCTCTATGTGGTTGCGAAACTGGTCATTGAGGGAGGTTTTCCGAAGCTGATGGAGGAGGTGAAGGCGACAGAACAGTTGCCATCTGTTTGACACCCTGCGAGACCTCCACCGTTCGTTGGCAACGCGGATCGCCGTATGAGACCCTTCAGGGCTGGAAATCTCGAACCGCAAGAATTCGTGCCGCTTGTCTTCGTGGCTTTGCAATGTACAACTCGCTCAACAAAGCACTGCGCAGCGTCATTGCAGGATTGCATAGCACGAGCCCAACTATTGACCTCGAAACCATCCATAAGTTGGTGCAGATGGACTGATGAATAACTCTGGAATATGAAGCACTGGAGGGGTCATAAAAGGCGAGATAAGCATAGAGAAGAACTTTTGAAAGCTTGACCAGATGTTCTTCCTGTTAGCCATGATTAGTGTACACTGTAGACAATCAGACGACGATAACGATCAGGGGAGCTAAATCGAATATGCATGAGGCCTGACACGGACACGTCCATCGACAACCCCTTCTAAAGAAGGCAACTGTCGTGCAACTTGAAATTCACGTCATTATGTAATATATGTTGAACTTGTAAAGTCTGTTTGAAATTTACATGTAACTGGAGAAATTTACGATTACCTAATGTAAATATATCCAGTGCATTTTCATCTCGGTGACCTCATGAATCAGCAACAACACACTGCCCGCAATGATCCTCATCCGACCTGGTGTTGAATCTCATCACAATCAAAAGATTTCGAAGCCTGACTCGGATTCGGTCTTGAGGAATACCGGCATGCCCGCGTGGCAGTGGCATTAACGACTAAAGGAAATGACTATCTATTAGGGTCTGACTAAGGGAGACTAATTGACGCCTCAAGTCACCGTCTTCCTCTGGACTACACTCTGGAGGGACCACTTGGCCAAGATGTTCAGCTTGTTTTCTACCATGACAGCAACCTTCCTCTATGTGTTTCTTTTATGCGGCTCTGCACTATGTGTTTATTATTTCTTGCCTGCAACTTGGCAGCTCCCTCTGCCTCCAGGTCCCACACCCAAGTTTCTATCGGGGAACGTGCACCAGCTCCCTCGTTCCGAGCCGTGGAAGGTTTTCCAGCAATGGTCACAATCGTTCAGTGAGTCCAGGACATATATCGCGCACCTTTCTCTTGCCGTCGGACTTACGCTCGTTGAGAATCTCCCATTATATTTTACCGCATCTTCGGGCGTAAAATCATTGTCCTCAACACTCTCAAGGCGGCCAACGACTTATTGGACTCGCGGTCTAATTTTTATTCTGATCGACCCATGGCTTGGATGTATAAGGAACTAGTTAATCGCAAGATGGCTGTCTTCAATATTTCGTCACAGCACCCGCGCTTCAAAGTGTACAGACGGTTGCTTCACACCAGTTTGAATCCGCGAGCCGTAGAACAATACCATGGGATTTTGGATGAAGAACGACTTATTCTCCTTCGAAACCTCGCCACAACACCAGAAGCCTTTATGAAACACGCACGGAGGTATATCACAAAACTCAGTCTCACGATTGAAGCTGACCAATACAGAGTATCTGGCGGAGTCATCATGAAAGTCGCATACGGATGGACAGTGAAGGACATAGATGATTACTTCGTCGAATTGATGGAACAATCTTTCGTGTTGTCGGCCGAGATTATGAAGCCCGGCAGGTGGTTGGTTGATGTTTTCCCAATATGTGAGCCTTATCCTCTTACCTGCGCACGATACCGTCGTCCTGATATTATTTACAGTGCGGTTCGTTCCTTCATGGTTTCCGGGAGCTAGTTTCAAGAGGCATGCTGCCGTGTGGCGTCATCAATTGAGCGAAGTCGACAGAAAGCCGCATGCATGGGCCAAAGAACAGATTGTGTGTATTCTCAAATTAGTTTCGGTTACCTTTGTGATCCGTCCCGACAGGAATCAGGCAATTATATCGAGTCTTTCACGTCTCAACATCTACGCCCCGAAGATGGTCATGAGATAGATGCTGAGGAGGATGACATCATTAAGTGGTGCAGCGCTGCTTTATACGCCGGGGGAGCTGATACAGTGAGCATTGTGGTGGCTTTAGTTCCGCAATACTTATTTCGTTTTAGACTGTTTCTGCGTTAATGTCATTCATATTAATGATGGCTCTGCATCCTGATATACAGCGTCGTGCGCAAGCTGAGGTCGATGAAGTAATTGGAAAAAATAAATTGCCAACAGCATCTGATCGGGAACGCCTGCCCTACGTCTCCGCAGTCATAAAAGAAGTACTGCGCTTTGCACCGGTCGCGCGTCTTGGTGAGATATCCGTGGCCCTATACCTCTACTGTACTCATCTGCGTTTGCAGGCCTTCCTCATCGTGCATTGAAAGAAGATGAGTACCTTGGGTATCGCATTCCGCGCGGTTCAACTGTCATTGCGAATATATGGTTAGAATGACCACCACCTTTGATATCTTGGTTTTAGGACACTGACATCATTCAAGGGGAATCACACATGACGCATCTCTTTATCCAGAGCCAATGACATTCAATCCCGCTCGCTTCATCACAACGTCAGACGGTGCAGCTCAGCTGGATCCCAGTAAGATTGTTTTTGGGTATGGCCGTCGTGTCTGTCCTGGCGCACACCTTGCAGAAGTATCTATGTTCCTGAACGTAGTTGGAATTCTTGCAACATTCGATATATCTAAGGCGTTGGATGAGCAAGGAAAGGAAGTAGAGCCTCTTGTCGAATATACGAATGGCATCACTAGGTGAGTAATTAACAAGTAGGCGACACATATTCCATACTAATATTGTCTTGTCAAGCCATCCAAAACCGTTCAAATGCTGTATTCTGCCTCGCTCACATGAGACCCTTGCCGTTTTGGACCTTCCGTAACTACGAGGTTGGGATGTAGACACGGCGATTATTTTGGTAATTGGTTGCACTAGTCTTTACCTCCAGACTGAAATCTGTACTACCTAACGAATATGTTACATATATGCTTCATCAATGCTGTTCTTATCACTGTCTCTGACGCTTCCTTCCTTGGCAGTCTTTCCTCTGTTAGGTATGTGGTTACCAGTCTTACCCAGAAGTTCGATCTCCTGAGCCTCCGTCGTGACACTAAGTAGTATTTTGGTTGATTCCGAGGATTCCTGTCCACCCCTAGGTCGCCGCTGTCTTCACCGCTTTCTTTTGTCACACCAATCGCTGGTGATCACTGCGTAAATGACGTCCGTACAGATGTTCACCTCTTCCTCCAAGTTGTCGACGTCGGCTGGACCATCACTGCCCTTTCCATTGCTCGCTCCCGCTGTTCTTACCATCAGTTTTAATTCGCATTCACCTTGTGAGCATTGCACCTTCATCACAATTTAAGATTTACTGGCCAGATGATACATGCATGCGTTGCCTGCTACCGTGCAGAAGTACGAATCCGCAGTGCGTTCATCTGCAGGTAATATAAACGTTACTTGTACACAAAGATACTTGCCAGGTCGATATCCTATATCCAAACCTCACAACTAAGGAAGGTCTAGCGCGGAAAGGCTCTCGTGCGAGCAACGCAAAATGCAGCATTTGAATGGTTTGGGATGGCTAACATACTCCATCAGTATCATATGTAACCTAAGTGCTCATTACTCACCTATGCTTGCTATTGGTATGTTTGACGAGGGGCTCCACTGCCTTGCCTTGTTCATCCAGTGCCTTTGGGATTCCAGCTATATTAAAGAAGAGGGAGACTTTTGCGAGGTGATGCCAGGACAGACGCGACGGTCATACCCGAAAACAGTCCTACTCGGGTCCACCTGGGTTGAACATCATTGGCTTTAGATACAAGGATGCGTCATCGTAATTCCCCTTCCAAGGTGTCAGTGTCTTAAAATTAGATGTTGAGAAGGTGGAGGCTGATTTGACGGTTGACCATATATTCGCAATAACGGTTGCACCGCGCAGAATGTGCTACCCAAGGTACTCAACTTCTTGTAATACATGATGAGGATGGCCTGCGAGCATACAAGTAAATATAGTACTAGAGATATAGAGCCGCGGGGATTTCAGCAAGACGTATCTCCGACTGGTGCAAAGCGCAGCACTCGTGACTGCAGAGACGTACAGCGGGCATACCTGGTATGTGAGACTGGTACTGTGGATTCTGATAGTTGTTATTGCTATGTTCTTCAGTACTATGGTGTGCTTCAAGCCATGTAAAAATGCAACGGCTTCGGGATTTAGCCGAGCCACAGCAACACTAAATTGATTCACATGAGGTCTACCTTACAAAACATCCATATAATATTGGGGGTTTCAAGGGTCAGCTACATTTATCTCACCAAGTTCATGTAACCTTTCTCATTTACTTCTGTGTTTCGAAAACCATGTGTGAATGGGCCATCTGCACGAGGGTCATGCAGATATGTATATAACATACTAGAGTTGAAAGCCAGATGCTCTTGCTACTTCTATACTTCTAATGCTTGAATAAATAAATAAGTATAATTATCATCTTCAAGGTTGATGACTCATGAGACCCACATGGCATACGGTTCTGCAAAATAATATCCATGACCATTTTGCATAGCATTGCCTGATTTGTATCATCATGATGTTGATGAAGAACATCTTCAACAGCCACTTGCACAGCTGCTGGAACATGAGATGTCATATATTTCCTAGCAGCCAACTGCAAGATCTGGGCTGTGTCATCTTTGCCCTGTAACAAAAAAAATGAATGTTCGAGAATAATGGTCATAGCTACTAGTGGGATTCTATCATTAACATTGCAGAGATAGAAATAAAGAACTTAACCAATGCCAGCTTGTATAACT
>Ga0153975_1000485_pt1 | contig 12326 bp, 11 predicted proteins | sample TSGA059MetaG_FD_104694 | JGI IMG/M metagenome (GOLD analysis project Ga0153975, IMG submission 104694) | Attine ant fungus gardens microbial communities from Georgia, USA - TSGA059 MetaG | ecosystem: Host-associated > Fungi > Mycelium > Unclassified | place: USA: Georgia, Yuchi Wildlife... | reverse complement strand
TGATCTGGATACGCGTTGATCCTGCGTCTGACGCTATAACGGTGGCGGCGGGTTGTTCGGAACTAACTTTACTTGTCTACTGTATTATATCGTGCTAAGACACACTGGTGCTAACACATTTCGCACCTTTCCTACCGCGCTTTCTGTAGTGCGGCACGCTCGATTCCGCCCCTTACGAACATCGGGACAAATGGCCTTGCAGGTGATGCGCCCTTCCCTTTCTTGTCTCCCTCACTTGCTCCGACTCATCATTGGAATGTGAGGTGTAATAACAGCCATAATATTCACCATATAATGAATGCAACGATGACCACAGTTATTGCGTACATTATATGATGAATACACATCGGTCGGAATATGTCACAATTGACGCATCAACGTTCAACTAAATTAATTTTGAACAAATCGAGCACACCTTTAAGCTCCGTAGACACATTCAAAAGGACTTTGCAGAGGGTGCCAGCAGTCACTAGCGGAAGCTGTTGCGCTCAAAATGCGTTTCCGCGGTGGAAAATCAATTAATCATGGCTCACTACGCTTTTTTGTAAAATGTCCTTCCGATAGGCTCAGCGTCTAGCGCTCATTCTGTCGCGTTCAGTATCGACGAAGCATACTAAAAGTCCAAGTCGTCGGCCTAGCTGGACCCTGTAGGGTCGTCAGTCATTCTTTCTTGTGACTAATAGCGGTAAACAATATGGGTCACCGATTTAAGGTGGTTGATTCACGATTGAGTTTGATTGCCTATGAGACTCGTAAGACAGGGACAATGCGGGGTGAGTAAGACGGGGAAATCTGCCATCAAGTAATTAGAGTGAGCCGTGGTCTTCTCATCACTCGGGCATCGGTCAGCGTGCCTCCAGCGTTTCAGGAGCGTCATCGAAAGATGAATGCGGAGGCCTGGGGGTCCAGCAGAACCATCAAATATTTTTGTTGGCGGTCCGGGGTTGCCGGCAACGTTCTCTCGTCACTCGGGCATCGGACATGGTAGGCTCGTTCCCAAGGTAGTAAAATACGCAAAAAATCCAAAGTCGATCGATCGATTTTATCCTCTCGGTTGAGCGAATATGGACATGGCGTGATCCTCTTTTGCGTGAGTTCTAGCTCGGCCGAAAGGTTATAAATTGGGTTAACATTTTGTATTACTGAATTTAGGGAAACAACTTATTGCAGTCAGCAGACCCAGTAGCGTTTTTATCGTTTCCGTTGTCATTCATACTACTAGACTAGAGGTTATAGAGCGCTTCGGAATACTCACCAACGCGGTTAGTGGTTCCTCCGTTTGTGCTGTGTTCCTAGCGCGGGAAGCTGTTGTTGACTCCGTTACACAGTTATAAAGCACCGAACATAATTATTTAGCCCCCGTATCACTCGCATCCACAGCCCGTCACCCATTCCTCGCTATGTTGTCCCAGAACTTCATGCTCGAGAAAGACCCTCTCTCTCTTGAGCGTATTCGTCAAATATTGGTCCGCCTCGAAGATACCATCATTTTTGACTTGATAGAACGGGCGCAATTTGCTCACAACCCACGAATCTACATCCGTGGCTCCTTCCAGGAAATGAGGGATATGGGTTTTGAAGGAAGTTGGCTCGAGTGGTTCTTGAAAGAGATTGAAACCTTCCATGGTACGTACGCTAGCTATGCTTAATCACAGGCAATGTACTAATATCAGCGCACAGCCAGAGCTCGCAGATACACAAGGTACATTTGTGCAATCAGCTATCTGTTTCATGCCTGACGTCGTCACAGTCCAGATGAATACCCTTTCACGTCTAACCTCCCGAATCCAGTACTTTCACCCCTGGCTTTCCCAAAGATACTGCACCCGAATGATATCAATGCCAACCCATCCATCCTCTCATTCTATACTCGTTCAATTGTTCCACGTATAACAAGACGCGCAACCCTGGCACTAGCTGCCATAAAGCGCTCAAACGGGATCATTGGTGATGAAGAATATGAGGACGATGGAAACTACGGTAGTGCAGCCACGATAGACGTTGAAGTTCTACAGGCAATTAGCAAACGTGTTCACTATGGTCATCATCTTCTTCCCCCCGAGCTTGACATTTATCTGATATCTCTGATTATAGGGAAATTCGTCTCTGAATCAAAATTCAGTGCCAACCCTGCTGCCTTTATTCCTCACATCCTGAATCCTAACCGGGCAGCACTCGAGGCACTGATTACGAAACCAGAAGTCGAGCGCAAGCTCCTCCAACGGTTACGCAAGAAAGCTGCCACGTATGCACAGGAGTTCAGTTCCGAGGGTGACGCTCTTCCCAATCCCCATTTGAATGGAAGTGCCAAAATTGATGTGGATGGTGTGGTGGAGCTGTACGAGAGCTATATCATCCCCCTGACAAAAGAAGTCGAGGTATGCCTTCTTTCCTTCCGACATCCGTCCACGTGGATCTCACCTGATTCACCCTCCACCAGGTCGATTACCTTTTACATAGATTGGATGGTCTATCACAGGAAGAAATCGATGCTCTGAGTGCATAGCAATGATCCACGTGTTTTGACCTTCTCCACTTATCTTAACGTCGCATACCTGCATAACTGCTTGTACTGTATCATAATAATAGTCGCAATCTGTCGGTTCCGTGTTACATCTCTTCACTTCAACATTTGGGTATGCCCGCTTTGATGTTGTGCACATCATACAACGACTATTTGTAATAGTGATTTCTGACCTATGATAAGGTGACTATGATTTTTACTGCAAACCGTGCCTACCGGAGCTACTGTATAAGGCAAGAACGATTACTCCCTACGGTACCAAGTATGAGGCTGAAGTGCGGAACGCGCACCTTGCGAGGTTAATGCCTGTTTCCGCTGTTGGACAAGGTCAGCTTTCCTTTCATAGGTTGCATGAACGCCACGAGTAAGGCATGAACGGCGCAGAAGGTACTTAGACGACCAACTTTCGCGTTGCACGATTCCAACACGAACATTCTCGTTTCGCAAGGTGGGGCGCCCGACCCTCGTTTGAAAATAGATGCACTACATAGTACTAGAAATCGATCTATATATACGAGTCCAAGTTTGCAAATTAAACACAACACATATATATATTATAACCTCTATGATAGGTACTTTTATCATGAGTAGCTGACATATGCGCACTGCTGGCGTTGCGTACGAGTATCGTCACGTCTCATGCATTCACACGAGGCGTTAGAGGGTGCCCATCATTTAACGATCGAAGCTGCAGAAAGTTTTACAATTTTGAAGTGCGAAGGTACATGCTCCAGATCGCGAAAGTGCCAGGACGTCGATAATAAATCCACAAGTATGAATGCAACGGTATATGTAGGTATCAATTGGAGAAGCATCATGGAATATGGTCGGTGGAAGCAGTAAACTTGAAGACCAAGGAGTACAGGGTGCAAGTCGCAAATAATTAAGAATAAATCTAAGATATTACAAGCCGAGATCTAAGGGACCACCTTCAGTCAAGGAACTGTCATTCACAAGCGAGCAAGCGTACCTTCTAGCATACGCTTCGCTTCCTCGGGGCCTATGTTCCTGGTCGCACGTCTGGCCAAGAGTTTCTCCGTTCTGTACTTCTCGTACAACACTTCCCGAGTGTGTACCTTGAGAACCTGAAAAAAGAAACAAGTTGACAGTGTATAAAATACGGCAGGAAATTTGTTCACCTTGAGATGAGTCAATAGAATTGCCGTCCGAAGGGCAGCGAAGTCGCAGTGGTCAGGGTTCAGTACGTCAACAGTCCCCCATCTGAACTTCCTAGTAAACGCGCCCCTGAGATTTTCCGGGGGACCATGGAAAAACGCTGATTTGCGGACGACAGGACTATCAGGGGAAAGGGGTGTATCTGGCACTGTGGACGACGGGCTAGTTGCGTCGTCTGGGCTGAAGTTAGATTCAGGGGAAGCGGGTTGTGCCTGCCCAATCCGCGGAGTATTTGACTGTTCGGGAGCGATAAGTGCGAAGGGAAGTAGCGTTGAGAGATCTGTTTTGGAGACAATGTGAGCTGAGAAACGAATGTTCGCTACGCTGTCTTCCTCGGCACCATCGGGGTAGTAAGGTTCTCTTTCGTCTTGAGTTGCTAGGTCACGACGTGAGCGAGACCGAGAACGGGACATTTTTGTCCCTTTTAGCGTGATCACTGGACGCGATGGACGTCCTGTTTGTTCACTACCGTTGGCAACGGAAGAACCACCATCGCCGTAGACAGCACTGACACCGTTCTCACGGTGACCGTTTACCTCTTGTGGCAGTGCAGGTGTAGCTGTATCGTCTGAAGGAGATATCGGCACGGGGGAATCAGCTTTCGGTTTTGGATTGGAGAAGATCCCAAAGTCCAGCCCAGCGGATTCTAGGTCTCTCCGAACGGCAGCCTTCACCGAGGACAGCGTGTCATCCGTAAGTGAGTCTGCATGTGCAATAACAGGAAGCACGTTGACCCGTGCCGAAAGACGACGGATCACACGAAGCTCAGCAGGGGACATGGCGAATTCTTTGGAATATTCGAGGTCGGAATCAGCCTCTTGGGGATCTCCGACGACGGGACAGGAACCCGTGGTATCTGATCGGGCTCTGCCCGGCATATTAGGCGCTTGGTTGCGACGTGATGTTGACAGTATAGACGAGGGGTCAACCATAAAGATACACCTAAGCGGAGACATTTGAATCAAGAAGTTGAAAGACGATCATTTCCTTACAAGTGAACATGTTGATCTCCTTTGCTCTGACGGACAACTTTAGACTCCTACATATCCATATTCAGTTTAGGTCGAAATAATAAGTTCAGACGTCATACCTCATTCATCGTATCTGCATATTGCGTATCGAGATACTTGATGATCTCGCTGACCTGACGTTCAATTCGCAACTCCATACCGTCGCCGAAATCCAGCCCGGGGGTATCAATAACGGTCAGAAGCACTCGATCATATCGCGACTCGTGTATTTCAACACACGCCGTGTTGATGTGCCGAGAATGCTTCAGTGAGCCTTTTAAGAAGTGTTCCAAGCTCACGCGCTGTTCTTCAGTCGCAGTTGGTGATACATCAGAAGTTTCGAGGAGCAGGCGTAACAAAGAAGTCTTTCCCGTCCCTCTCCCTCCTACAACCTGATCGACGTGTCGCTGTTTAGTCAGTCTGAGGAGATGCATGTGATCACGTACCATGAGGTTGAACGCGGGCGGAGTACGGTTTTTACGGTGGGCCCGCCGCGTAGACAACGTAGGAGCAGTGGAAGACCTCCGATTATCGAACGCGGATGGGGGATGGGACATGTACAGAGAGGAGATCTTGCTGCCATTTTCCACCGGTTGTCCTGAAACTAACCGAAATGGTTTGTGGAACGGAATGGGGGTATGATCGGAGGAAGGTAGAGAGCTTTTGACCGCACCTTGCCTGGGATAACGTTCTGGATCTGATGCAAGGGGAAGTTGACGTATGACCGAGACATCCACCAAGTTCTCCGGCCAAGGAATGCCTTGAGAGTGCAGCTCGGGTAATGAGGGGGATGTTTTTAGTTGTGGTTTTGAGTCTGCCGTGCGGGGCCTTCTGCGAAAAGAGAACATAGGGAATATACGAGAGTCCAAGGAAATATGAATGGAGAATGGGACACTAGGTCAGGTATGAACACTATTAGAACAACGAGTGGAACACTTTGAAGGATAAGTTGACTGTCAGTAAAAGGCTGCTGCAAACTTGGTACCTTCCTCTGACGGCGTTTATTATTTTTCCGAGAAGCCAAACCCATAATTTGACAGAACCAATTGACACACCATAGCAACCAAACCCAACCCAGGCCAACTCCACAAATGTGCAAATGAACAACTGAATTCCCAACATACATACACAGGTCGGCGATAACCATATCGACACAGAAAACATTGACACCCAAGGCGAAAAAAGAACAGGGAAAAAATATAGTACAATGGTAGTCCATGCACGAGACAAAAACACTTGGAGATAACCCAACAAACACAGCGTTCAACGACAGTTTCCAAGCTTTCCAAAGGACAGTGCATAGGCGAATGATTCTACAATTTGTTGCCTGATTGGGTTTGAGAGGAGCGGATGATGAAGGACAGGGTGATCAATGATGTTCAGGGTATAGCGTTCGTGGTGGTTTCATCCACCCTCATTCTCTTTTGAATATGTGGGGGTTCCATGTCGTCCAACTTTCTTTTCAGATCGACGTCCATAGGCTCTCCTGGGTTTTCGTCAGAGGTTTTCCCAGCAGAATAACGAGAGTCGCCGACTACCGTCGACGAAGGGGGAGTATTGGCGGGAGGGGATTGTACGGAAGGAGCGTGTTGAGATATCTGCGGAGCAGTAACTTTGGAGGTTGAGGCGCGTCTAGCACCCTTTTTGTTTGCGCCGCTGGCGCTTGAATCGTGGTTATAATTGCATGGGAGAGACCTGCGTGCACAGCTGGAACAGGCTGGGTGCGCTCCATCGCACTTTGTCTTCCGCGCTAGATAGGACGATCGGATAAGTACCGAAAAGTATGCGACCAGTAACAAGATCTAGACCAACCTCTGCAAAAGTTGCACGCCACGACTTTTGGTCCGGTGCTCGCAGCTGGACGGTTGCTTCTTCCAGGAACAGTGGATGCACGTTTTCTTTGAGCAGCTTGTTGCTCTGATGCTGGTCTAATGGGCGGTAGTGGAGGAGCAGTCATCGCACCTGCAGGAGAGGCATCGGGTAGCGACAGCGTTGCAATATGGGGAAGTTCATTATCCTTGAACAGCGAACGTCCCTCGGGGACTCCTGCTATACCACACTTGTGCCTAGGCATACCAGGAGGCATATTGGCAAGAGCTTCGTGGGGCTCCGATGGGCCAGCCATGGTCGAAAACCCATCTAGTATTGGTCGCTTATCGACATTGGAGCTTCTGCGAGACGATACTTGGCAAGGAATTTCGGGTGAAACTGAAGGATCGTCGTCTTCGGCGGACCGGTCTCCACCACTCATTTCAGATTCACTGTCTTCCTTAGGTGGACGGTGAGGGTTGCGCCGCTTGCTAGTTTGTGGCATATAATCGCAAAGGTTGGATCGCTTGACACATTGACTACATGCTGGTCGTCCCCCATCGCATTTGAGTTTTCGGGCTAGAGAGCGTCCTGAGTATTGAATCCGCAAGCGAAGAGGAAGTCTACGTACATCGACAGAAGTTGCATGCCACTGTAATCTTCTTAGTCCTCTGCTTGGATGATCCTGCGGTTAAGGTTAGCATGTATCGATCTAAATAAGGACGTGGCATATGGGACTTACTCCCAGACGCGGTCTTGCCTTGGAGCTGGGATGACGAGGCACTATCTGCCATGGGACGGGAAAGTGGTAGCCCACGCAAATCCGCACCAGGAGGAATGTCGCGGGGCATAGGAAGAGGGGGATGACGGACAGATCCATGACCGGATTGTGTCTCAATAGTTAAAATAGGGCGAGGAGCATGCACAACAGATACAGAAGTACGCGGAACCCCTTGTTGTAGGGCAAGGGGGTGAAGTGGGTGGTTAGAAGGATGGTGTTGGAGCAGGTATTCCTCTCTAAACTTTTTGAAGAGATATTCTCGAGTGTATTTCTGCAGCGTCTGTGCGAGGGACAGTGTCAATGACTGACATCAAAGTGAGACAAGGGGAATTCCTACCTCCATATGATGAAATATGGCGGTGCGGAGAGGCATGAAGTCGCTATGAACGGGGTCTAGAACATCCATAGATCCCCACCGATAGCTTCTGATGAATTTATTACGGGTCAGCTTGGAAGCGGAGTGACAGAGAATCAACGGGGTGTATTGCTGTACGAGCTCATGGCGTGATAGGGGTGCTCTCCCCACGCCATCGCTATGCGAGTAAATTTCAGGCGAAATAAGAGCGTATGGGAGTTTGAGTGACGAGATTGTAGGGGAATTCGGGGGCGAAGGGTGTCCATGCGGTGAAGACCTGCTCACGAGATTGTTGTATCCGTTTACCATTTCACCCTTGACAGGGTGTGCAGGCTCTGCCGCATCTTTACGGTGCTGATACTGCGCATGGGAGTCCATATCGAAGATCCCGAAGCCGATGCCGGCCTCCGCTAGATCTCGGCGAACAGCCAATTTGACGGCCGCAAGGCGGTCGTTGGTAAGCGTGTCCGCACGTGCTATGACGGGCAGCACGTTGACTCTGGCAGAAAGTCGCCTGATGGTGCTGATTTCATTAGTAGGGAGGGATGGACGGCATAGGAGTGGATTGTTGGTGACAGGGGGCTCGAGGATGACAGGCTCAGGCTCCGTGACAGAGAAGCTGTTGCCCCGAGTGCGTGAGACTAAGGGAGCAGGAGGTCCTGGTACAGAAGGTGGAACAATCACGTCCGGATCCAAAAAGTATATACACCTGGTCCGTGGGTCAGTTTACAGTGATGAGGTAACTAAGCGCCCATGTCGAGCAACGTACAGATGGATGTTGTTGTCACCGCCTTGAGACCTCCAATCCTGCCCGAAGATGCGAGGTTCAATCTGGTGTAAGAGAGGGGTCTGGAGAAACTTACATCTTCAATCCCCTCAGCAAACCTGGACTCGACATGCCTGAGTATCTCATGAATAGACCGTTCAGTGGAAGTTTCATCCTCGAAAGCTAAAGAGGGTGTATCCACGAGCGTGAGAGTAAGGATCTGAGAGGTGCCATTTTGGTCAATATCATGGTCGATATTGATGGATGCGGTGCGTATGTGGGATGTATGCCCGCTGCATCCCTGTACGAACTTTGCGACGGAGGCGAGTTGGTCCTTGGTGACTGTGGTAGATATCTCACTTGTATCCAAGAGAAGACGGAGAAATGAGGTTTTGCCGGTGCGCTGACCAGCAACCATGACTGTATAACTACTAATATCGTTTCCAGCATTGAAGTGGGGATCACGGCCGTTGCTACCTACTCCGGCGTGAAGAGTATTGGAAGAATATGAGTGAGAGGCCCCTGGGACGGACTGAACGGAAGGAGGGATTGTGATGCGGTCATCGTCGTCTTTCATGATGCGTTGTTCGCCGTTGTCGACGACGGGCGGCATCGTGAGTGGGACAGGCGATACGAATGTCCGTTCGGGGTGAGACAGAGTGAGGGTTGTCCGCGAGGCGAGGCAAGCGCGGGGATGATAAACACCGAAATTCCAGAAAAGAGGGAAGCTAACGGAGCCGAGCCTGAAATCTACATGCACCGAACCAATCGGATTCAATATATACATTCAGGATTTATTCCTCCGACTTTCAATTGAATCTAAAGTTTGAAATTTCATCCCTATTTCGTCTATTTTTCATCCGATATTTGATTTTTATTATATCGTGGCAGAAAACCCTTCCGCTCCGAGTTCAAATAACATTGGATAAGTAAGTAAGTATGTATGTGGGCAGATAACGTATTAGTAGAAATAAATGAAATGACAGTAACATTAATATTATACCGAGGTAAACCATCTGCTGTGAGAAAATCCAAACCAGATTATCAGCACCGGGATTGAGTCAAAGGAAATAGGGTACGGCGGATATGGCTCGGCGCTCGACCACGGAAAAAAAGGGTGATTCCGAAAACAACAGAATTTCGCATCTAGACTTCATTTCTCGTCAACAGAACGTGAGAGCACATCCCAAAAAGCTGCTCACCCAAAAGAGCGTAGCAACGATAAACAGGATCTCCAGAATACGTAATATCAATCAGTGCCGCCGGGTCAACACCGCATCGCACCAAAGTGAATAGTTTGTCGGTGTCAATCCTTGTCAACATCCATGTTAGAGGAGTAAATCGTCGTCGGCCTCGGTTTAGTTAGTCGATCCTCATCTGTATCGCCCTTTTCCAAGCCAGGAGGCAAGGCATATCTAGAGTCCAGTGACCCACCATCTTCTTCTTCTTCACCGTCTTGTCCCCAGTGTGGCGGCTGGACCTCCCCTCTATGTTCAAACACGTTGTTCGAAAACTGATAACGTGGAATCGGTTCTAATCCTTCGCGATGCGTATTAGGAGCACTTGGCCGATCAGCGTAGGGCAGCGGCGCATAAACGGCCTCCAGTTCGGATAAGTGGGGGTGCCCGTGACCGGGTAACATCATAGGTGGCTCAAAAACATGCCTATCGGGGCCAGCTGAATGAGGCTGTTCATATCCAAATTCCTTATCAGCCTCACTCGTGGCTGCTTTGGAAGTTTTCCTTCTCTTTCGATCTTTCACTTCAGATTTCTTGGTCCGCGAGCCTTTGGGTGCTTTCCCAGGGCCACGTCGCCTTTGGTATTCCTCGTATGTGCACTCCAGCTCCCGGGTGGAGCAATTGGCGCAGGATGGTTTGGTCCCGTCACATCGAAGCTTCCGCCCTGTAAAGTTAAGAGACCATTAATGTTACTGGAATTATTCTTGAGCAGTCTCTGCAAAGCCCACTCTTACCTCGGCAAAAACCACACGCGATGCCGACTTTACTTACAACTTTCTTGCTTTCATCATTAGCGTCTGTTCGCTTTCTCTTACCTCGCCCAGATGTATTTCTTGAATCGGTAGGTTTTTCGCTGCTGGACTCTTTTTCCGTTACTGATACTCCCCTATGCGGAATTTCCGGTGTTCGGTCAGGCAGATCACGCTGGGGTAATTGCGGCCCTCTGTTGTAGCACTCCCGCCTGAGTGGTGTCAGGAGGTCTCTGACTGGGGGGAGAGAATACGAGGACGCTCTCTGAGTGGAGCGATCGTCTAGGAATATTCCTGGTACTTGTCGATTGCTGGAAATCGAACGACTATACTGGTCCCATCGATGAGACGGAAGCGAGTGGTGTCGTATGCTATCTGGCTCAGGGGGATGAGGCGGCGGTTGTAGGTAACGAGAATCGTCATACGCTTCAGGGAAATTCAGAATTTATGGGATTTTTATAATCGTAATCGAGGACTCACAGTGAAGTGCACTGTACAGGCGGGGGCTGTTTTCGCGACTGCTAGTCACGTCCCTTGCTAAAAAGGGGCGAAGAGACTCAGGTCCTGACCTGGACTGTAGGAGCGTGACCTCGCGCGTCGCCTCAAAATCGTCGCCGTCGCCCCCCTTCCGATATCCTCCTGGCGGGTGACTGCCACCGCTCGGCCTGCGAGCTCTGTGGGACGATGATGACGGACCTGCCCCGCTTTCTGGACATTGAAACGTGGTCGGTGAAGATACGTAAAAGTGGCTTGGAGGGGGAGGGGGAAGCGTATATGAATAACTTGGATGCTGATGGTAAAATGGTGGTTCGCCGTTGCCTGGAATTCGATGATCATAAGGAATTAACACAGCCCTAGGGGGGTGCACAGAGTGAGTAGGTGTGCTTCCCCCACGACGAGCCGAGGTTTTTGGAACGCGTTGTGTACTTTTTCCGCCGTCTTCTACGTCTGGTGAGGCCAATACAGCGTGAGATGACGTCCCTCGTGTACCAAAGTTATTTGGAAAGGTTGCGGGAGTCAACGATGATGTAAATTGGGAGGTGGGACAAGTGGTCTGTCGCTGGGCGGGTCGTCGGTCTTGGACACTCGATGACGCCTCATCGGAGCGCCCGTCTGAATTGTCGGGACGTATTATATGTGCGTGTAATGTTTCTGGCAACGAACTCGATAATTTATCATCACCCCTTTCTTCCATGCCGCTCTCTCCGACACAATCTAGTAGAATGTAAACTTGTGGAATGTTGAACGGGGCGTTGGGGTATGTAGGGGTTGTGTCTTTCAGCAATGCTGGACTGAGTGGGGAATCACAATGTCTCTGATAGCCATTCGCGAGGTGTTCTCCAATGGCGAGAGGGTATGGACGTGCTGGACGTTCTTTTAGGGAGCCCGCTAGATGCGAAGGGGGAAGACGAGCACGGAGACGAAAAAAAATCCGTTAAAAACAAGTTTACATCCGCTATCATACTATCATGGGCATGTCCCCAGACGACATATTTTTTTGAAGGGCGGACAAATGGCTGGGCGCGCAGATAATGGAAATATCCCGAAAACGCCATCCTGGCGAGAGTCTAAATTCTTGCAAAATTTGACAACCCCCCTGTAATTCATTGTCACTGATCGGTAACTCGTGATATACTCATGTTGACGCTGCTCGTTGGGGGAGGTGTCAGGCCGCCATTACGATGGGTCTCAATCCGAAGTCAAACAAACAAGTAGTTGGTCATTTACGAGGAGCATACAGTGGGCCTACCTAGCAGTTTATGTTTCTTTCAGCCCCCAGTTTAATATTGATATTCGAGGGGATGACAAAAGTGAAACATGATCGGCGGGGGAGGACGAAATCTGATGTGAACTTTGCTGGCCACTTCCATATTTGTACAAAGTGGACCCGCCCACCGGTAGTCCACAAAGTCTAATG
>Ga0153975_1000484_pt1 | contig 12349 bp, 14 predicted proteins | sample TSGA059MetaG_FD_104694 | JGI IMG/M metagenome (GOLD analysis project Ga0153975, IMG submission 104694) | Attine ant fungus gardens microbial communities from Georgia, USA - TSGA059 MetaG | ecosystem: Host-associated > Fungi > Mycelium > Unclassified | place: USA: Georgia, Yuchi Wildlife... | reverse complement strand
TCAACCCTGATATTCGCTGAGCATCCAGAAAGAGTAAGAAAGTGGTCTGTACGAGAGTCTCCCTGAGCTATACCAAAAGAATCGCGTTGAAAGCGGCTCTCAAGACGAGTCAATTTTGAGATGTAGCTCTAATGACGGGGCTGTGCTCACATAGACCATTGATTTATGACCGGTGATTAATATTGTTCACAGCCGCGTTGATCTGTCGCATTAGTGTTGCCACATTAGTGTTGCCACCGGCATTACTTGATGCACGCATCGATGGGGTACGGTTGTGGTAATGCGCATGAACATGCAGAGTCGTACGTATGCAACTATTCACCGGACTTGATCATACTGTCCATACCTGTGAATCTGAATCGAGTACTGATCTTTCTATTAGCGTAGCTGCGTATCATGCGGCATTTCGCTGCGCAAATGCCAAAGCGCCTTACTTTATAAGCGGTAGGCGGTGAGATTACTCAGCAGTTCCAGTAAGGCGACAAGCTAACAACCTTAGACTGGTTTACGCACTGGCTGGCATCATATTTTCTCCATCGATACTAGCCATAGTCGTGGTGTACTTTGCACTAAGCGAAAGCGAAGGCTATGACCCTCTATGACCCTCCGCTCAAATAATATTAGCGCATCAAGTTGCTATGCATGCTCACCACTAAAATGTGCTATAAAGTTGTCAGGCTTCAGCCGAAGACCTCATCTCGTCCTTCTTCTGCACAGTGCCAGCACCTCCAGCCATGGTCAATACTACAACTACGGCTGGCCTCATCGGTGTTGTTCTTTTGGCTCGCCACGGCGACAGAACAGGATACTATCAAGATCCCTCTACATACAACTCCACTCAAGCATATATCACTCCTCTTGGAGAGGTGAGAATTAAACCATGGTAAGAGCTACATCTTGCTGATGGATGTTTAGCAACAAGAATTTGAACTCGGAGGTTTCCTTCGTGACACATATCTCAACCCCAATTCGCCGTCTTTCATCCAGAACATCAGCACTGAAGTGGTAGACATCGATCAGCTGGCAGTTCGCGCAGATGCTGGTGGCGGAAACGTTATTCTCAACTCCGCATATGCTCTGCTTCAAGGTCTATACCCATCCACTCCTAAGTCAGAAATGACCTTGGCGAATGGGACAATGGTCCTCTCTCCTCTCGGAGGGTTCCAATATGTTCCAGGTAAGTTAGCTTGCAATCACAACTACTCTTTCGTCCTCTGACTAACTTTCTGGCAGTGCAATCGTTAGAATACTGGCAAAGTCCATCTCTCACGAGCTGGATGGAGTGCGAGGTATGAAAATCATCACCTTTTCGGGATGTCACATCGTAACGCCCGAAGACAGTACTTCCAATCACATCTAACCCGACTTTACGCGTCATCCGCATTCACAAACATGTCCGGCGTCGCCCAGCCATTCCTGACTGCATTAAAACCTTACTTGGGGAACGTTAGTAACAACTTCACGAATATGGTATGTCATTCCATCTTGTTTCTGGAAGCTTTATTGATGTAATTGTGCAGTGGAATGTAAGGTTTCATTTGAACAATTGTATCTTAGCTCGAGCTGATATCGTCTCGCAGATATACGACCATGTGAACGTCCAGTACACATATAACAAGACTTATTATGAAACTCTGCCTCCCACGTTCCTTGAGCAAGCTCGTCATTATGCTAATTGGGTCCAACGATCTGTCTTCACTGATAGCACAATGAATGCCGTTGGCCAAAGTCGGTTTCCTGCCAGCGGAAAATGCGTTTTACTAACGTTGCTACAGTTGCCATTCGCACTCTCCTCCCAGAGATTATCTGGGCCTTGGGCAACATGACTCAGCCTTCTAACAAAGTCAAGATGTCTATTCAGGAGGTCGATTACAAGCCATTCATTAGTTTGTTCAATGTCACGAACGCCACTTTGTATGACCCTGACATTTCTGGTATCGGTCAGTATCGATGGCGTACGGATTCATCACCACAGACTAATACATTTTACAGCGAACTATGCTTCTGCTATTGCCCTCGAATTGTCGCAGAACTCGCAGGGTCAACACGAGGTCAGCTTGAAGTTCAAGAACGGTACTCAAGACAGCGAATTTCGTCAGCTGAAGATGTTCGGCAATACCAGTATCACACTCAATAGTTTCATATCCGAACTTTTCGTAAGCTCCTCTCCACAGCGCATACAATTTCTTGCTCACGAGTTTCATTTAGTGGACCACAATCAATTCCACTAACAACTGGTGTTTCTCCTGCAATCAGACTATCCATCGCGGATGTTCTGTCTTTAACTACAGTAACGACCCGTTCTTAAACCCCACCTCCGCCGCTGGTTACTAGGTGCCATATCCTTGGCGCCCCGCCATGATGCAGATGTTTGTTACATTTCAACCACATCTTCAACTTGACTCCAAAGGGGTTAATTATATAAACTTTGGACACTGTAATTTAGAACAAAATAATTTTTTGAAGACTAAAATAAAACATTGTTCTCATGATACTGAGCGTTGATTCTTTATAGGTACTTCATTATCTCGCTTGAATGGAGTTGCCGACTTTGAACATACAAGATAATAAACCGTGATGAATGGTGCCTTTAGCATTGACTGTGTCGTCGTCAGGGTCCATAGTGAGTGTGAGTTTTATCATTCATGACCCAGATAGTGTTACGGGTAGGACTGCCACTTAAATTTGGAACTGTGTGTTTATTCTACTGTTAACAGTTGCAAGGTCATGCAACCTCCCCTGATCATATTTTCACGGACGAATCGCTTTCCCAGAGATTCCCCTGGTACAGTCCAATGCCCCCGCTGTACTAATGTGGGAGAGGCACTTAGTTTTTCCTACCTCCGACTTGCATGTGGGGTATGGGAGGCTTTGGCCTGAATCAGGCGAAGCCGCAGCACACCTTAGACTAGGAGAGATTACCAATTGACGAGAAAAATCATACAACGGCTCGCAATCCGAGGTCTTTCGCGATTGTGGTTCGCAGTCGATCACGATAAATGACGTTTCCACAGCCTCGCTACTCTTCTATCTAAATAAATGAACAACGGAACTCAAACAGAACCAGCGCAAGATCTACTTAACTTAAAGCAGTCGGGTTTTCCTTGGCCGCAGTATGTATCCTCGCTCTTCTTGCGAACGAGGAAGATCGTGGACGGGAATTGACAGTGACTCGCATGGTTTCTGCGAAAAGCACAAGCCTGTCGGTAGCTCGCCAGACGTTCGTTTCCTGCATGCATGCCCGAACAAGCCATGCAGCTTCCTGCATACCTTCTATTATCTGATGATTCCTTCACAGGCCTGCGATGTGGCCGTCCCATCCCTCAGACCTGGTCCAAGCAATGCGCTTTCACATTCACGGCGGAGAATGAAATTGGCATTGGCAGTCTATGTCCGCGGTTTTCCACATTGGTTTACCTCGGGGAGACTATACTTTTGAACCACGGCCCCGGGGCAAAGTGTGAAGCACATCCTGGTGACAAATTTGACTCTCATACAAATACCCTTTGAGTGAAGCACCTGCACAGTGCACCGCGTTTTACGAGGGGAAAAGTATGGGAATTTGGGTGAAGTGGCTGCTCAGCCAGGCGACCAGCAGCTAAAATTTTCGCATGCGATATTTATTGATGCGGCCAAGCGTTATCCGCTCTTCATTGGCTTTATCTTGTTGACAAAGTCAATATCATAAATACTTGCTCACCCGTTGGTCACGCAGCGATCATCGGCAGCCTGAGAGATATCTTGCCACGTTCACTCCTCATGCGCGTGAGGAAGACAACGAGAGTGAGGGAATTTAGTTTAAACGCGCTTGTCACTTATCACGTGTTTGTGTGACGATCACCTTCACTTCAGTCTTCCAAAGATAATTCAGTAGAATTCTCTTTCAATTTGTCTTCGGTACACCATGTCAAGGTCATGCAAAACAAAACCAACATCTGTGCCGCATTGTATCCTGCTGGCACAGAATGTGGCCTGCTGACTGTCGACGGTGCACTTTGGTGTCCTCGACTGAATGAGGTTAGTTCCTCAGGCGGCCCTCCGTCACCGGTTAGCTCAATGGGTTAAGTCTCGTTCTAAATAGGAACGATTGTATGCAAACCTACAAGGTACATCGTGCACTCCTTGATGCATTTGCTGATAACCCAACGTGCAGCGATGTCGCGGCTATGATGGCATGTACTGCCTTTCCTTCCCTTAAGGAATGAAATGATTGCTTGAGAGTGAAGTATAACTTGTTGACCAGGTGCTTCATAAGTTTCAAGCCATCGACTTTCACTGAGTGACAAGCGGAAGATGTATAGAAGCTAGGGTTTACTTCTCTGAGCACTTTTTCGGGAGAGTGATGTCACAAGTAGCACCTGACTTTTAATTTTTGCTGACCGTTACGAAAATAACAAGGACATGGTATGATCATGCGCTGCATTGTACTTTGAGAACAAGTTGACATGTGTGGCATACTAGGAATTTGGTCACAAAACCTTCTGGGAATCCCTGGTCAGGAAACGATGCAGAAATCGAGAGACTAATGTACCACATCGAGAAACGGACCTATCAACTCATCTTACAAGCACGGAGCGCGCTTTGTATCTCGGATCGCGACCCCAATGCTCACAAACCAGTAGACTGCTCAGGTTATGACGCTGAGTCTCTTTGTCGCGATGCGTCCTTCCAATCTACGGAGGGCCACCAAGGTGCAGTTGTCGAGGATTCCCTATTGCACGAGAAGGCTGTTGAGTTTTGGGAGAAAATCAGATCGCGCCTAGCCCGGTATTTCCCTCTTTCCACCTTGAGGTACCACCCAAAACGACTGGAAGTCATATACGCCCATGTGCGCCGCGCAATCTTCACAGATCCTGCCCTCATGTTTCTTATCCCAGAGCTATGATGCTCCCCAGCGATGATAACCTAGACTTGGTCGCTTTGGAGGAGATCCGGACTGCTATAAAGAATTCATGAGTCCACGATGTCAGAGATGCGCGGTCGATGACGTCCTGCGGACTAATGACGAAGGCGACTAAATACGTGATGGTCTTGGGCGGCAAGGTTTTCAAGGACACTAGTGGAGAAGAATGGCCTCTGCACACCTGGAGTGATATGATGGCAATTTATCCGTGTACTTCTCGTTGATGGCGGAGAGAGGAACATGGATGACTTTGTGCGGAAAATGGCGAGATCTGGTGTCAGGTTGTCAAGGATAAGGAAGAGCTTTACTGCGCGCTGGAGAAGCCGTTTGTGCAAGTGGGGGAACTCGAAAAGTGCACGTGCTGTCGCCACGAGGTCACGTTTACACTACCGATGGCCCCTGTACGCGGGGACGTGGTGAGCGCATATGACATATACTGATTTGCGTTGAATGGTTCTGAACGAATTCCTGTAAGATTCCTTGTTTGTTATCTCATTTCACGTCGTGGGTCATTTCTCAAGACGTTTCCTTCGCGATAATCTACACAGTACATACGTACGTAACACAACAGACTTGCTAATTTTAATCCTATACTTCGTATCATAGTGCCCACCGCATTATAAATTAATAGCCGTTAACGCAGGGTGTTATCCTTTGCATATTCCCTCTCCTACAGCCTCCCACAGCAGCCATATACACTAGCCTTTTTTCGGTCACTCAACAGATCCATGGCATCATTCCTAATGAAAGTAGATAGTTACAGTATATAACAGCACTTGTATCCATAGTAGCGAGGTGACAAAAGTCTTCCTAAAAGTTCTCTGCACATGACAATCCGTGTTAGCTGAATTTCGCAACGGGGAGGGGGAAGTAGCAACGCACCCTTGCCAAAGAAGAAACGCGTTCCTTTAGGATCAGAGTACTTGTTGGACATCTGGTGGAGTTGCTTGGACAGCACTGCGGGACCACAGAAGAACTGTAGGAGGATGGGTGAGCGGACGTATGTGATAAGTAGAAACAGGATACGCACCACGCCAACGTCGGTTTCGGGGTGTCTGTCAACTATGGAACCGAATACTTTGTCCCAGTTTGGCCTGCCGTAATGCGTGGGAGCACGCAGAGATGTGATAGCGTCCTTCTCTGCACCGACATCTTGGACCTGACAAACATTAAATAATTAATTAATTGATACACAATTGTTCCTGGAGACGGGAAAGTCGACGCACCATGATGTTGTTCATGTCGTCGTCCATGATCTTCGCAGTGAGGTAGATGTTAATCTCAATCCTGTTATCGGTGTCCTGCTCCTCGATGGCGTGCAGTAGTGAGTGAAACCACTCCGCACTGCCAAAGTCGCGGATAACCCAAGTGAAGTAGACCTTGGAGAGGCGGGTGGGCTTGGAGGTGTTCACATTATTCATGCGATACCAAATCGACTTCAGAATGCTGAATGGATATAGTTATTAATATTATCAAGTCAATGAATAATGTGTATACGCACGAAGCGAACGGAGTGACACCAATACCAGCACCAACTAGAAGTATAGTCTCGTAATTCAAGAAGTCTTCACTGGCACTACCGAACGGGCCGTCAACCATGATACGTGGGAGCACTCGGTTGAGCGGGTTTGTGTCGGTGCCAATAACCTTTCCACCACTGGAGTCGACTTCCTTGGATTGCTTAGAGTCGAAGTCACAGCCGACAGCCTTAGCGAGCGCAGATGTGAAGTCGCCAACAACACGGATGTGCACAGAAATGTAGTCTTCCTCAGGCGCGCTGTAGTATCATAAGCCTTGAGTCACAAAGAACTGATTAAGGAGTTGGCTTACCTCGTAAGCGTGAAGGGGTGCCATTGAAAGTATGAAATCTCTGGGCAAGAGAGGAAAATATATTGGCCTGCCCGGGTAGTTGTCTTCTCCTTTTTGATCTGGAGTTCCATAACTTTAGACGGGTGCTGAATGACCTTGGAGATGTAGGTCTTGTGACGTGAGCGAACTTCGCGTAAAATCCGTTCGTACGTCCAAATGAGACCACCAACAAGCCAGTATCGCTAAAAAGTATTTGTTCAGAGACAGCCTAAAATTCGGTTGAAGAGATTCACGTACCCAGAAGACACCAATGGAATTGAAAGAACAAAACGGCTCTCTGTCCGGCTTGATCATGCACCACACACCGTGCAGTTGCCAAGCGAGGAAAAAGACGACGAATAAATGATGGGTGTACCAAAACCTCTCGAAATTTGCACGGCGCCTTTTCTCCATAGCGAACCAGACCATGGTGCCCAGAGCAAGAGTCATAACCCAACCGGTAGCACCTGGACCAGTGGCGAAGTTTGCTTCCAAGAAAACGATGACACGCTGACCAGTGGTAGTCGCATTTGGATCAGCGAGGGCAAGTTCGTAAAAGTTGTGCATGTGAGCAGCGATGTGTATAACGGTAAAGATAACCATGGACCAGGCGGTTGCCTTGTGGAATGTTATGTTCTTGTCAAATGGGATGAACTGATTGAGGGGTGTTCTCCGCAGCAATGAAATGAAGTTTCGGCAGACTGGTAAGAGGATGAAGATGACGTCGGTGTGTAGTACGAGGGCTGCGGATCTAGCTATAGCTATGGGGATGTTAGGAGAGAAAAAGTGTGCGAGATATTGGAGTGGGTACCGTAAGTGATGCCAAAGGTTGCGCGAGCTCCAGTGAGATCATCACTGAGCTGGTAGTTCATGAAACCAAATGCAATGACAAGCATGTGGAAGAAGATCCAGGCAAAGAAAAATAGGCGTTTTCCACCTTCATTAATCATCCACAAATCGAACTTTTGACCAAGAGTACGAGGACCATTTGGAATGGTGGCAGCATTAGGAAGATGTTGTTGGATACCCTGTAGACGAAGGCGTTCTGATTTATTACGCTGAAGGTGGTCTGGGATAGGGTTGAGGGGATAGATGTCACCTGAGTCGACGAAGGGGTCCTGGTCGTTGAATGGATTACGATCTTTGAAATCAAGAGCGGAAGACCTTTTGAGAGACATGAGTGCCCCGGATGGTAGGAACAGCGACCTGCGCGTAAAAGAAAATAAAGGATGAAACTAAGGACCTGCCTAACGATTAAAGGGACTGCCAGTGAGAGTTCTAACAGAGAGCGGTACTATCTTTAAACCCGCCATAACTACTAGATCCGGATGATTATGTCATCATATATCAGCTGCACCCCCACCACCAACAAATTCAGCGGAAGCGGGCAGTCGTGCTGTGCACTCGTGTCTGTACACATCAATTACTCTCATATCTGAATTATCAGATAGCGACGGTGACAACTAGTAGCATTCTAGTAGGCTATGCTTTCCTATGTTGCACGACCCTCTCACGACCCTCAGCGCTTCATTTTATTTTTGGACACAACCTCGTGGACAAGCTGCGGCGATCTTTGAGTCAGGTCAGGTCCAACCCCCACAGACGTCAATTCCATCAATCGCAACAGCAACTGCTAGCAACTACATCACTGCAAATCACCGCTCGATCAATTACTGATGTGTCTGTACAGACTCTTTTTTGAGTTGGCAGATATCTGATTAGCGGACGCTCTGGATAAGATTCGTTGAGACTACTGCTGCGATCCCGAACGAGAGGTTCCCCAGGTTACAGACGCTCACTTAGTAAATCATGAATAGTAAGCAAAGCAGCGTCATGTGCTATTTATAATTATTCAAAGCAGATCGAAGAGCTGAAACGCTCAACTTAAAGAGACAGTATAAGACATACGCGACATAAACTTTCCAAGGAGCCCGCTTTCCTCAACAGCATTTTTGCAGATGTAATTCGGTGCTTCACCAGGGGGCATTTGATGTCCTTACAGAAGACAGGGTGTACACTGCAGCTGGACGGCATGCGATGTCAACTGATGAGAGACGTCACTGGTAGCCAGTGCATAAAACACACAGGAAGTGCAGACATCATATCAGTACGTGTCGCAGTTCTCCCAATGCAGTTGATAAACATCAGGTCGCTTCATTGGAATTACAAGCCCCCCTCCTACATTACCTATCCATTTTCACGTCGAGATCAAAACGCACGACTCTGCTCTGCACGATGCATCTGGCATAAATAAATGGGCTCGATGACGTTATAGAGCATAACATTAAGGTGAAACGTGATATCCGACGCTCAAATGTTATATGCACTCCTTCCTCTTGAAATCACTTACCGTACCACCTCTGCCACTTGTCGGAGAAGTCATGGGATGCTACAGACATCGGGCTCGACTTCCATCGCATCCCATGACTTGTACTACGCCTGTGTACTCCCAAACTCATCCTGTTACGTCCAGCTATACTCTGCTGATCATGTTAGGCTGAATCAATTGCCTTCAAGTCGTTCGTAGTCACAAAAAGGAAAGACGCACGGGTTTTCCAAAAGTACGTATAGCAATCAAGTTCCCACAGCAAACGTGAATAAGGGTGAATGAGAGGCTATGCTTAACGCCATCAGATCAAAGTATTGCCCTGGTAAACCTGTTTCCCCCGCAACAAGCAACATTATGGATGTCAAGTTTGTCGTATTCTAAATTGCCGACCCGATCTGTACCGCGGTGGCGGCGGAAGTTGATGCGAAGCACTTATGCCTCTGATGGCAATGCAGTGGTAACCTGTATAAAGAGGTGGTGACACTAGATTTTCGACCCCATCGTTTAAGAACATGATGAGATTGACTCCGCATACCTATGGAGAACGACTGAGAACAACTGCAAAGAAGTTGCCAATCAGCAAGACACTTTGAGCTGTATGGTGCTGTGGGGCACTGTGGAGTCTGTACAGAACCACGGAAGTAAAGCAGTGGACACTCAGCCACAGTCGGTCATTGTCACCGAGCCGTGATATTGTTGATATAGGCTACAGGAAAATGTGTCAGTTGAGTCTTCGACAGATATATTGTATCATATACATACCGTTATGATAGACGCGGATGACCTGTCCGTTGCTGCTGATGAGTCTCCAGCATTATGTAAATCGATGATATAGATATAGACTCGGAGTTCCTTGTCGCTGAGCTCCTCTGCCAAACGAACAGAGTCCGCTACGTGGTAAGCATCACGGTTCCGATTGGGCTCGGTGCCAGGCTGGCATTTATTACCTGGACACATCGGTCACGAGCACAGGTTCCGGACGCTTGCGGGTCAAATGAACATTAATTTCTCGTAAGAGTCGTTACAACCAAGTAAGTAAACTAGCCCTTCAACTAGTAAAGACGAAGAGAAGGATTATGCGCATACTGGGCCAAGGGGATGGAGGGTGAAATTTAACTCGGGGCTGAGAGAAAGGCTGCGGTCTTCGAACTGCGGTGCTGCTCCATCCAAGAGTGTGGCGATATCGACTCCATGGAGAGCATCCTGCTTGGTAAGGTTAGGAAATATATCCGAGAGAGTCTGCACACCACAACTTCTCGCGCCCAATTGTCGCTTGGTGCTATTGCTGCTTCCTTCAAGGGAAGAAAATATCGTCGCACCAGTACCTCCCAGACTGAAGGTACCGGCGATCTTCCCTAGGACACTTTCCACGCCAGAGACTTCGGAAGTAGAGGGCGTTTCGGAGCTGGAGGTTTTAGAACTGGTGGTTTTTCCACGGTTTTCGAACTGCGATGTTGCCCCGTTCAATAGCGTAGCGAGATCAACTCCATAGAAAGCTTGCTCAAACTCCCGCTTCAAGGTGCTGCTGCTACCGCCATCCACGGCACCGACAATCGCAGCACACCCTGCTCCTATACTAGCAACGTTTCCAAGGCTCTTCAACCAGGCTGTGACGCTGGCGGGTATTTTGAAAAGCGCGCTCATCGGCTTCGACAAACTCCCGCTCCGAGGTGCTGTTGCTGCCACCATCCACAGCGCCTACAATCGCAGCACCACCCGCGCCTATACTAGCAACATCCCCAAGGTTCTTCAACCAGGTTGTGACACTGGCGGGTATTTTGGAGGCGCGCTCGTCGGCTTCGACAAACTCCCGCTTATAGTTGTAGCCGATGGAATCCGCGACCTTGGCAATACCCTCGTCTTGTCGCTTGCTGCTAGGACTAGATCCGTCAAGGGTATCCCAGATCTTGGCGATACCCCCGCCGATGGTTGCCACGTTAGCAGCGTTATTGAGTATGCTCTCGGTGCTGGGGGATATCTCTGGAAGCTTGAAGCGCTTGTCAACGGTAGACCCGGACTTGCTAAGGCCCAGAGATTCAAGCTCTTGAAGCGCGGTAGTGATAACCTCGCGCTTCCTTGCAAGAGGCAGGGAATCGAATACTGCTTCAATAGCCTGAACGGTGTCCGAGGTGACAGCACGTTTAGAAGCCTGGGTCGAATTAGCTGCTGTTGCATTGGTAGTATGACCGGGGTGAGCGTGGTGGGGACTGTGAGTGTATTCAGTGGGTCTGCTAAATGGCTGGTTTAGAGATACATACGCAAACGGAGCAGGAGCAGCGAGACCAGGGGTGCTCGACACGACGACAGCAATAGCAACAAGGGTGGCGAAGCGCATGACGGACAATGAGGGCGGTGTCGTAAAACGTTAAAAACAAGAAGTGAAACGAAGAAGAAAAGGTCAAAAAAGTGGAATGCGAGCGTACGAAAGTTAAAATAGGCTGTAGGAAAATGGTGTTAGTAGATGGCATTCGGGAGGTAGAGAACAATATACTCCCTGCACCTGATTAAGCCGTGAAAGTGACTCAGTGGAGAATTAGCAATAATGCATGCCTTTTAAGAGGATAGGTCTGCAGGTGACGCATTTGGCAGTGCCTCCTTCCGTTGATGTAGTACGTGTTCTAGTTGTTGGTAGTACCCCCTTGAAACTCACCTGTGCTGTTACGGGGAGGAATGTCTGGATTGACCAGTGGGAACCTACAGGGATGTCAGGCGCAGTGAATATCAGCCCGGGAGGCCGATCATGATCAAAGGTGTCAAGCAAACCTGGTGTCTATTTCTAAGGGGGAGAGAGTGCACACTTTGGACTAAGTGGCTGCCAACACTTACAAGACCCTTCTGTGTCATGATGTCGGATAGAGATCGTTTTTGCTTGGGCTCCGCTCGGGCCTCCAAATTTTATACTCAGTGAGACATATCATACTCCGAGTATATAGCCACAGAAAAGTCAGAGAGCCTGAGGTGAGCAGGCTAATGATCATGAGTCTCTGGTTACAAATCCCACAAGTGATATAATTGATATGTATCTGTTGAAACTTCAAGCTTCACAGCTTGGCGATGATGGGCAAAACTTGGCCACGACTAAATTCCCACAAGCATCGTCAGTGGCGGGAGGCTAGGATGTCGTAAATGGTTAATATTGTAGTTATGTAAGGTAGAAACCATGATAATCCAACGAACATCACATGATGTGACACAAGTGTGACGCAGTGCTGCCAACTCCTGCCGAAGCTGCCGAGAATGTGTACGAAGAGCGAGTAGAGTAGAATGCG
>Ga0153975_1000482_pt1 | contig 12400 bp, 14 predicted proteins | sample TSGA059MetaG_FD_104694 | JGI IMG/M metagenome (GOLD analysis project Ga0153975, IMG submission 104694) | Attine ant fungus gardens microbial communities from Georgia, USA - TSGA059 MetaG | ecosystem: Host-associated > Fungi > Mycelium > Unclassified | place: USA: Georgia, Yuchi Wildlife... | reverse complement strand
TCTTTCTGCTGTTCAGCTTCTATGAATCGATATTATCATGGATACGTTCACTGCTCTCGCACTGGCTACAGATCCCACCTCACCGGCGCTACTTGACCGAATCCTCGACAAGCAGACTACGCCGTAACGCCACTATTCATGGTGAATATGTACAAGCAGATCTTGCTGCAGTCCAATCATCACCTTGACTTGACATAATCCGTCAGATCCAGCCCCAAGTTAGTACACTGTCTGTCTGAAGGTAGTGCTGCCGAAGTCCGGTTCGGTCCGGTTCTTGGGGGTATTTTGTCGAACCCAGAACCGAACCTTCGGTCCAGTTCAGTCAAGGAGACGAACCCTGGACCGGACCATTTATGAGGTCCGGTTCAGGTTCAGAACCGGTTCCAACCATCAAAAATTTCATTTTAATTAGCAAAAAATACAAAACAAATTGTATACCACGCCGTGCTAATCTTCAAGAGCTTGAGTGCCTTGAACCTCTTCAGCGAGCTGAAAACGAGTGCAGACAGGCACAAATGGGTGCAGGCGGTCAGTGAGAATGAGAGTGGGTGGGGACAAAATGAGTGGGCTGGCACAAGAATGAGTCAGCAAGCACAAAAACAAGTGGGCGCACATGAAACAAGTCGGTGGGCATGAAAACGAGTCAGTGGGCACGAAAATGAGTCGGCGGGCATGAAAACGAGTGGGCAGGCCCATGAAAACTGAATATAATCGAGTGGACGGGAAGTAACCAGAACGCGCCAGTTTGCTACTAGTAGAAGTTTCGTTAGCTCGGTGGAAAAGGGGTCTGCGTTGCCAGCAAGCATATGAGAGGCTGCGCCCACTGGCCCTAATATGAAATTCTTACACTGCAAATTGGAGAATGAGGTCAGATGCGGGCGCCGCTTCTACTGATAACTATTCCAGCAATGCTACCGACATTCAGACCATAATTGAGACTAGATCTTGAGCCTTGGAGTACTGGAATGGAACACGTCATGATTCCTCTGGGTAAACTCCCGATCAATTTCCAGGGTAAAAGAACGAGAACCAAACTTTATGTGACCGCAATGGGGTAGGTTGACCCTGAACACCTGTCGCCGAGGCGCAAGTGTCCCAGTCTGAGGTAAGCCTACCTTCAGACGAATTATGATCCAGCTTGTTGCTCACTCAGTGGCATCATATACAGAACATCACTCCCGCGCAACTGCAACTAATGTCAGGAACAGCGATACAAGAAAGCAGGTAAGAATGAAAATTTCATCCTGGCATGAAGCTTGTTTACGCACTGGCAACTGTTGCTCTCATTTCAAGCATACTTGTTGACGTGGAAATTGAATCCGACCCATCGGTTTCATATCCCACATTAGAAGCCTTTATGGCAAAGCTTGAGAATGATGAGCCTGGACGACAATGGCAGGAGTTATTCCTCACGCCCTTGATGCTGATGGGAGTTAGGACACTTGATGATATTTGCATCGTGTCGCCTGAAAGCCTTTTTGTGCTTTATGGTCTGTGTCCTGTTATGATCATGGATTTTTATGTCCATGTCGTTGATACTATAAGTACCCTCCAGTCTATAGGTATCCGAATATGAGAGCCAGAGGTAAGAAATTTCAAAGAAGCCTTTTCCAACCACTCAAAATTGCACAACCAGATCAATTACACGCTGAAACGATGTAGATTAGTGTACCGAGTCATTATTTACAATTGCCACCAACCCACCAGCATTTCGAGTTTTTTGTACTTACTCATGTGAAGACGCGACGGTTCTATTTGGAGATATTTAATTAGGGGAGGATTTGGATTTGGAGCCTTGACGTCATCGAAAGCTGATTTCAAGGTTATGCAACATCAGATTTGCTTGGATGCGGCGAAGTCGCCGCTATGATAGATTAATTATTACTCAAGGGATCGTACTCGGAGACATAAATCGTGCACCACTACCAAAGCTGGCGTCAGGCTGTCAGTGCTCATTATGAAAGGTGGAGCCCAGTGATATCATGCTGACATGATGCTGTATGGACATGCTACTATGAATTTTGACCGTTGTCAAACTCACCCGTGCAGCTACACTCTTTTTCTGAATTGCAATGCCTTACTCTGACCATAGCTCTCGAGATTCTGCACACAGAGGTTCCGAGTCACCAGGTTATTCTAGTTGTCACCCAGGCCTAGCAAACGGCCAGGGAGCACCAGCAGATTCGCAAGGGTACTATATCTTCAGTGAGATCCATCCAGAGCATGGCCCAAGACCTACAGGCCATGTTGACTCGGAAGGTCTTGATCATATTCATCACTCCACACCATTGGATGGCCTGGTAGCAGTGCAGTCGCCAACCCTAAGGACACTCACTGGCAGCCGCAACACAAGAGACGGACAATCTAAGCTAGAGGTGCGTGTCATCTTAGCATCGGTTGGCACTATATATAACTCAACAAATTTTAGCTCCTATATCCCCAGCACGAAAACAGGACTCCTCCAATCAATATCCCACAGCCTAGCTCAAAGCGCGCACTGTCACCGGCAAGTGACTCGAACTTCTATTCCAAGTCCGATGGCCCGGTGGTGGGTCTTCTCTCATTCCTTTGCTGAAGCCTGACACTGAAAATTCAATCCACTGATCCCTCTCAGCCTGAGGGAAGGTTCTTTGCTGGTGATGTCACCAACTCCCCACAACATGATGGGAAACGCCCTGCGAAGAAGCGACGGATCACCTTATCTGCTAACAAACCTAGTACTAGTGGGGCAGAAAATTCGGATAAAGTGGTGGGGAACCTTAGACTGCAGAAGGAAATTGTTGAGGCACTTCGAGAACAAACTGGCATCTTAGCACGCATCCTTGATGTCATTGAATTGCAGTAATTACTCGCTACGGAAACGAGATTTTACATAAGCAAATGAAATACTCCCTCCCCCTCCCAGCCCAATGTCATTATCAAACTTGCATTCACTTTTTCCACCGGCTCCCTTTATACCTTTACGATGTTAGTGATGTGCAGGGCCGGGCCTCAAGCCCTCGAGCCCGGCCAGCCCGGGCCCGCACTGCAGGCTTACAAGAGCCTAGGGCCTGGTCTGAGGTTTTATCAAGCCCGATCCCAGCGCCTGAGCCCGGGCCTGTCAAATTATCGAACCGTACCACATTGCCATGCATGCACTGTTTCTATTATGTATGTAAATGATTGCTGCAGTCGTTATGTTGTTGTGCATCGAATGCCTCATGAAGTCTCCGCTGTCAATGCCATGATCCTCCAACCAGTGAGTCTTCGTCTTCCACATAAGAATCAAACAACTTCTAACATATTTCATTGTTGTCTTCCTATTCAGATTGGGGACGCGTCACGCCAGGTGAAATAAAAGGATCAGTCAGGATGCATCTGATCTGAGCTCCATCGCACCATGTCTAACACTAATTGTGCTGAAAATTAGAATCGCTCAACTAATACCGACACGATGCTGACATAATCAACTGCTAAAATACGTAGGGCATTGTCTTGTATTCTTTACCAGTTTACAACAAGTTGACCGTTCGTAAAGTCGTGCTGAGGCTCTAGAATGTGATTTCAAGAAATTGTGCACTCAATGCTGATGGTACATTGAAAGATGCTTCTGAAATTGACTGGCTCCATGACCCCGACGACGACACCCGCACTGTCGTGGAGCAGCGACACTCTGGTCGAACCACCAAGCCTTCTGCAAAGGTGCGAGAAGCAAATAGTGCAACGTCTATCCCTGCAAAACCAGCCCCGAAAAGCAAACGAGGAGTCAGTTTGTTGTCAGATGACGACAGCGTCATGGGTGAACCACAGAAAAGTATGTACTTATTCCCAGTATCTCACTTATTATCTTTTAAATGACAACCCTCCTGAAGGTAAACGCCTGTGCAATGCAGGCATTTTCGATGCAGATGAAGCTGTATATACAGCTATTTCTCCCACCGCTCGTCCCTGTCTCTGGCCCCGCTAGGATAGCTTCACCTGCATCATCAATACCAAGGGTCTTCACTCTCGGCGTTTCTTGCGACATCGACATTTCACCATCCTCATGCCCTTATGGAACGAGTCACTCATGCTGAACAGGCCAGGGATATTTCATGGTCACCACCGCCTTATTCTTTTCATCTGTCATCTGTCGGCTCAGCCGAGGCCCGACAGTCGCTCGCTTCCATCCTCTACTTCATCCGGAGCCCTACTAGCGTTAGTGAATAGGGACAGTACTAGTCTCATTCAGCCGCTCAAGCGCAGCATGGATGGAAGCTCGGAACATGGCTGCGAGCTTCTAGTATTTCGTCAATATGGAAGCTGAGATGGAGATGACGACTCTCCGCAGCCAAGACTACCCCTGAAATCAAAGGAGAGACCCACAGTGCAACTGAAAGTGCCAAACCGAGTAACGCCTTAAGTTCTACTAGGGTACTGGAGAATGAACCCAAGGAAGCGGACCGATTACAGAAGTCTGATCATGACAAGAATGGCAATAAGTCGAGGGCGAAACGCAAGGTGACGTTTGACATTAAACCAGCTACTAGTACGTTGGCATTGAACGGGCCAGCCAAAAAGATTGGAAATGGCCCAAGGTGCAAGGTACGTGACAGTGACAATTTTTTATGTGAATTCCTGACCGTTGGTTTATTCAGACATGATTTTTGATCTGGAAGGTGAAAACAGTGATCGTTATTCCTCAGACGCAGCCTCCAAGTCTTGTCGATCGACAGTGTACATTATTCCTGCAGAACCGAATCCAAAATCCACCATAGCTGGTGCGATCAGCAGGACTTCCGCAACTTCTGCATGACTAGCACCAAACCCTAAAACTAGAACACTACCGGACAATGACCCAAGGGCCGAATTGCGATGGCAAATTACTTGCGGAGCAGTGAGCCCCATAAGGCTGATGGAGCATTCTTCACATAGGTCAAAGAACATCCCTCAAGCTCAGCACATGCACAGCTGGCAATTACTTGGCTTGCGATCTCGACACCGGTGCGTAATTACAGGTCAAAGATTTTGATGCCATATGTACCAATAGGGTGGAGCGGAGTCAGAAGCCTTTTATGGTCACGGTTTTGTCAGAGCTTTTAGGCCTCTTCTTTGCACCTTGCGGTCTCGACACCGGTTCGTAATTACAGTCTAGTGGTGTTCTCAAAGATTTTGATGCCATATCTACCAATAGGATGGAGCGGTGTCAGAAGCTCTTTATGGTTACGGTTTTGTCAAAGAGCTTCTAGGCCTCCTTCTTTACCAATACTCTCCGTGTGTCACGTGATATTTGATCGAGAATCAATGTGGCAACTTAGAAGATCTCATCGGTCTTGGACTTACTATACAATACATAGTGGAGCAGCCCCACCATACGATAAGGCATGTTTACGCCAGATAGTCAGAGGATGCCCTAACGTTCTACAGACGATATCGTTCCTGTAAGTCTTGCTAGACGCTTAGTTTGTCTCTTTGTTACAATACCCACCGTCGTATGAACTGCTACGGAAACATATCGAACCCGAGATAGGACTTCATAAGCATATGGAGTGCATCCAGGGGCATTGGAACCCTTCGCCAAAGCTCATCAGCGAACACTGGAGAGTGCCGAAGGGATGCCGAAGGAAACACCGAATGAATAGAGAAACCGATGAAGACGTCAACAGGTTGCTCTCAGGGTTGGACTATATAGATTAGAGGAGCTTGTTATCCAGTATATAGCTGTGCCATTAGCTTGAATCCTCGATCTTCATTCATGAGTGCCATCAAGATTGATGTTATTACAGGTCAGGACAAGTTCTTCAGCTCACTGGGGCCAAAACTGAGTTCGTGTCAGTCAGCGACACTCTGTGGATGCAGCTGCAGACAGATCGGGCCCGACGATCCAGGACATCATTGTGGGGACCAATTCGGATGAAATATGGGGAGGAGTGCCGTAAGATAGCCATAGAGAGTTAATGAAATGACATCAGGTTTGCGTCAAACATGCAGATTCAATCTTGACTCTTGCGCACTGTGAGGTCAGTATTCTGGTTTCATGCGCGATGACAATCAAACTGTCATGCTGCTTCTACCATATGAGATTGAAAGAACAGTCTTTCAACTTGCGGCAGGTGCTCACCCTACAAAGGATTTGTGCACATATTTATTAGTTGCCCAGAGAGTTCGACATTGGTAAGTACGTATTCTGGGATGCTAGAGTTGTGACCTAGAAGATATTATGCAGGATCGAAGAATTCATGTACAACACAGTAATCCTCACTAGTGAAACACTCGCATGCCGCTTTGTTGATTCACTCCGTTTCCGACCTGCCTTTGCTTCGACAAAGGTCAGGTCGCTTTGCCTTGATGGTACAGTTCAGCTTGCCACCGCGACAGAGATTGTGCGGCTGTGCAGCGGTGTCAAAGATCTTGCACTCTGGATTCTGCCTCGGGGGGACACACCGATTGTGCCAGATCTCCAAAACCTGTTAGATGCTTTAAACTTGCTCCCATTGTCACGGTTGTCCATTCACCTATCAACCATCTTTCGCAGAACAGCCTCACCCTTTCTGCCATCCATCCCCCTATTCAGCAAAATAACACATCTTGAATTGCTCGACGGCTGGGTACTTTGGAGCTCTGCTACCGGTATCCAGTGTCTGGCCCAAATTACGCATCTTTCCCTCCGACTTGTGTCTATTCACCACACAGCACCAGCATTGCTGCAACAAATTCTCACCAATTGTGTTCACCTGCAAGTATTGGCTTTGCGCGTAACAAATGGAGTCCAAGTCAGAGATGTAGATAAATGGTTGGTGGAGAACGAAGATCTCGATGATCCCCGTATCATTGTGACCACCAAGACCCCACATGATACCTGGGACAATGGGATGAGTGATGGGATGGGTCCATGGAAGTATGCGGAGTATATTATGAAACACCGGAAGGGCACTTGAAAGATCTACTAGTAAATACTAGCTACAGACTACACAACTTGGTAAGGATCTCACTAGCGCCCTTGACGTAGAGACAATAGCCGTGCACGAGCTTGACCACATCACCTATAGGCTTCCATTCACTAGAAAATGGTATGATTTGAATGATTTGAGCGGCGTCTCTCGTCTCCTTGTAGTTCGACCATCCAAGTTCCTTGGCGAAATTCAATAACACCGTCTCCGTCTTGCTTCCGATGAATACACGCTCTCCAGTACCCTTTTTTCATCGTCTCCGAAGGCAGTGGAGTTCACGGCGATGGCTTCGTTACATAGGGTGAGCAGAAATGGGCTCAGGACAGTGTTGAGTTGGGACTGGTCGATGGAAAAGTCTTTACGAGAGACTCAGGCTTTCAACTTGAAGTTGGAATCACTGAAACTCCTATGACGGTTGCGATCTTCATTCGTGTTCGTTCGAGCTGGCTGGATGAAGTAATTGACAAGTGCCACTTAGTATGATATCATTTGAAACTGGGGCTTCTTGTCGATGATCAGTGTGGGTACACCGACATACTTCAACTGTGCTACAATTTCACTGGCCCAGTGGCAAGGTCAGAGTGCCCGGCACCAATGACGAGCACAGTCGGATCATTGCTAAAAAAAACTCAGTCTCTTGGCGACGGTTCTCTTCCCAAGTATCGTCATCGGCCTTATTGTTCCTGAGCGCACGACATTCCATAGGATCAAACAAAGTATTGCCAACTGCGCACACCTTTTCAGCGAATTCGGTCAAACCCTTCTCCACTAAAGTGGGGGATTATTAATGATGTTATTTGGTCATGTATTTTGACGGTAAGACTTAGTAACAAATGCGATTATGTGTGCCAGCGTTCTGCTGGTCGCCGAACGTTCACTAGCACTCGTAAACTTCGCGTACAACGTCTACTGCTACTACCTGCACCGCTTCTCTCTTTCAAACGCCGAAATTGTTCTTGTGCGCCGATGGGTATGAGGTTGGTGGAAGGGGACTTTACTTTACTGGTGAGTTTTATTCTTGTTAATGAATGCCTCGACTCCTCATTGTCACACACCTCCAAGGTCCATCTTTGCCGATGCTACGCGACGTTTAGCCAAGCACGAGTACACCTATCGACTACCACCACACTTTTTTGATGACGCGCGAGATGGTGTTCAGATGCGTTGTGAATCTCTGATTAATTAGTTGTTGTTCAGACCTCGGTGCTTTCAGTTTCGCGCCCTTATTCCAATTTCCGTGACGCTCTCGATGCATATTCGCGTGCCATCTGTATCAACCCTTATATTTCTGAGGTATGCCTATGCCCGCGTCAGTGAACTAGACCCTAGTAACCACGTCATCTCACAATATCTCCAGATCCTGAAGAATGCGCAAGCGACTGGTGGCCAGCTTCCTGCTGCACCAGGTCCTCAGGATGTGCATCCCACAGTGTACGCTAGCGCCGTTGTCCCTCCATCAGGACTAACTCATCCGTGTGTATATACCACGGTGTCGCAACATCGAAACACTACTGCATTTTTAGGCTGCTTGGAGAACGTGGGCGGGCGACTACGCTCGTTGTCTTTCATTGTAAACAGCCATCAGGCTCGTGTTCCGTGGTTCACCCTCCGCCCCCGCCCCCACCTATCGTGTCTTCCACTTCAACTCGGGTGGGTTCAACATCAGATTCCCCTTTGTCCTTGCTTGCCCTGTTCTGCATCCTCGCAAGCGCATCAGACGACATGTACGCGGCGCGTTTATCAATTCCTCTAATTGAGTCTAATTTTATGTACTCCAGACTGTGTTTCTGTTTTTCGACGACATATGGGAAGTCCTCGCAGCCTTGTTCATGGAGAGATTCGTCTGGACCACGCATCCGTATGTTGTGTACACTATGGCAAGTTTCATTTTGACGCGCGTGGCGTCATTAGCATTGATGTTTTCGCTCTCAGGTCGATAAGCTCTTCAATCCGTTCACATTTCTTGTAGGACCCTGCCTCATCGCTTATCTTGTCTGTAAAAGTACCATTCCCGTCGCGGATGGTGGGTGCCATCTTCCCTGGTGGAACATTATCCTCTTCTACCTTTCAGATTCCCCTTCGCCCTTGCCTGCCCTGCTCTCGCCTGCATCACGCCGTCTCACTGGCCACGGTGTGCCCTGTCCGATAGTAGTTAATAGAATATCTTCAACTGTATTTTAATCTACAGTACAATATGTCATAATGCGTAAGGTTTGGACGGTCCCGCTGTGGGACAGTGAGAAATTGAATCATAATGCATAGACTTGTGTGGCCGTTATGCATTATGAGATAGCACTTTGGCTGGTTGGGTCTTGGTCTTGTTCGGGTCGGCATAATAATTTTAGTGTACATATTTGGAGTGTCAATGTCGTGAAGAGGGGTGCCTATGTGCCTCACTCTACAATGACTACCGAGGAACGAAAACCTCGGGATGTACAAGCCTGCACGCTATCAGACACAGCCGGAAAAACCAAAGGTCAAAGATGCCCCGGCCCCCAGGGACCCAGCAACCTCTGCTCATCCACCAGCTTACACATCCTCACGCCGGCGAGGTGACCGAGATTGAGTCTGGTGAAGAAGAGGATGCTCAACAGGAGGTTTCTCGTGCAGAAACATTTGCACAGCACTGTGTCAGTGGCTCGATGGCAAGGAGCCTGCCTCCGGTTCGGAAATGCCGACTCCCCACTTCCACTTGACCTGCTGAAGAAAATCCGTCTTGTTCGCGCTCACTTATGACATGATGAACTTCTTCATAGAAAACAAACTACGATAGATGTGAATTTTGGTTTTAGATAATATGATAAGTACTAGTACGCAAATGCGTCACACCTCTGAGTGAAGTCACGCGAAGTCACAATATGTCACAAGGTGTGACAGATGTCCTAATGCATAAATCTCGATTTGAGTGGTTCCGACGTTATGCATTATGAGATACTGTCATTTGCATTAATACCCACAGGTAAACCTGCCAGGTGCGGGTATAGCCTCTGACACCTGTAGGTTTACCCGTGCAGTTCCCTAAATTGTCAGGCCTTTCACTTAAATGGCTTCTCGGAGTCTGATACTAATACTCCTTACTATTGTGCGATGACATTATTTAGCCTCTCGCTAGTAATTGAGTAAATTTACAAGGCGTTCGGCGTTCGAACGCTGAACCGGACGCAAACCGGACGTCATGAACGCGTTCGACCACGTCCGGTTCAGCATTCAGCTAAGTGGCTGAACCGAACGCAAGGTCCGGTTCGGCGTTCGCAATATTTCCTGCTGAACCGGACTGAACCGGACTTCCGCATCACTATCTCGGATGCGGTAATGAAAGCTATACACAGGTTTGTTGAACCACAAGCAAGGTTAAGTTAATGCCAATGCAATTCTGCATGCTTTATCTACAGACACCGACTCAGAGTCACTAGCACTCCAAACACCACAAATTGAAATCAATTGTTGTGGTAAATCAATTGTGGTGCATCAGACTGTGGAGTGATGATGACTTGGAGTTGTGAAAGAAGAATGATTAGATAAGCACAACCGTTACATTCTTGACCTTCAAGAATCAGGTTCGAGTCGTACTCATCATGTCCACTACTAGTACTGTCACTATCAGGAGTCACTCTTATTCCAATAACAAGGCTGTTGAGCCATATAAGCAGCCTTCACCCAGATTAGCAACGAGTCGGGGGAGATCTCCAGTAATCAAGAGTACTGCTGCAGCTCAACAATCCACTATACGGCAGCCTCCCGCACCGGCAATTGGAAGACTTCAATCAGATTATTTTCTTAGCGAAGAGGCTGGTCGTGAATTACATTCAGGTAACAGGTTTTCATTTGCAACTCATACTCAAACTAATCGTGATTTGCATGCACCCTCAAGACCAATGTTGCAAGGTGCTTAGGTTTATCACGCAATTGAATCGTGAGAACCATTGTGCGGTATGTATTCACAATGGGTATCATCAACAGTCACTCACTCGATCATATGTTAGGTGTTTCGTGGCATCACCGAAGAGGACTACAACCATATAATGTGCATGATCAACGACTTACCTGAAAAACCGAGGTAAACAAATAAAAATAATTTTTGCAAGTCATAATGATATAATTCATTTAGATTAACATACAATCGTGCCACACTTGTGCTCATCGTTGAGATGGCATTAGAAGTGCACGAGGATTTAATAAAGTTTATCTGTTCAGGACTGGAATGTGTGGATCGAATTCTCCAGGGTCTTATTACTGGGACGTTGTTACATTCTAAAGTGCACACCAACCTAACCATAAATGCGGGAAAGCTGAAATTTATCCCCGACATCGCCCATGTCATCAAAACCATCAGTGATCCCCCCATTGTAACCGTTCCTGTCATTGGCGAAGTGGCTTTGTCACAATCCCGGAAGGACCTATTTCAGAGGCTCAGGGATACAGTTGACGCATTCCCAGATGTTCAAATGCTTATCGTAGCATTTATCAAAGAAAGAACCACTTATAGGGCACCCAAACCCCGGTCCCAGGCATGGCGCAATCTACTTTCGGAGGAGGTGGCTCGTTCTGAATATACCTTCATTTCCAATCGCACCGGACCACGATCCTTGGAGAGACCCACTGAGATTAGAGTTGAAGGCCACACTTGGTGTTCGATCTCAAGTGTTCACTTCCAGGTGTGGGTGCGAGGCAGTGGTCCGATTGACATTGATACATCAGACCAAGGTCTGACAGCAATCGGCGTAAGTTCAGTCAATATTTCAACCAGTCGAGTCCCATTAATTGACTTTACTACAGGAAATATTCCCTAATAACACAATGGATGATGTTACGACCATGGTTGAGAAGGGATTGGTGCTGGTAAGGGACCACTATGCCCATTTGTCCCAACACGTCATCCCAAATGTTGACGTTAATCCACTTCTGGCTGCACATATTCATAATCCTTTCACGTGGAACAGCATTCCCCAAAGTCTTGCGCTCGCAAGTATGTCCCTCGCTTACAGTCGTTACTCCTGTTGGTACGACGCCACAACTGCCGTCAGCAGACAAAGGCGTATGCAGCCAGCAGCTATGGCAGAGGCATTCCCAGTCGACGACAATGAAGGACCTGCTATGCGCACACGCATGCGCATGCGCACTCGTGCTATTCATGCTGCTGCTACTCGGGCATCTTTGGGCAGGGGCCGGGGCTTACCACGATGTGGCATGTACAGATAAATGTATACATCTGTTATCGATATCTCATTTTCACAATCATCATTCATTACATCTCCGAGTCTAGATACTAGTATCCAATGTACAATAGTGTATTCTTACCTCAGTGTTTCTCCGAAATCCGAACATATTGACCTCAAAGGCTCAAACTAGACGTTCAGGATGGATACACTGGCGTAGTCTGCTTGTCGAGGATTCGGTCAAGTAGCGCCGGTGAGGTGGGATCTGTAGCCAGTGCGAGAGCAGTGAACGTATCCATGATAATATCGATTCATAGAAGCTGAACAGCAGAAAGA
>Ga0153975_1000481_pt1 | contig 12401 bp, 14 predicted proteins | sample TSGA059MetaG_FD_104694 | JGI IMG/M metagenome (GOLD analysis project Ga0153975, IMG submission 104694) | Attine ant fungus gardens microbial communities from Georgia, USA - TSGA059 MetaG | ecosystem: Host-associated > Fungi > Mycelium > Unclassified | place: USA: Georgia, Yuchi Wildlife... | reverse complement strand
GTTGTAGAATCAGTAACAAAATCCATCCATCACTTCGAGTCACCTAGCTAGTCAATACTTCTTTCATACTATTCGATTCATTCGACGATGTCTATCCAACCCGCTGATGCTCGTACTGCACTCATGACAAGCGTCCTCTTGCACTCGCTGGCGAGTGTGGAGACAGCATCTCCAAGGCAGCTGCTGCGGAGACCAAGTCGCAACTTCAATACGCAGGACATTGCTGGCCACCAAAACCAATCAGTCAGCCCTAGTAAACATCAAGCACGCAAAGACAAGAGTCAGGCACGCAAAGATAAGAGTCCCTTCGCCACTCGGGGCAGAACGATCTACAATGCGCAGGACAAACATACTACACCGCCATCTCCGAGGAAGAGCGGATCCCGGAATCTGAACGCCTTTCGCATCGGGTCACAAGCGCCTTTAACGACACTACAACGCGAGGAAGAAAATCGAAGGAAGACCGATCAATGTTTCCTTATGGAAGCCAGAGGAGACTTTGCATACCATTCGGACGATGAGGATATGACTGGAAGGATGAGCAGCTCCGACTCGCTTTGCCTGGTGCAAGAAAGAAATGGAAACAGTCGAGGAAGTAGACCTTCTCTATCGCCACCCAGTTCTACCCCGAGTGACTCGGATGTGGAGTATTCCCTGCTTCGCTTTGATGTACCGACGTTCAAGTCAGGTGAAGAGGAGTTGAAGGCGATGTTTGATATGTACATTAACAAAGAGGAGTGTTTAGAAGATGATATGATGGGACACTAGAATGAGCACGGCACGCATAATATTGTAGACCAACACTGTCGTTTATCACTACAAACGCTCATTTATGCAACGAACGTATAGGACTAATATCGCCGCGTTGGAAAAGAAGTTCGGATCGATTCACGAAATGTAGTAAATTATTTTGCCAACAAAGCGCCACCAAAGCCAAATAAAGTCCAAAGAAACTTGAAAGCTTTCAAGCCTTATTTCTTTCCCCGTTTTGAAGTCAACCGAAAGTAAATTTTGGCCCTTGTTCCCAGTCACCCAAGCTCCTCATCACTGACAACAGCGTCTAGATGACTGACTCCTACTCCCGTGTTGGTGACCTCTCGCCCTCAAATGGCTACGCGAATGGTTCCAGTCCGTCGTTGACCCCATCAAACAACGCTGGTATTGCACCTGTTATTCGCAAAAAGCTCATGGGCTACGTTGGTTTCGCCAACCTTCCCAACCAGGTGCACAGGAAGAGCGTCCGCAAAGGTTTCCAATTCACTGCAATGGTTGTTGGTTCGTTGTCTCGTCTCTTCCCATTCCCCTCGCATTTTCACACTATCCTCAATAGGCGAGTCAGGTTTGGGCAAGTCTACGCTGATCAACACCCTCTTCAACACCCCTCTCTACCCTCCCAAGGAGCCCCTTCCTCCTTCGGCTGACCGGCCCAAGACAGTCGCTATTGAGAGTATCGGCGCAGGTCGGTATTGTCTTATGACAATGTACGAGGTGCCATTAACAGTTGTATTATCTAGACATTGAGGAGAATGGCGTTCGTCTACATCTCACTGTCGTCGACACCCCCGGTTTTGGTGACTTTGTCAACAATGACGACAGGTATGTATTTGTTTTTGTTTTGAGCAATATAGAAATTTCGAGCTTACACGTAATTTTAGCTGGCGGCCGATCGTAGAAAACATTGAGTCGCGCTTCGACTCATATCTCGAGCAGGAGAACCGCGTAAACCGGCAGAAAATTGTTGACAACCGCGTCCACGCATGTCTTTATTTCATTCAACCCACGGGACACTCGTGAGTAGTCTCATCTCTTCTGTTTGTACTTGGATCTCATGTGTTTCAGCCTGAAACAACTCGATATTGAATTCATGCGTCGCTTGCACACCCGAGTGAACCTGATTCCAGTCATCGCAAAAGCCGACACGTTGACAGATGAGGAGATTGCTGACTTCAAAGCCAGGGTGAGTTGCTTGTCCACGACGCACTCCTCATTGACTAAACTTGCACGTAGATCCTTGCAGACATCGCTCACCACAATATTCACATCTTCCAGGCACCTAGCTATGAGAACGAAGATGAAGAAACCTTGGCTGAGGCTGAGGAAATCGCTAGCAAGATTCCTTTTGCTGTTGTCGGTTCCGACCATGTCGTGGATACCGCTGACGGACGTCAAGTCCGTGGGCGTGCCTATCCTTGGGGTGTCATTGAAGTCGACAATGAGGAACACTGTGATTTCGTTAAGCTTCGCCAGATGCTCGTCAGAACCTACATGGAGGAGCTTAGAGAGTACACGAATGACGTCCTGTATGAAAACTGGAGAAGCGAGAAGCTCCTCAGCATGGGCGTTGCTCAAGATTCCAGTGTCTTCAGGGAAATCAAGTAAGTGCTCATTTTGGTGTTCTCGAAGAAACTTGGTTGACGCTTTTTCAAGCCCTTCGGCCAAGATCCAGGAGGAACGTGTTCTGCATGAGGCTAAGCTTTCCAAGATGGAGGCTGAGATGAAGATGGTCTTCCAGCAGAAGGTCCAGGAGAAAGAGTCGAAGCTGAAGCAGTCCGAGGAGGAACTTTATGCTCGACACAAGGAAATGAAGGATGCTCTCGACAAGCAACGCGCAGACTTGGAAGACAAGAAGCGAAGAATCGAGAGTGGCCGACCACTGACCCCGGAGAAGAATACTGTAAGTGAAAGTAGTTTATCCTGGAGTGATTACTAACTGGTGTTTCTGTAGACCAAGAACCGTCGTTTCCTGCGATAGATTCATATTCTTCTACTATATCAGTCATGTTTCTCTCTATCGCTTCGCCCCTTCTAGTCTGCCACTTAGTATTCTTGCTTAGTACTGATCTCAGTGTTTCACTCGTTACCCTGCTCTCAAACATCTTACACTCGTTTCGCCTTGGCTACCCTCTACACTTTTAGTATGACCAACTTTTTTCACGCAGAGCTCCTGGACGTTGAAGGTCGTCGAGGGGACGATCGCTTTTTTATTTATTTCTGCTATGACTGCGCGATACCCGGTGTTGCCACTATGTCAATACTGATAAACAGATAACCTTTGGGTCAAATGAGCCATTTGAGATTTGATCACAACCACGACGAGACTCAAACATGGCTGATAATCAGTCCGCTAACATTCAAGTTCTGTTGTCCGTTTTGAATGTGTTCACTAGTGCGCCTGATAAGGCCTCATTGGAGAAGGCGAATTCCTGGCTGCAGGATTTCCAACACTCTGTAAATGCACTTTCGCCCTTCGCCCAATCTTCCAAGCCGGTCATCTGACTTCGTCCATCCGCCCTGTCCTAGCCCGAAGCATGGTCGACATGTAACGTCCTCCTGCTATCTCCTGATGCACCTCCAGCGGCCAAGCTCTTTGCCGCCCAGACTTTCAGGACAAAGGTCTGTCGATGATGAGTAAATTCTGCGCGCCACTGAACCCACTTGTCCCCGACAGGTTACATACGATCTACATCAAGTAGATCCTTTAAATCTTCTTTCCCTCAGAGACACTCTTATCACTGCACTGGAGAGATATCAAACCGGTCCAAAGACCATCATCACACAGCTATGTCTTGCTCTCTCCGGGCTTGCGCTACAACTCCCAGCTTGGGAAAATGCTCTACAGAGTATGGTCGAGACATTCGGAACAAACCCTGCAACAGTTCCCGTATTGTTACAATTTCTGACGGTACTCCCGGAAGAAGTGTCGGGCAACACAAGGATACCCGTGACTGTGAGTGGCCCATCGCATTGCTGTTGACAGATTTAATGACCCCAACAGGACGAAGAATATCTCGAAAGGTCTGAAAAACTCCTTTCGGGAAACTCTGAACAGGTATTGCAGCTGCTATCTATGTATTTGCAGGCAACTGGTCGGTCCCTTTATTTTAATTTGCCAACAGCGTTGTTTCAACAATTTCTGCAGGTGTTACTCACGCCGTACAAAGTCAAATCTTCGGTTGCGTCCGCAGCTGGTTAGTCGCCGGCGAAATCAATATGTCCGCGTTTGGAAAGTCTCCTTTACTTGCATTTGCATTCGAGGCCCTCGCTTCGGAGGAGCTTTTCGACTCGGCAGTTGACGTCGTCTGCGAAATGATACATGAAACACAGGAAATTGATGACTATATGCCTGTGATTGAACTCATTGTTCCTCGGGTCATTTCCTTGAAGAACCGACTAGACGAGCAAAAGGATGATCCAGAGAAGATTCGAGGTTATGCGAAGATTTTTGCGGAAGCGGGCGAAACGTACCGGCTACTTATTCTCCAGCACACCGACACATTCTACCCTATCGTCGAGGCAATTGGGCAGTGCTCGGCCTACCCTGACCTCGATATTGTGCCCATCACCTTCCCCTTCTGGATGCGGCTAGCTCAAACTATCGGCAAGAAGTCGTCGGTTTCGCCGCTGTTTGTGGAAGCGTACAAGGCATTGATGGCCGTCATCATTCGTCATTTGCATTTTCCTCCTGATCTCAACTCCATGACTGGCCAAGAGGTGGATAACTTCCGCTCGTTTAGACATGTGATGGGAGACACGCTCAAGGATTGCTGTCTGGTTCTTGGTGCAGACACCTGCCTTCTTTCGGCTTACGGGCTTATCACTACCGCGCTCTCTCGCTCCCCGCAGGATATCTCCTGGCAAGAAATCGAGGCACCTCTCTTCGCTATGCGCTCCATGGGCGCCGAGGTCGACCTGATGGACAAGACCGCCGTACCGAAGATAATGGATCTCATTCCCTCCCTTCCGATCCATCCTCGAGTTCGTTATGTCGCACTACTCATCATATCTCGTTACACCGAATGGATTAACCGTCATCCTGAGTATATTGCACAACAATTGCAATACATCTCGGCAGGCTTCGAAGATCCTGACACTGAAGTCAGTGCGGCTGCAGGGCAAGCGTTGAAGTACTTATGCCAGGACTGTAAACAGGTGAGTCGACCAAAGCGTTATTTTTTGCTCGCAATTGTAATGTATCTGCAGCACCTCATCGAATTTCTTCCTACGTTGCATACTTTCCTCACAACGACTGGAGCAAAATTGGCTCAAGACGATCGGCGACAAGTATACGAGGCCATCGCTTACGTGATTTCCGCGATGCCTATGGAGAAGGCGGCGGAATCGCTGCGAACATTTTCGCTCGATATTCTTTCTCAGATACATACCATTAGTATCAAGTCGACGGCAGTCACCAAACAAGAGCTCAAGGAAGTCGGATGTAAGTGATGAGGATTGTACAGAACAGCCGACTAACGCCGTCTTTTAGATGGCTTGGAAAACCTGGAGGTTATGTTGCATGTTGTAGGAACCTTTGGAGATCAGTTACCTGCGGCTTGTCAGAACAGCTGTCAAGAAGCATGGTCGATTTTTGATGTCTTCATTTCCAAGTTTGCTTTCGACTATGACACTTCTGAGAGAGCCACTCGTGTGCTTCGGCACGGCGTCACGCTCTTTGGTCAGGCAGCTCTTTCAGTTGCATCATCTGTCTTGTCACGGATGGCGACATCCTTCGAGGCAACTGGTTTCTCGTCGTTCTTGTGGATTTCCGGGAAGATTATAGGGAGGTTTGGTCAAGAGTCGGACCCAACGCTGCGAAATGCTTTCCAAAATTTGTACGAGAGAGCAACAAACAAAGTCGTCAGTCTCCTGCAGTCGAAGGATCCAAGAGACATCCCTGACGGTGATTTCCCTTTCTTCCCAATTTTGGTACCTATTGACCCTGCTTCAACCAGTTCTCGAGGATTATGTCCAGCTCTTGATCCAGCTCATACGGATGGCGCCGGATGTTTTCTTTCAGTCCAGCGCATTCCCTCTGGCATTCCGAGCCACGATGGCTGCCCTTACTCTGATTCATTCTGACCTCGTCTTTGCATCCTTAGACCTGTTCCGCGACATCGTCACTCACGAGTGCCTTGTTCCTAGTTCATCGCCTCCTCCCGAGTTTCCCATCTACGCCTCCGCCATCAAGGTCGTCATGGAGAAGGAAGGATTCGAGTTCGTTGGCTATTTGCTCACAGGCCTTGTTGGAGACTTCCCTGAAGACTCTGCTGCGGTCGTCGTCACGATCTTCCGCTCCATAGCTCTCTTGTGGTCTACTCAGCTGATCGCATGGCTGCCACCAATTTTGCAACAGCTTCCTCCAGCAGGTGCCCCGAATCAAGCGAAAGAGCAATTTTTAGTTGATGTGACCAAGTGGGTGCATTCCATGACTCGCTTGATTATCTTTGGTTGAAGCCAATTGTCAGCGCGCTCAACACGGCTCAGTATGACAAGGTCAAGTATTGCATTCTGGGACTGCATCGAGCTTCGCGCAAAGCTAGAGACCGTAGACGTGTGACTCCTTTGAACCATGCATGAGATTTGAAGATGAGGAATTTACGAAATGGATGAGATATATTTACTGACAGAGAGTGTAATGAGAGTATTTTGTACAATGTTTTAGCACTCGTCAACACATCGCAGAATAATCATATGCCACGCAAAAGGTCCAGTTGTTGAAAATCTTGTGATTAAGAGTGCCTAATCGGGGATTATCGGGAGTTTCAACTGTACTACTAGGTCGGCGGGCGCCCGACGCGTTGTCACACCCGCGACTCAGCGTAGGATTCCACACCTCTTTTCCAACTCTACCTTTCACTAATGCTTCGTTCAAGCCAACCCCTCGCTTCTAACCGTATGTTCTTTCAAAACCTACTCTACAGCTATTGAAACTCCAGTTGTCTCGACAGTTGGTCGTCGGTCCTTCTCGGTCTCTACTTCGAGAAGAAGTTATGCCGATACCATACAAAACTTACGCATTCACAAAGACACTAAAGTACTTTGTCAAGGGTTTACCGGAAAGACGGTGAGCTCTCCAAGTTTAGTTGGAGTCTAATTGCAGCAACAACTCATCATCTGACAGGCAACTTTCCACGTGAGAGAGGCTTTGGCTTATGGAACGAACATGGTTGGGGGTGTCTCCCCGAAAAAGGCGGGCCAAACTCATCTTGGCCTCCCCGTCTTCGGTAGTGTCAAAGAGGTGCGAATTGATCCTTTCTTATTCCCTTGTATCGTCGACATATTCAACCAGGCCGTTCGGGATGCAAAACCTGATGCAACTATCCTCTATGTCCCTCCCCCCACTGCTGCTGATGCAATCATCGAGGCCATCGAGAACGAGATTGGTTTGATTGTTTGCGTAACTGAGGGTATTCCTCAGGCCGATGAAATCAAGGTAGGTTCTTTTGCTGATACGTCAAAACAAATCCGTGGACCTTTATCTATTTATTTATTTAGGTCATGAATGCGCTCAAGAACCAATCCAAATCTCGTCTGGTTGGACCCAACTGCCCCGGTATCATCAACCCACTAGGTTGCAAAATGGGTATCCAGCCTGGTCACATCCACAAACCAGGAAAGATTGGTATGTTTTGACCCAAGATCTGGCTTGTTTCGATCTCACACCTTTATCCGCGCACGTCAGGCATTGTTTCGCGTTCTGGAACCCTCACATATGAAGCCGTAGCTCAGACCACCGACGTTGGTCTCGGCCAATCTCTTTGTATTGGTATTGGTGGCGATCCATTCCCTGGCACCCAGCACGTAGATGCCCTTAAAGTCTTCATGGACGATGATGCGACTGAGGGTATCGTTGTCATCGGTGAAATTGGTGGTTCCATGGAAGAGGAGGCTGCCGAGTTCCTTGAAAAATACAACAAGACTCGTAGCAACCCTAAACCTGTCGTTGGGTTCATCGCGGGGCGCACTGCCCCCCCTGGAAGACGCATGGGTCACGCTGGTGCTATCATTTCCGGTGGCAAGGGTATGAAGAATTGTATTTGCTCTGCGTTTTCTACTGACTTTTGGGATTACAGGCGCTGCAGTAGATAAGGTTGCTGCTCTTGAGAGGGCCGGTGTTATCGTGACCGACAGTCCAGCAAAGATTGGTGCTGAAATGCTCAAGGTTCGTCCAGCTTCTATTGCCTGCAATGGTATATTGACTTTCGGGAAAGGCAATGAAGGCGGCAGGCCTTGTGTAGATAGACAATACAGCTATACCATAGTCCATTCTATTTTGCTGAATCGAGGGGAGTTATGTATTTTTTTGCAGTTTAATCGATCTCAGTAGTCTCGACGGACTTGTGGCATTGCAACTTGACCTTTGGGGCTCGAGAGTTTGGTGTGAACTGGTGCCGGTTCCGACAAGAACGATAGAACAGTTGCAAACCGTTAGTCTTCCGTAGTCAGACCTTGAAAGAAGGGGAAGATAAACCGTTGTGCATGGAGAGCAAATACTTATTTACGTAGAGGGGCCATATAACATTCTGTGATGAGATTAGATAATGACATATGCTCCTTTGAATTCGTCAATGTCGTTTTCTCCATCGCTAGCCATTGATGAGGCAGCAAGCTATCTATCGTCATCTCCAGCTCTCTCAAAGGTCTCCAATACCATCAAGCTCGAGGTTCACAATAGCATTCTCAGCGCTAAAACACACTCTAACTTGTTCAACAGCTCTATGGTCTATTCAAACATCTGACGGTGGCGCCAAAGCCGCAGGGCTCGAGGCCATCGATCTTCGACATGGTAGGACGCGCCAAATGGGATGCGTGGAAATCAGCGAGTGAATCGTATGAGAACAACACTCATGCTGCGGAACAGCGGTACCTGGCGATCGCTCGGGAACTGGGATGGGTACCACGCTCTACTCCAGTTGTGGGAAAGACGTCCGAGAAACGATCTGAGGATGGTGGCGATGCGGATGGAGATGTGTGGGATCATTCTGTTGACACAAAGTCGCCCAAGTCATCAGGAGGTGGAGGTGGTGGTGGTGGTGGCAGCGGCGGAATGGGAACCTCCGTTAGCTCCATGGTCAACCCGGGTCCAGACTTGAGTGAAGCTCAGACGTTGCACGGAGTAGCTATTGCGGGGGACCCAGAGAAGTTGAACGAGTTCTTGCTTGTGAATCCAGCGGCTGATGTAAACGCACGCGATGAATTTGTACGTCTCTCTGATGCTTCTGTTCTGCAAAGCTTAAGTTCCAGGGACAGGGTTATACCGCCCTGCATTTGGCTTGTGACAGAGGGAACTTGCCTGTTGTTCAGATTTTACTGAGCAAGGGAGGAGACCCTCTACTGAAAGTAAGACATGTAATATTTTATTACGAATACTGACCTCTCTTGTCGTGCAGGATCCCGATGATTACACTGCAGCAGAACTAGCGCAGGTAGCTGGTCATCAAGAGATATACAACCTTCTGAATACAATGCAGTGAGCCACTCAGTAACAAACACTCTAATAGATATTTGAAGAATGGTGCAATTATGGCCAAGGTATGTTATATCGGATCAGACTTCAAGTTGGATATGAGTAAACGTCTACGTATGTGTGGCTGTAGTTGTAATATGACTCCCCTCGCTTTTGACAAACGGCCGAACGAACCCAGTAGAATTACGACGCCAGTGAAGTCGTTCCAGAGCTACTTGAGCTTGCGGCACTGTCTTTTGACGACTCCGTACCAGATCCCAAAGCCTTGGGGTGATACTTGGAGCCTGGTGGTAATACACCGCCCTTTGAATAATATACTTGAGCACCCAAAACGCGTGCAGATATGATAAAAACGGACTCACGCATTCCAAGAGTTTAACCACAGATTTACTAGGCAATGCTCCGACACCCAACCAGTATTTTATTCTGTCCACACTCCACTTGACAGTCTTGTGTGTATCTCCGAGCTTAAGAGCAGGGTCGTAGATGCCTAATAGCTCCATAGGCTTTGCGTCTCGCCTTGCGCGCTGGTTGATGGCGACTAAATGAAATATACGGTTGTGTCTTTGGCCGTGCATGGCCATCCGGAGGCGAACAGGCATGGTGAGTAGCGCAGCGATGGCAAGTCTTTGACCTTGAAGCAAACTCGAAGGAGAAAGATTGTGTGCTACTGTTTGGTCGGACTTATTGCCGTTTGCAGAAGAGTTGGTGGTGGCGTGTTTTTCGAATGAAATCAGCCATTTTGATGAACAACTTTGTGCGAGTAATATCTCCACGAAAACGCAATGAATCAACATGATTCCTGAGTGAAGTATCATCCATTTTTTTCTGCCTAGGGCGCACTGTTCTCAGAACGACATTTGGACGGCTCAATCAAAGTCTGCTTTTTGGCACTGGATATCACACTGCGGACGCTACAGCCCTTCCTGCAGCACGAAAATCAATCTTCAAGTAACTATAGATGCACATTTGGCTACTCTGAGGGGAGCCCCACAATTACTTTTGCTGGATTTTCATCTCGAAGTCAGTGGTGAGCTATCTGCGCTGCTTCGGGGAACACTGAAGATTTCTTTGACAGCATCCACTTGAAACCGGATGGCACGCGGCAAGGCTCCTTCTGACGCCTTTCGGGCTCCTATCATCAACCTTACTCGCCGTTTTTATGTCGACAACATCATCGAATACACAGGCTGCAGACGACGTACGGTGGAGTGTACTCTCACAGACTATCAAAGACACAGAGTGGTAGCAAGGGAACACATGTTTGCACATTTACGAGGTGCACGACGCGATTTGACTTTCATGGATGTTCGGGTGTGTTTATGATCGTGATATATTCTTGTTCTTGTACTAGCCTAGCTTGTAGTTTCTCAAAGGCACCGTCCAATGCAGCCCAGATATCTACCTTGACAAATTGCGTGAATCACTGGAGGAGCGCCGTGGAGTACAAGTCAGCGACAGCACGATTTAGAGGGCTCTATGCTGTAGTGGATTTACAATCAAGAAGGTATGATTCACTGATTCTTGTATCTTGCACTCAATCGGATGCAGGCCGCCGTTTTTGCGCATTCTTGCCGTTGCCCATGGTGGTCTGGTGTAGTTATAGGTGTTTAGTGCCGCAGTGCCAGCAAGAGAGAACAAGCAGTTGGAATGTTTGCTTTCGGCTGCACTAGATCATTGGCTCAGGGTCTGTACAGACCACACTGTTTGCTCACTGAATCTCTGTACCCTACACATAAATTCATCTGGGGCACCCTTTGTAATTATTCTCAAAGCCTTGTATCATTGGCTACTAGTGTATTTGATGCTCCTACATCAATTCATTCTGTGAACAGTGTGGTATTCAGTGCAAAAACGCAGACTTTGATTGAGTGATCCAAATTTTATTCTGAAAACTGGGTGCCCTAGACAGCAAAAAATGGATGATACTTCACTCAGGAATCATGTTGATTCATTGCGTTTTCGTGGAGATATTGCTCGCACAAAGTTGTTCATCAAAATGTTTCATTCGAAAAACGCGCCACCAACCACTTTTCTGCAAATGGCAATAAATTTGTCTACGGACTAGCTTGGTGAAGTTTCTCTGGGCTCTTTGCTGAATAATCATTCATACCTGTGGAGATCACCACTTCCACTGCAGACAGATTTATTGAAAAGCATTTGCTACAACAGCCAATTCCCAAAGGTGAGCATATTGTTGAAGTGGGTTCATTGCAATCTCTGTGAAATAAAACTAATGATCTTATTAAGTTGGAAAGCTTGCTTTGCAGAATATGAAGCATGCTATTCACGCTCTCATGGATGATCCATTAAACAAGGAACTTCAACTTCCCAAGGACAGGTTTTCTTTTGACGCCACCTCAGTAGTCTGGGGCAAGCATGCATGGGGTTCAAAAGTAGGCTTGTCTGGTTGCCTCTTACATACTGTAAGTTGGCGCCACAACTTCTGACTATCACTAATTTTTTATAAAGCTTCTCAAATTACTACAATCCTTGGGCATCATGGTTGCAGTCCTTGATGACAGTTTAACTGTTAGTGAAATGGAGTGGTGTATTCCGAGCGATGATGTGTCCTACGACATGATCATCACCAAGGTTCAAGAAATTCTTGCAAAGCTTCCAAACCCTGGGGCAATTAAGCCTCGCACCGTTCATTCTGATTTCAGGTCGCTCATAATTCCAGGTCCAAATTTTGCAAGCAAATCCCCCCCTATGCAACATGAGGGCAATGTTGCGCGTTTCTACACCACCATCTCCCTCATTGTCTGGGTATTCCTTCGCTCTGACTATGTGAAGACCCACTTCCCAAGGTCATATGATCCAAATCTTGCAGCACCGCGTGAGGTCATCTCGCTTGCCAAGGATTATGTCAGCGGTCAACGCAAACCAGACATTGCAGTGATGCATCGCCCCCCTCCTGATAGCAACCTACCTTTGAAACCATGGTGGCCTCAAATTGCCTGTATAGGTATGTGATATCAATTATCTATGGTTGGGCGAATTGCTTACTATGCAATTACTGAAGGTGAAGTGAAGTATGCTTCCAGACCCGAGCTCCAAAAATCAGCATTGCGATACGTAACTGACCAGACCTGGTTCATGATGATACATTCTTACTCTCGTCGCTTTTCTCTGGGCCTCACTCAGTGTGGCCCTG
>Ga0153975_1000480_pt1 | contig 12420 bp, 14 predicted proteins | sample TSGA059MetaG_FD_104694 | JGI IMG/M metagenome (GOLD analysis project Ga0153975, IMG submission 104694) | Attine ant fungus gardens microbial communities from Georgia, USA - TSGA059 MetaG | ecosystem: Host-associated > Fungi > Mycelium > Unclassified | place: USA: Georgia, Yuchi Wildlife... | reverse complement strand
CCTTTGTGCTGTTGACAGCTTTATCCAAAGCAGTCCAGCCTTATAAGACATTGTCATAGCTGGTGAATGTTTGCAGGCGGTCATCATATTTGCGTGTTTGGCGGTTTCCGTCCAACATAGTCCGGGTATATAAAGCTTTATCAAATGGAGTACAATTCTGATAGATATTATATAAATTTTAAGGGAGATAAAGCTTTGCGAAGCTTTACCTGATGCTCCGCGCAGCGCAGGATGCAGTGATGCACGAGCGTGATGCGACCCTTGCACATGTGCTAGACTCGACGATTTCGGTGTCCGGCAGTCCTGGTGAAATTCCAGTATCTACGTTCAGCACTCCCAATTTTGAATTTTACACTGACTCTAGGTGCATGTGTCGTGGATTATATTATCAAGTACGTTCCGAATCCCGGCCATCCTCTAGTGCTGCACTTCCGGGAGTGATAGCAGCACCCCCGCATATTCCTCCTACTTGCGCTCGACTTAGTGCATTTAGCACATTGCATGGACCTGTAAATATGATCCAATGCTGGTTAGAACTGTTTTTATAATGAAAGTGGATTATAGCGTGTCAATAACACGTGTGATGATGCTCATTAAATAAGTATTCCAATGAAATGCGAAAAAAGTAGCTTCAAGACGAAGACCCGTATGCTCGGCGTCACTCCGCATATATATAGCTTACAAGTACATTGATGAAACCATAGCTTCGTACCTAGGGAGTGCATTACAGTCATTTCTCGGTGACATGCGCCTGATGCACTGGAAATTAAAATGATAAAGACGATGACATCAGAATGGTACTCAAGTCAGGTACAATTTGAACATGAATTGGACCCACTACTTACCACCTCCCCAAGGCATCTAAAGTTGCCAGCTATGAGCGATCTTGTGCTCATACTTGCAAGGCACCATCTAGTAAGTTTCCTGACGGTTGACCAATCAAAACAGAAAACGTACGACACTTCCAAGAATTGAGCAATTCCTTTCTAGAGAGATCGCAAGAAGTTGATGATTATTTTTGTGCAGGGAACGGGAATTAGCGTCGGACTGACTAACCACTCAAAATGCTGGACCGATGAGCATTGACAGGAAAACAAGGCGCTGGGTGCACAGGCAGCCTAAAATAAGTTAGTGCAAGCAGTCGAGTGGAAAGGATGTATCTAAATCTCAAATTGCTATGAAGGACTCGCCGTGTAGTCAGCACCTGTTCGAGTAAACTGGTAGCTGCTGAGATCATCTTCGACACGCTGAAAAGCAGCTGTAGGGGAACGAACTGCATAGGCGAGCCAGCTAATGGTGATGTATTGAAGGGCGAAGCGTAAGTAATGTCCTCGTACTAACATTTCTGTCCGCTGAGTCATGGACCATAGACCTCTTATTTCGAAGAAGGCATTGGTGGTCTCGATGGATAAATTGGTCGTTTACAGGGTGAACTGCAGTTCATCGAATCATTTCCGCATCATGCATGCATGCATATAGCGTTGTTTAATTTTGAGGCACCGTATCCAGAAACTTTGTCGGACAACACCACGCTGCCGCGCCCGAAGTTGATGATATCCTCAGAAATGTTTCGCCTAAAGTGGATGACGAGAACATAAAAGCATGGTGCATGAATTGTGAGGGTGTGCAGATAATTGGTGTAATATCCGGCACACCATGACTCGGAGCTGGGACTGGACGTCAAAGAGAACTTAATCAATACCGCGAAGGATGCGGCAAACCTATCAGCCTGTCTATACGATGAGTGAACCTTGCCTATTTAACCTTGCCTCATAGATGGGCTGGTCACTAGCCTGTTTATCTCGACTACTTACATGTTTAGAAAGAGAACTTATGTAAATAATTAATATATGAGGGGTAGTGTCATACATGAGAACGTCTGAGGTAAGCAGCTATACAGTACCAGCAAGCCCCAATCATAATACCCGCACTTCCCAAGTGTCCTCCTCAATCACTTCCATCATCAAACAGGTAAGTTATATTTATTTCACGATTGAGATCACCCCGTTCATGAATTCAACGCTCGGGCGTCCATAGGATGAGAGATAAGTGGAAGAAAAAGCGTTCCCGTAGGCTCAGACGCAAGCGCAGAAAGATGAGAGCCCGTTCCAGTTCGTATTCATTTCATATACTTTCTTTGTTCATCTCTGATCAAACAAATTTCACAGAGTAATCGACTAAGCAGAGTGAGCCTGTGCTGCCATCGGTGCCCAACAAATTCTGCGGGTACGCTAACGCTGGGCAGGTCTCGCGCCGTTCTCATTCATCCGCGCGCCAAATAAGGGTTGGAGTGAGAGGGGGTTCTCAGCTGGACATGTTGCTGGGGGTGCTGTTGGGTCTTGAATTGACATGTGTACTCTTGACCAAATGAATCAAATATCGCTGTCTCCCATTCGCTTTGCCTTCTTGATGAACTTGCAGGTCTCCCAGTGACTTTGTTTCATGAATGCGAAGGATATGTTTGTTTCCACACTCGCATCTATTCCATCGCGTAGAACTTCTAAACAGTCTCTATGTAGAACGTGTCGATACTCTAATCACCGAGAGGCAAGTACTAGTACATTGAGTTCAACGCTCCTCCAGCCGTATAGCCAAGGAACAGGAAGCAATCAAGCAGGCTGCCAATGAGCTTGAATGGAGAGAAAAACAAGCAATGAAGCATCGAAGGAAGCCGCGAAGTCCGGCAGGTCAGCATTGTACGGGGTTCGACTCGGAGTTGCACAATTGCGAGGCCCATACGAGGTGTGTTCCATTGCCAAGGCCCATACGAGGTCGGTATGACAATTTTAAGCTCCGATCCACAAACTGCCAGGTCGCGACTCGCGAGTCCCCACTGACGGGATAGACTTGACAGTAAACACAACTCACGTTTAGTTATGGACGATGATAGTGCTGAGATTGAGCTGGTATGATCTTCATCGAGATCGATTCGCTGGGCGCTAAATGTTATCTCGTGAGCAGTTGGAGCAGAATCTCAATAAAACACACCAGATATCACAGCGGATGACTTGTGCGTTAGTTTTCAATCATTGATGACTGTCAACTGTACTTCATAGACAGCCATTCTGACAAACTTCGACGCTCGCCTCTTAAGAATTGAGAAATCTATCTTACCACTATACAACTCGACACAGAAGCTTAAGCAACGGGCTCATAGTAGGTCATCCTAAATTACTCGATGGATGGATGATGCTCACAACGCGATGTACAGATATTGACCGTGCTCTGCTGAAGATCGATGAAGTTGCTAGTAGTCAAGACGGCGTTGCCGTGGATGAGGGTACGATTTTACGAGGGTGCGTCGCAGTCAGGCTAAAACTCGGGGGCAGGGGCATGACTGAATGATGAATAGACCGCAACTCGGTCAACTGGAAGCCTACATAGACATCCTTGAGCGCCTGAACGCTGCTATTGCGTTTAAATCTTCCGATGCACAGGCGGATTCACGAGATATGGTAAATTCACTCATCCCTAGTTCTATATATCATCTAATCATCTTTCATAGGCGCGGTTGATCGAGACTGGTGCGAAGAAACTTACCCAGTTGTATACTAAGCTTGTCGCCGAAGGATCATCAGGATCTCCACCCGTCTCAGGCCTGGCATTCACGCTTACGGAGTTCCCGCCCTCCTTGATGTCATCCCTCATTCCCCTCGTCACTTTTCTCCGTACTCTCCCTCTTCCATCAACACATCCTTCTCACCCTGCTGCTTCGACTATCTTGAGCACGCTTAAGGATGCACAACGAGGGTATGCAGACATGCGCGGGACCTGGAGTCGCAAAGCGCTCGAAATGCATTCACGACGAGTCATAGATCGAGCCGAGACCCTAGATGGAGTAGCTGCGGGGAAGGAATTTGGAATTTGGGTAGATAATTTACTCAAAGTTACTGAGGTGCCTTTTCTCCTCGCCATCGTCCTATTGTGCAGATTCTCACAAAAGGTACCGAACACAGACTGAATATGCCCTCCTCGCAGAACTCGCCCCGTTGTCTAGTGCTTCCCTCATTGCGTCAACATATGACACCCTCCTCACTCCTCTCCTCACACTCTTCACAGACACCCTGTCATCTCTGACATCCCTTATTAAGCGTTCGCTGCACAAATACACGTTCCATGCGCTCTCTGCATTTTCAGCTCTGTCAACTTCTCAGAGTCGCTGGGAATCAGTATTGGCCAGACGTGGGCGAGAAGGGAACGAGCTGCGAGATGGGCTCAATGCGATCCGTGGCGTGTGTCTCCGGAGCTTCCCCGAGTACTTGGCTGATTTGAAGATTGCTGCTACTGGAAAGGGCGGGGGTGGCGAACTGAGCGTTAGCTTAGCGGATATCACCCTTTCGGTGTGTCATATCACTCTTTTGCTATGTGTCTTCGGAACTGAATAAATGTAGACCGTACAGTATCTGAATCGTATACCTGAAGTCCAGGATGTCGTCGGATCTGCGTTGTCTGCCCTCGGGGACGGGAACTGGAAAATGGGCGACGGGAGGCGGGTGGGGAAGACTTCGAAGACTAGCTCTGTAGACCTCAATGAGAAAGTACTGATTCACCACTTTGTTTGTGCGTGTCGTTTTCTCTCCCTTTCTTTCACATAATTCAGTATGTATGCAGTCGACGTCTTGCATACTCTTATCGGCAGCCTCACGACGCTCTCACGCACACAGCGTCGTCCTCCCTTTGGTTCCGTCTTCCTCATCAACAACGTCTCATATCTTCACTCCCACCTCCTATTACGCCCCACAAACCCGAACACCCCTTCCCTTCTGTCAAAGCCAACGGCAGACTTCCTCACCTCATCGTGGCGCACCGCGAAGGCAGGATACTTTGATGGAAACTTCTCACCTCTCATGCAGGCTCTCGCTGACGATGCGCGAGATAAGACGAGCGGCAGCGCATACAAAGCTGCAGCAAAGGAGAAGTTTACGCGCTTCTATGACTTGTTTGAAGAGGTTGGAGAACGACATCGGATGGCAAAGGTATTGGAGGAGGATTCGGAGGAGAGAAGCGCTGTTGGGGAGGAAGTGGTGAAATTGATCGTTCCATCGCTGCAGCAGTTCATGCAGAAGCAGAAGGAGAAGGAGTTTAGTAAGAGTGAGCATCGCGACTTTTCTTACTTTGTCATGTGGAATGCACTGACCGTCACGGTTACCTTTACCAGATCCACAGAAGTGTAAGATTTCCCGTGTTATCACCTGCTTCAATTACCGACCGGTTTCGTCTCGTAGATATTAAGCTGTCACCTGAAGAAGTGGAGTCTCGGATCAGGAATTTCTACAAATAACCGTCCCTTCCGCACATAGGCACAAGGGGGAATGCAGTTCAGGCAGCTTGGCGACTTCATTTACCGTGCAATTTGCTATTTTGTGGGGTGATGAAGTGATCGATTTGGAAGTGTAGGTTCTCTCACATTCCTAACCTTGCCGACCTATTTCCTGAACAGACTCTCGAGTCAAGAATGTCGACTCCTTTGACCCATACATACACCCCACGGTTTTCTCTACACACACATCGTATACCCTTGTAAAACCAAACAGTCTCTAGGACTTGTTCTCGGTCATTTGCACAATAAATAGTCAAGACCTCGCGACGAAACCGAAAGCGACCACCTCACCATTACGTGCAGCATGCTTTGATACTTTGCTCCAGTACTCGTCAATATGGTCGATTCCAACATGGATACCCTGAGCTCAAAACGCAATGAAAATGAACGTCGCGGTCCAAAATGACACTTCCGCCGACTTCAAGGATACATATATATCGTACGTAAACTGCGTCGTTTGTTAGGGGATGCTGAATTCTAGTGCGGCGGTGTCCATGGAGATCGCCACGCGATTTGGAGATCCACTCACCGAATATGTACTACATAGTGTGTTTGCTGATTATCAACCTCCCAAACTTGCAGCCGCCTTCAGTACATAGTAGTACGTGTTACAAATCGGTTCATGCCGCACACTCCTTTGACCAATTAACCAGGTTGACCACGCTCCCCTCATCTCAATGGGGTCTATAGCAGAAGTCGGCCTGTTTACATTCTGGATGGGCCCTCAGAACTTCCAGCTCCCTATCATCGAAAGTCATGGGCAATTGGACGCGGATGCACACAGGCAGACAGGGGCAGAATCAAGATCGGAGGATACTATGAGAAGTATGGATATCGAGATAACCGGCGAAGTGGCACATGACGAGGGAGATAATATTATCAAGTACGATCTATATCCCTGGACTTCTTTCTGGATTGATAAGATCGGCTCACCATAATTGTAGCGCGAAAGCTCCACTACGTCTCTACGATTGTGAACATGAAACTCTGAAGGATCAACGGACATACCTTCAGGAGACAGGCAACATCATTCCCCCCTACCTTGTAGCCTCGCAGGTGTGGGGAAAGATTAGACATCAAATGGTCTTGCCTACCGTCGAATGGACCGTAGCTATTTCAGACCCAGCAAAGTGGGACATGATCCTGGGATACTGCAAGGCAAATGGAAGGGTCAAGTGGCTGTGGATGGATGCCATCTGCATCAACCAAGGCAACAACCCGGAGGCGGAAAAAGAAAAAGCCGCTGAAATTCCGAAAATGAAGCACTACTATCGTGGCGCACAAGCCTGCCTCGTCGTGCCCCACGATTACTTGAATTTTCCATTGGCATATGCACAACTCGTGGATCTCTCAGTCAAGATCATGGATGCCGGAGCCTCGGTGCAAGACAACGCACAGAGGATCTGGGAAAGCATTGCTTTGCTCGATACTGTCATCGGAGATGAATGGTTCTGGAGAGTGTGGACATATCAGGAGCTGTTGTTGCCGAACAAACATGTTCTCTGTGATGGCCAGGAACTAGACGTCGATATCTTACGACGTTTACTGGATTGGTACCACAAGATATTGAGGAACGGTACCCTAAAGAAACCCAGAGGGGGGATCGAGTACGACTTCATCCATCCAGATAAGGAATTGGTTATTTCTGCGCCACGCAATTGGCAAACCCGAAACCTGCGCAGCGGTATGAAGAAGAAACTTGTGCAGGACGGACATGTGGATTTGATTAGTCTCGTCTATCAAACCAGTCAGAAAGAGTCTACGTATCCTGTAGACCGGCTATTGGGGCTCTACGGGCTGCTCAGCGATGAAGAGAAGGTGCCAATCAAGCCATCTGAAATGTCTGACCGTAGCTCGAGTACCACACCGCTCGAAGCTATGTGGGCACGAATGATGTCGAAAGCTGTAGTGTCGGGAAGAGTGTGGCCCTTGCTACATGACTTTCCCGAACCCGATGCAGCGGAGGGAACAATGTGGATGCCTAGGATCACAGCTCCTGCACCATGGGGCGAACGGATTTCCGGGTGTGCTCTCACCACGGTCTACCCGGAAACTATTCACTACCGCAACAATGAGGAAATCAAAATAACTGAAGACGGACTGCACATTGCGGTGCGTGTCGTTGGATGCATAATAGGGACAAGCGCTGGCATCGGGGATGGGAGTGGGGAGGCACACAAGATCATTGCTGGTACTTGGTCACTGATGACTGATGATTTCAACACGGACCCGATCGTGCAACAACTCAAGCATGGCTTTGCGACATCAGACATGGTCGCACAGGACGAAATTGAAGGCTCTCAACAAGAGCTTCATGCCATGCTTCACACGGGTTCCTTGCTTGACATCAACAGCATCGCAGGGTTTGACTTTTCTCGGAAGTTGATATCCAGCCCAGAGATTGCAGGGTGGAACAAGAGAGTTCTGATCTGCCGAGCCAACGGCCACAAGACACCATTTGTCACCTTGGGATGGATTCATTGGAGCAGCCCTCCAAAAATGGGAGATTGCTGGGTCTTGGATGTCACCTCAGAACCAGCACAGACGGTTCGACGTTGGATTGTAGTGAATAAAGTTGGACCAATGACCTTTAGGAAGATCGGTACGATGCCTTCTTGGCAACCTATTGCTGCCACCCTCGATCAGAGTTCGGTCCCTATCATCCTCGACTAGTTATACTTGTAGAGCTTTAATGTCGGAATCCAGTCTGTGTAGAAATCTACATATGTATACATACGCCCTAGGAATGGATGTACATCATGTGAGCGACTGACCTGCGAGTCTGAGGCGTCACCACCCGACATGGCATCAGGATATTTTCTACGAGTAAGAACCGTATGCTCAACCTGCACAAATGCTTGCATGAACTAGAAGATCAAATATGATACTAAGATACAGACCAGGACAAGCTCTGTGATTCAGCACATCACCGAGTAGATCACGATATCGTAAGATAGTAACCCAACTGGTCAAATAAGTAGTTGGATAAGTTTACTGATAATGTTAGCCTCGAATGTGTACATATTATAATCCCATCTTTATTTGTGAGGAGGCGGAATACCCAGTCAAGGAAGACAGGGGTCGATCACGATTATGTAAGTTGGTAGGCACAAATTCGTTCAGTGCATCATCTCCGAGTCCTAAATACACTCAACAAGCGACTCTCTAATCATCGATATTCATTTATTCAGAATATCGCTGCAATACCTTTCTATCGACAAAGGCTGACCATGAAGCGTTCCAACATTGCAGCTTCCACCTCCACCCCCAAGATCATCCTAAAACCACGCCTCGCGCAAACACCAGCAACGCCCTCTGTCTTGGACGAAGACGAGGATGACATCGATGAAGGCGAAGTGCAGACCAAGAGAGAGGATTCAGAGGGTGTACTTGATGAAGGGGAGCCTGGCGATGAGGAGCCCGAGGAAGGCGAGGTCGAGGGTGAAGGCAGTGGAGTGGAGGAGACTGTGCCCGAGGGTGGTGAGCCACGCCCATTCCCCCGACCCCGTGGACGTCCACGTGGAAGAGGTCGTGGTGTCGCCCCTGGTGGTCCTAGCCGCGCAAGAGGACGCGGTAGAGGGAGGGGCCGAGCACGAGGGCGGGGCCGTGGGGGGCTCACTATCCGCCTACCGAAGCGCGACGGAGAAGATGGTGATGAGGCGCAAGCAGAGGAGGGACAGCAGGATGGTCGACCGTTCATGCGGGTTGGAGGGAAACTATACTTCATCGAGGGTGACGAGTTCGTTACGGATCCGGACGAGAAAGGTGATGAGAAGATTGACGCAGATGGCAATCTGCTTGGAGGTGCGCATTTGCTTAGTCTGCACATTATTGACAACTTATGGCATTTCAATTCTTGTTGAACATGAAATGGACCATCCAGGTCGTAAATTCAAATGTCACACATTCGTGCTACCCGAGCGGCACCCTAGTCGACAATACATGCTCGCCATCGATGCCGCGCGTGCATCAGGGTTTCGTGACTCTCTGTATTTCTTCCGGCGCAATCCTCTCGCGCTCAAGCTCTCTGCTATACAACCCGAAAAGGAGTTCCTTATCGCCTCAGGGAAGCTCGGTGCACACCTTAAAACGCGCAGCGTTACCCTCGTCACCGCACGCAGTGCATATAAACTTCATGGAGCAAAGATGATTCTGGGTACGTTCTTACTCTTCTTTTGAAATGAAATGGACTAATCATCCATTCTATAGACGGCCGCTGGGTCACAGATGATTACTACGAATCCAAAGTTCTTGCTGAGATCACAGAAAAAGGCCTCAAGGCAGGCGACCCCGTCGGAGAGCTTCCAGACCCACTGGCTGCGTCTTCCCAGTCCGCACCTTCTGGCCCGCAGCCTACGTCCACGACGGCGTCGGGGGTATATCGCGCAGGAGGACCTACCACCATTTTCGGCGGTTCTGGTTGGGGACCATTCAGTGACGGACCGCATAGCGCCGTGCGCAAATCAGTGTTGTCAAGGGAGGGACTCACAGCAGAGAATTGGATGTGGGAGGCCGCAAGGCGCGTTGGAGACTCTGGAGATGAGTGGTCGCGGATGAGGAGGGAAGCAAGGGTCGCATGTGGGGGAATCCTTGGGGATGGATCAGATAAAGGAAAGGGGAAGGAGGTGCAGGTGGGTGAAGGAGAGTATAAGCGTGCGGCAACCGAGGAACTGGTCGGTACAGAGAGGAAGAGGGCGAGAGCGGAGGAATCACAGTATCCGCTTGGCGTGTATGAGCCACACACGGGACTGGTGCATTGTATGTCTATTCTTCTATTTGACTGTTTGCATTTATGTTTTCTTTTCTTTCTGCTTTTTTAGATCGCGCAGACACGCAACCTACTCGCTGCCGCTGGGAACAGATTGCACAGCGGAGGGTGCTTCGGGGAACAAAGGCGGGGAATGGCGCTTGGGCACTTGCATGGATCGATACGCACATCGAACTACCCACGCCAGAAGAGCTGGACCCACATGCACGAACAAGAATAGAAATGTTGGAGGCGGTAAAGGAGATGTGTTAGATGTGTTAAAGGAGACGTGTTAAGGGAGATGTGTTAATCGACTTTGTACATTTTCGCGATGCGAATTGGCGCTGTATTCGACCTGGACACTCTCATACATCTATGCAGGCAATCTTGCCGAGTAATAGGCAACGCTGGTGATAAAGCACGCGATTTGGTACCTAACCCAACGATCTTCTATGGGATATGTCTGTCTCCCAGAAAATGTCCAATTCATTGTCTCGACCACTCGTTGCGGCGTCGATACTACTAACTCAGTGGGGTGGACTTCGCTTGTTCAAGTGTCGGCAGAAAGTTGGCAACAGACTTGAACGCTCACAGATTTTTTCCACGAGTCATCGATTGGTACGTTCTTGCAATTGTCACGATATCCTCGCAGAGCTAATATCATCGTATACAGAGCATACGTGCTTGGCATATCTTTCATTACCACATTTCAGCGCTAATCAATCACAGAAAAACCTTGTGGTCAATGTTTTCAACTCGCTGTCATACCAACGATAACTTTGTTCCTTTGCCGTACTCGAGCAGAGTCAGCAGACACTGCTTTTGTGACCGAGCGCCTTGACGTACTTCTCAAAAGCTAAGAATTGATTAGTGACCGTTTTCGCCAAGCCCCGCATCCCACGTCAAAAAAGCCCATCATACGAGATTGTTGCCAACCTGTCCCCTTCGACTGCGAATATAAGTAAGGATCAAAGCCAAGACTCAAGGACTGAACGCCCGGAGGACGAAGAAATTAATGCGTCTGCTACATACCGAGGAATTACGCTGGGTAGAACCGGCTGAAATTGTGTCACCTTATGCCATCTTGTCTCACCGGTGGTTGACCAACGCAAGTGAAGAAGTCTCCTTCCAAGACTTGCAGCGCAGGCCTGAGGTTCCCCCTAGCAAGGGCTCTCATAGTAACCATGCCGTACGTGACTTTATTCAACTTTCAGCTAGTGTATTTACCGACCGTTTCAAGGAGCACAATATCCACCCGGACGTCCGCAGAAAAGAAGGCTTCATGAAACTCAAGGGAGCGTGCGATCAGGCTTGGCAGGATGGTCTGAATCATATCTGGGTCGACACTTGCTGCATCGACAAAAGCAGCAGCGCAGAGTTATCGGAAGCGATAAATTCTATGTACGACTGGTACAAAAACTCTGCTGTGTGCTACGTGTACTTGCACGATGTCGATCACGATATCGATCAGGATGCCCTCGTATCTGCTCTCAACGGAGCTGAATGGTTCAAAAGAGGATGGACCTTGCAAGAGCTTCTTGCCCCCGATAATGTCTATTTTTTTGCGAAGAACTGGTCGAGGATCGGGAGCAAGGCGACATGGGCGTCCACTCTACATAAAATTACCCACATCCGCGAAGAGATTCTGTTGGGTATTTCATGCCACGATCCCAGCATCGCAGAGAGGATGTCATGGGCTGTAGGACGAAAGACGCAGAAAATAGAGGACAGAGCGTATTCACTCATGGGATTATTTGGCATCCACATGCCTATCATTTATGGAGAAGGAGAGAAGGCTTTCAGGCGCTTACAGCTTGAGATCATGAAATCCTCTGATGATCAAACCATCTTCGCCTGGCTCGACTCGATGGACTTTCCCCACCCTTCCAGAATGCGCGGTTCGCTGGCATCTGCGCCAGATTTTTTCCTGTGGGACTCTCGTCACCCACCACTCATCAGTATCGATCACTCGCAATTTGTTCGCTGCCTGCCTCAACCTGGAGGGTGGCGCAACCTCTTTCGTAAGCGGCAGAGCCTAGAGCATGGATATGGCATTCAGAACGATGGCATTCACATTACTGTGGGAACCACATATCCCGCGACCTGTAAATCCCTATTCGCCGACCACCCCCGATCCATGTCCTTCGTCTATCGAGTCTACTGGTGCGTACTTTTACATTTTCATCCTTATTACTTACTACTACCTCACTCCGTATTACATGTGTGTCGGGGCTCGCTTTTCAAGCGAGCCTCATGGTTTTCCGAGTCGCGCCTGTCGGATTTTCATTCGATAGCCGTCTCCTTACTTATAGCGCATGTAGTAGGTAGTGTGCCCCCCAGTTAATCACAGCTG
>Ga0153975_1000477_pt1 | contig 12440 bp, 8 predicted proteins | sample TSGA059MetaG_FD_104694 | JGI IMG/M metagenome (GOLD analysis project Ga0153975, IMG submission 104694) | Attine ant fungus gardens microbial communities from Georgia, USA - TSGA059 MetaG | ecosystem: Host-associated > Fungi > Mycelium > Unclassified | place: USA: Georgia, Yuchi Wildlife... | reverse complement strand
ATGATGTTTTAAGACTATGGACGGACTCTCCTTGACTAAGACTACAACTTTTGTTATGATGTCACTTGACAAAAATTTTCAAAAGTGTCCATGTTTTTCGAGTATTTTGCTTATAACTCCTCACTGGTGATGTACATGATGTTGATTTTCCTAATGCAATCTCTCAAATAGAGCAAGTGTTAGCAGAGTGCTATGCCATATACTATGTGATTTATATGTATTACCCACAGATAAACCCTTCATGAGTGTGGGTATGAGTGTGGGTTTTTGGATACCCATCAAAAAACCCATATCCTTTTGAGTGGGTATAGGTTTTTGCCAGGTGTGGGTGTGGGTACGACCTTTGGTACCCTGGGGTCTACCTATGCAGATCCCTACTTAGGTTTAAGCCCTCTGCTGACACTTCTGCTATTTTCAATACATTGCCTGTGCTGGGGTGCACCTGCACAACTTTTTTTAAGTGAAATAAATGCAAATTAAGTAAAAAATCAGATGAGTGGGTACAAAGTGTGATGCATTATTGCTTTTCTACATACATGGCTTATTTTGTTGTAGCATTTGAGATCACCTTTTGACTTACCATTTCTATGTTGTTATAACTTATTTTCCTTAGCTACTTAGTAATCTGCAGTTTTGTGTTGCTTAGTTTTTTACATGGCCTTTGTAAACAAAATGCCGAGTAGAAATTAAGTAAAAATGATGTGCTTGGACAACTTGGTGAACTTAGCATTAGGTTAAGTTGAAATAAGTAGCACAAGTCAGTTAATAATTTTTCTGATTTTCCTGATGCTCTGTATTTTTGGCTGTTTTGTATTTTAGTCTTGGTCACTCAAAGCATGGACAGATATCTGAGTCTATCTATAGTATTTACCATGCATACACTCTATGATCACTGTGGGATGCAGTTATGGCTCTTTCAACACTTTCTATATTTTTGATAATTTTCAGTATGTCACTTAAAGTTAAGTTTCTTATACTTGAAATGCCATTCAGTTGTAGAGCTTATTGTCAAGGAGGTCTATTAGTATAATGGTACACAATGCTGATGTGATGACATTAAGATTGATAAAGGTATAAGCATCTTTCTGTGTAAAATCTTGATAATGGACACATTGAAGTTTTTGGTATATTTAGCTTGTAGTAGTGGAGTGGAGTGTTGAATGCAGTTTATTGTATTTGATACATAAAAGTGTAGTGTTGCAGACACTAGGTTTTTCTTAATTGTGGCAGCAAAATTCAAGGCAACAGATGATGCAAAATATTTTAGAGTCCACAAAAGTGAAAACATACCAAAATGTGATATAGTGGACACCAATCTACACACCTCTTATACTCTGGGCACAACATAGATAATTAACACAGCTTTCCTACTATATAGGAGTGGACTTAACAAATAGAAGGATGAAATACATAAGACTGCTAATGAACACATTTCTAAGGTTTTGACCTACTGTCTTATGCATTTTTGTGCTAGTGGATTCAGAGTGAAGGGTTTTAAGACTTCTTTCATTATACTTTTCTTAATTTTTGGTTGAAAGTTGGTTGACTAGCTGTAATAGTAGGCTTGTCTAATCAGTCAAGTATGCCAATTTTCTGACTGGCTTTGTATGTATCAAGCCATTGACTTATGAGCCTGCACTACAAAATGTACTAGCTTAGGATGAATTTTTAGTCAGATGTTGTAAATTTTCAGGAATTGTTATCTGAAACAAGTCATAAAAGTCCCTTTGAGGACTGTGCTTGCAATGCATGAACTTATGGTGTGGATTGATTGCCAATGGTTAATCCTACTGTATTGATACTTAAGCTTGGCTTTGCTAAGATCTCTGACTGTATTTGAAAAATGAAGCCTAACCTCAATGCTATAATAATTAATGCCTTAAAATTATGTGGATTGACATACTTTCTCAAGTTTCTTGACAATATTGCTAAAGATGGTCTCACTCTCAAGAAGGCCACAGATAAGCCAATTTTCAAGATGGATAGCAGAGTCCTTGCAAACTATTTACCTGGCTTATGAGTTCATATCAATAATTACTATCCTAACACAATAGATATCTTTGTTGCATAGGTATGGCTCTAAGGGTAAGACCTCATTCCAGACTGAGCCATTCATAAAGTATTTTGAGGTTTATTATAAGGGTGCAATATTAATTTAGCAAAACCTTAGCATAGACATGAACAACATCTGTGATATTGCATTGATAGGTATATTACATGATATGTCTACTCACATAGAGGAAGACAATGACAATGGGCTTGATAGTATTATGTAACATATCATATGTGGAATCAGGGAGGAAGCTACAAGGATAGGGGCTGTACTAATCAGAAAAACTGAACCTTGCCATAATAATTATTTGCAACCTTTTTTTGCCATAATAACTAAGTGTCTGATTCAAGTTGTAGCTCTAGCTCAGATGAGTCTACGACCAGTCTTATGTTTTCAATATGTTATTATTTGGTTGAGATATAAGAGTAACAAAGTCTGGTGAAAAATTTTAACTAGCCTATATCCCAACCAAATAATGACATATTGAAAAATAAGACCGGTCATAGACTCATCTAAGCTAGAGCTATAACTGGAATCAGACACTTAGTTATTATGACAAAAAAAGTTACAAATAGCTATTATGGCAGAAAACCATTTTTGTAGAGTATGAGGGATAAATAGGGCACTCTCTAGATGGGGGCCAGTATATGACATTAGCATATTCTATTATGACAATAAAAGGCAGAGCTGAGGATAGCTCTTGGTTTGAGTACCTTTTTGTCCATATAGCAGATTTGTTTCTGGTGGGCTAGCCCATAGTTAGGCAATCAAGATGATTCAATGGTGGCTTCAGTTTACCTTCAAGGATAAGCTTTATACTTTAACTCATACTAGCTTTATCATTCAAGTATTTTAGCAACCAGAATAATAAGAATCATATAAAGGATCATGACCAGCAGAACTCATGGTGTTAGAATCTATGTTAGACTTTGAGTCTAGATCCAACTTAGAACAGTCATAGTTGCTTCCAGCATCATCATTAGTGGATGTTTTTATGCATGATGCATGGAAATATTCACTATGCCTCTGTTATTTTCAACATTATTTATGAGAACATTGCTGGAGGCATTATGATTCTGGATTCTGGCTTATGAATGAAGTTTATAATGTACTAGTAGGCCGAACATAAAATATCAACTGCCTATACTAACAGTGACACCAGACTCATATTATGAATATTGAGTTTCTGCAAGTCTCAGGTGTAAGCTTGCAAAGTAAGACCAACTTAGGTTTATAGGAGAACATGTTGCAAATATATAGAATATATAAAACTGTAGATATACTATAGATTACAGCTGACTTTTATATGAGATGCACCAGTATTCAGGGCTGAGTTCACCCTACAAGAACTGCAGGCTAGAAAAATGAACTTATCTGCAGAGGTGGAAGCTGCTGAGTATAAAGCTGAGCCACTGGGCAGAAATTCTATCTAATATAGCTCAGCTTATTGGGTTAATGTCAATAGGGTCCTGGCAGTTAGGTTTAGTGAGTAACTGCACTTAGGGTTATATATTACTAGATATTGTAACTGATATTGGAAGCTACAGCATAAATGCAAAGACTTGAAGACAGATAAGTATAAAGCCTTCCTATGTTTCAATAGCATGAGAGCAAAAACTAGAATGACATTGATAGTTCAGATAAAATCCATGTTCAGCGAGATGGTCTGTTGGTAAGAGTATCAGTTGTTCTGATAAAAGGATATTAAAGCCCTCCAGTCAAGGGCTTGTAATAAGATGTTGGAGGCCACTCACTTCTTCTCTTCCACCACTTAGCTCATTCTTCATTCCAGTGATATATGTTATCTTAGTAAAGAAGAAAAGAAGGAGAATAATCAGAATAATCAGAATGACTCAGATGAATGTATTTTCTACTATTACATAGAACTTTGTAAATTGATTAGATTAAATATATGGTTTTATTAGCTGAAAATGTTTGAGACAATGTCAGAATAAATATTGTGGAGCACATATGCTAAATATCTATATAGTATTCAAGCATTTTAAACCATCTGCAGATGCCTACTATCCCAGCAGTACTACATTGAGTCCACACTTGATTATTTCAAGATGAAATTTAGTTATCCTGTTCTAATGTCAATGGATCCTAATATGAAGCTTATAAAAGTCAGTGAATCAGAAGTTGATGTTAGAACTTATCAAGTACCCATGGCATACCTATGTATGTGATGGTTGGTACTGAGAAGTGCTGGCCAAGAGCAAGGATCCATCTTGATATCACCAGATTCAAGTTTGGCTTTAATCTTATATAAGTCATTATTATAAACCTAAAATAAAATTGCTGTATATACTGTAAGGGAGACTTTTGATATTCTGTGAGGTACTTGACAGGACAGAGCATTCAAGCAAGTTCAGGATGGTTGAGACCCATCTTCATATATGATTATTAGGCAGCTCTAGACCCTTGTTACTTAGATTATATATAGCATATCATGCAATACTTCAGGTGCATAGAATCTTCAGATCACACCTGGCCAATTAAATACTGCATCTGCATGATGATTAGTTCAAATATGGGACTGCATATATGTGTGCATAGACCTCATCAAGGATGTTCATAAGCTTCTTTGATTTTTTTCAACCACCTCTGCTAGAGTCTTTTTGTAAGTATAAAGTAATTGGTCCTGAGTGTCCTTGGATCTGCCAGCACTAACTTCAACAATAAACTTTGTCAATTCAAAAAAATAACTTACATGTTGGCAAGTTGAGCATCACAATCTCTGCATTTTTCCTCTATATGAGATTCATTGTTAGAATGAGTATCACACACCCTTGATAAGTGGCACAATATAAAAAATATCTTTAAGGATGCAGAACATGTCAATCCCTTGTGGGATCCATTGAGTGAAGTAAAGACATTGCTCACAAGGCATAAGAATCTATGCAGTAGAGAATAGATAAAAGGATTTAAGAAGACATCTGGAAAGATTTTTTCAGCAAGCTGGCGGAGGTAGAGGTTGGGCGACTATTAGTATAATATGCCAGCCTGGATATACATATATGGCTTGCTGACTCAATTTGCTGTCTATTAGTAAAGCACTAGATGAAGTCACTTATCTGAGTCAGTGCTGCCTACAACTAAGCCTTTGTCTGGTTGTGATCCAGTATCAGGCTAGTATATATATCTTGCAATTCCTTGATGGTGAGTTGGGTATTATCCAGGTGCAAAGTGTTGACCAGGCTTGCCTATCATACTTTGTTGATCTCCAGATGACAGGCAGCACCACTCAGGACTAGCAACTGGATTTGGTCCCTTACACTTGTGAGACATCAGGAAAAAGGGTATTTGCCATTCTGGCATTTATAGTTATTATGGCTGTTATAGCTGTTATGGCTGTTATGACTGTTATGACTAAAATAAATTGGATCAATATTAGTAAATAATTCATACAGTATATAATATATTCCCACATCCAATTTGGGACTATTTTCCCATACATTTATGCTCCCAAAAGCAGACATCACAAACTCAAAAAGGCTATTATGACAGTTATGGCAGTTATGGCAGTTATGGCAGTTATAGACTATTTGATATATCTAAACCTCAACAATAATTGACTTTCCCAGCATCATAAACCTTGTTACTATACCTTATTAAAAGTAATGATAATGTAATTTGAACTTGAAAAAGAGAAAGTTTCTCACTGTTTGGTCCATGTTTCATGATCAATATAAAATGGCAGGTAGTGATGTTCACATCTTGAGGTGGGTCTACAATCTTTCATGTTTTAAGCTTCTCCAACTGACCAATTTCATGTTGATTTTACAAACTCATATTAGTTAGTTAGCTTACTTAATCATACAGTACAATCTGGTAAACATGTTTGGTAGTAAAATTTAGCTTTTTACACTAGTCATTGTTTCACTTGCTTACCATTTCTAACATTTCATAGGCAATTGCCTGTTGCCATTCTTTGGCATCTGGTCCATTTAAGGCTTGTTGGAGGGTTGGTTCAGGTTCTGTTGCTGCTAGCAGTATATGCTGTTTGGAATGATTGTAAGTGGCTTCTTCATTAATTAAGTTTTCCTTTGATTCTTCTAACACATCTAATATTACAGCAGATGCTCTCTCTCCCTCATTTAGGGCTTGATAATAACCTACTGGGGGCCTTACTCAATTTGTCCTTGGCATTTTCAGAATAGGAAGTGGCTGTGTAGTCTGTAGTGGGGTTTTTAGGGCTTGTATTATTGGCATAACATGCTGGATGTTATCAGAAGTGCTAGACACTTCTGCTGATGCCTTAGACTCTCCCTCATCCAGCATGTCCATATTAACAATTACAGTTCTTGGCATGAAAGTAAATTTTTGTTCTACTGACACCTATCTTTTTCCAGGTCAATAAATTTGATACCCCTTGCTTTGATCATCGACACTAACATATACAGCTTCTTTAGTACATGATTCCAGTTTACCTGCATCTTGCAGGTGAAGATAGACTTTTGCACTAAACTTGTGTGCTTGCATTAGGTTTGGCTTGCAGCCATAAATGAATTCATATGAAGTATGGCCGTGAATGGCTCATGATGGTAAATGGTTCTTCAACCAAGTTGCATAATTGATTGCCTCAGTCCCCAGGAACTTTGGGAGATTTTGTGCCAGCAACATTGCTCATGCATGCTTAACAAGTGTTTAGTTGAGTCTCTCCATAACCCTATTTTGTTGCAGCAAGTCATGAGTGGTAAGCTATCTCTCAATCTCTTGGTCCTTAAATACTAATCAAAATCTATACTTATATATTCCACATCTCAATCTGATCAAAGTTTCCATATGTAGATTCCAGAATGTTTCTGTATAAGATTTGCTTCATACCCTCTAAAAGTGGTAAGTGCCTCACTTTTGTGACTTAAGAAGGCAATGTTCATTTTGTGGCTAAAATCATCTGTGAAACTTATGTAATAGCTAGATCCCATGATGCTCATTGTCTTGGCAGAGCCCCACAAGTCTGTGTAAATAATTTGCCATAATTACATGATCTGTTCTTTGTCTCATCTGGAAAAGGTTGATATGTTGCTTTTGTTTATGTGCAGGCATCACAAAATTCAGGCTTTGAGGTGGAGTCAAGCTTAATTAGACCCTTGTTTACTGCATCAAGGACTGCATGCTAGGAAATGTATCTGAGTACCTTATGCAACCCATTAACAGTATCTGCCAATAATGAAGAAAGTGTCCTACCATATGCTCACACCCAAGTCCATGTACCTGTTGATCTCCCTATAGTTAACAATAACCCCCTCCTTTCCCACATATACATCAGTAAATAGGGTTCTCAAATACAATAGGTATAATGTTATTCAAATTACCTTCCATCCAAAGTCCATAACCAGAACATGCCCATGCTCTCACATTTCCAGGCTTCAGGAGCATTACTCTGAGACATTGATCAGTAGCCCCCAAATCAGGTGTAGCAACAGGCATCTTAGACCCACAAGAAGAATTTATTATAGCAGACTCAATCAGTATCATCATAAGAAAACTTCTTAAAGAACAGGCCAAACTATCTAAGGCCAAAATCAGAAGACTATAGAGGATTCTTAATAACCTAAACCAGGCTTTCAAAGAAGTGAAAGAGGAGAATGAGATTTTGAGAAGAATAAACCAAGAGAACCAAGGCCAGATTGGCTCAAACACTGGAAGATCACCTATAATGAAAATAATAAAGCCATCCAAGTTCAAAGGTGATTAGAGCCTAGAAGTTGATACCTTTATTCTCCACTGCAGTTTGTACTTTTCTCAGTTCCTAGTAGCCACAGAATTACAGAAAGTTACTTTACATTGAGCTTAGATAAGTTTATAAACAGTCTTACTTTTTCAATATGTTATCATTTGGTTGAGATATAAGGATAGCAAAGTCCAGTACAAAAAAATTGATAAGCCTATATCTCAACCAAATGATAATATATTGAACAAGTAAGATTGGTCATAGACTCATCTAAACTAGAGCTATAAGTTGAATCAGACACTTAGCCATTATGACAAAAAGAAGTTACAAACAGCTGTTATAGCAGAAACATGTTTTCCTGATGAATTGGTAAAAAATGAACTTGTTAATTTGAAGACTTGGGAATTCAAAGACTTGCCTCTTGTATTTATTTTACTATGTGCCAAATAATGAATGATTCATATGAAGGTTTTTGCCATTGCTGCCTTATTGCCCTAGGGTATAAGATATATTAAGTCAGTTGGCACATCTTGGTGACTTATTTGTAATCTTTCTGCCTTGCAAATCTTTAACCATCTAAGCAAGCTTTTCTTATCTAATCATCTGACAATTTCCACCTCTACCTAGTCCTCCAACTCCATGATAGCCACCTATACTAATGCTTATCATTTAAATACCAATTGTACTTGATCAAGTTGGAGTATATATAGAAATATTGTCATAGCTAGATGGAACAATTCAAGAAGGAATTATATGAAAATATCTGGTGAACAATTTTATTCTCTGTGTATTGATTTAGATATTAACTTGGTCAGGTATCTATAGCAAAGAATCTAGACATGAGTTGCTGCCACTGCAATGTAATGAGGAGAATGAGAATGCCTGTAAGATGTATGCTGATATGGAAAAATTGGCAATTGCCAGTGAGGGTGGTGTCTAACAGGAAGGTGAAATGTTTCAGTCCTAATATATCTCATGTACTCCTGCATATACTCCCAACTCCTATAACCAGGATCAGCAATATCATTCACCATGTAAAGGTAGGGCTCTGGGGTCAGATAGTCTCTAGTTGGACATTTTGATTAGTCATTAATTTATACACATCAAAGAGAAACTGATGAGTGGACACACCTACCTTCTGATGTGATACTGGAACCAACCCATACCCATGGTATTTTTGGAATACCCAATTTATTTTGCTGGAATAATCCTGGGATTTGAATACATTATAGCAAGGACATTGAAATATTTTTAAAATGTTATTTTCCTTGAATATAATGGCTATAACAAGTCTACTGGCTATATTCAGTATTAAAGCTAATTGAGCTATCAATGCTATGAGATCAACAAAATTTTAACTCAACTAATATGCAAGAGCTCTTGAAGAATACAAACTTAAAATCCTGCAAATCCAAAATTCCATAGATCTTATCATACCAGCTCTTATAAGACCATAAATTCACCTACATCTCACACTTCAAATCATTAATGCCTAGAACAGGTCTTAGCTGCTGCCCGATGAGCACTTAGTTGAAATTGACTGGTGATGTAAGATTTAATATAGCTGATATCACTTAAAGAAGCTTAACTATGCTCATTATAGATTCAACTTTACTGTACAGAATATATGACTGACATTCTATGTTTCTATCCATACTCATAAGTGTTCCCAGTCTAGGGAAAGTTATTGAAGCTGCAATAAAGAAGGAAAATAGACATCAATTCAAAATGAATGCTGCTACTAAATTGACTTCCTAACAAACAAGTATGAATTAAGATTTGTCTTATAGATAATGTTTACACTGTAGTTTCTAATGTCAGCTGCAACATTTAGTAATATATGACCCTAACTGCAGTTACTTACTATATCTAACTACTAGGACTCCATTGGCATCAACCATGCTTAGTAGCCTCCATCTCTATAGGTGAGTTCTTTTTCCTAGCCTATAGTTCTTACAAAATAAACTCGGCTCTAAACACTGGTGCCTCTCACCTAAAAATTCTAATCTAATAATCTAACCTGTAATCTGTAGGGGTATAGGTTGGCTGCAACCTATAGTGTATCTACAGTTTTATATATCCTACACATTTACAATAGGTTCCTTTGTAAACCTAAGTTGGTCTTACTATGCAACTTGAAGGTTATACCTGAAACTTGCAAAAACTCTATATCCATAACATATAGCTGGTGCCACTACCACTGGTAGTATAGAAAGTCAATATATCATGTCAGGGCCATTAGCCTTGTCTTACAAACTTTGTTTATAAGTTAGAATCCAAAATAATAATGTTAAAAGTGACAGAGGTACAATAGATATTTCTATGCATGATGCTAGAAGCAACTATGACTGTTCTAAGTTAGATCCAAACTTAGAGTCTAACATAGATTCTGACAGCATGGATCCTGCTGGTCACATAATACTTGAATAGAGAAAGCCAGTATAAACAAGGATAAAGCCTATCAAAGGTCAGCTAAAGCTACTATCTAATCATTTTGATTATTAAAGAATTGGCCTACTAGAAACCAACCTGCTATGTGAACAAAAGAATACTCAATTCCAGAGCTATAGGCCTCAACCTATTATTTGCTATATTGAGGCATGCTAATATCATCATATGGCTTATATTGATTTTTATCTGCTATTTACCCCTCCTATAAGCCATTGTAATATACTCTAAATCAATGACCTATCTATATGTTGTAACTGCATATGCCCCTGCAAACATCCTAATCCACCTTTTGCCTTAAGAGAAAATATTTTATATAACTTAAATGATTCCCTCATTCTCATGGCTTTCTTCCTGATTCAACACATGATATGTAGCATAATACTATGAAGCCTATTATTATCATCTTCCTCTGAATGAATGGATGTACCATATGGTATGCCTATCAATGCAATATCACAGGTATTGTTCACATAATGGTTCTGCTGGATTAGTGTTCCATCTATATAACAAACCTCAAAATATTCCATGAATGACTTAGTCTAGAATGGAGAAAATCTGATCTATCATGAAAAGGATAAGTCTCAAGTCATAAAGTGCAGATATCATACACATGAGTACAAATGTCCACTACAACTTCCTCTTGGAGGGAAATGTAGTAATTAGGAAAATAATTAAGCAGTAATTGGTCAGGGCCATAGCTGTGCAACAAAGATACACACTATGTTAGCATAGTAACCATTGATGTGAACTTACTAGCCAGATAAAGAATTTGTAACCACCCTGCTATTCATCTTAAGAATTGGCTTCTCTGCAGCTTTCTTGAGAGTAAAACCATTTTTAGCAATATCATCAAGAAACTTGAGAAAGGGTATCAATTCATATAATTTCAAGGCATTGAATCTTATAGCATTGAGGCTAGGCTTCATCTTTTAAATGCAGTGAGGGATGATGATAAAGCTAAGTTTAATTACCAGTGCAGTCATAGTAGATTCTTAAGCAGTTGATATTTGATAGAGTTAACCATTAGCAATCAATCCACATTCTAAGTTCATACATTGCAAGCACAGTCCTTAAAGAGACTTTTATGATTTGTTTTAGACAACAATTCCTAAAGATTTGCAATATCTGGCTACAAAGTCGTTAAGCTAGTGCATTCCGTAGTTTAGGCTCATAAGTCAATGGCTTGGTATATACAAAGCCAGTCAGAAAATTGGCATACTTGATTAATTAGATAAGCCTACTATCATAGCTAGTCACACTGACTTTCAACCAAAAATTAAGAAAAGTATAGTGAAAGAAGTTCTAAAATCCTTGCCTTTGCACCTACTACCAGCACACAAATGTATAGGACATTAGGTCAAAATCTTTAAAATGTGTTCATTAGCTCTCTTTTGCATTTCATCTGTCCATTTGTTGAGCCCATTCCCATATAGTAGAAAGCTGTGTTATTTATCTATGTTGTGCCCAGAGTGTAAGAGGTGTGCAGATTGGTGTCCACTATGTCACATTTTGGTATGTTTTCACTTTTGTGGACTCTGAAATATTTTGCATCATTTATTTCCTTGACTTTTACTACCACAACTAAGAAAAACCCAGTATCTACAACACTACACTTTTATATATCAAATACAACAAACTGCATCTAACACAGCAATCTACTATACTACCAGTATAAGCTAAACATGCCAAAAACTTGAATGTATCCATTATTAAGATTTTACATAGGAAGATGCTCATATCTTCATCAATCTTGATGACTGTTAGTTGTATTGACTTGACTTCATACTAAGGTTACATAGGACCAGCCCTAAATTATTTGGGCCTATTTACCTACTCAAGTATTTAATCTGGAGTTGCATAGCTTTGCCTCTTGTGCATTGACTGTCATCTCCAAGGTCAGTATTAGTTAGATACACAATAATAACTGTGCATTGACTGTCATCTCCAAGTGTGATTTAAATAGGTTATGAGCCCTGCGCTTCAGCAGTAATTTCTATCCACAGGAATGTCCTACACTCGACCCAGCACCTCCTACACCCTTTATACTATTTTTGTTAGGTATTGGAACCTATTGGAGACTATCTGCCTCAAGTCTAGAGACCCTTGTTGGGATTCACCTTGATTTGACTCTCTTCATCAGGAAAAATGGTCTTTTCCATAATAAGACATTGTTGCTATAATAGCTACAAATAGCATCACAACCGTTCATAGTTGCCATTATAGCTACTAGTTGCTACTAGTAGCTATAATAGCTAT
>Ga0153975_1000475_pt1 | contig 12478 bp, 10 predicted proteins | sample TSGA059MetaG_FD_104694 | JGI IMG/M metagenome (GOLD analysis project Ga0153975, IMG submission 104694) | Attine ant fungus gardens microbial communities from Georgia, USA - TSGA059 MetaG | ecosystem: Host-associated > Fungi > Mycelium > Unclassified | place: USA: Georgia, Yuchi Wildlife... | reverse complement strand
AACTTACTTTCCCATTGCTTGAATTAGTATCCAGGGCAAGAATTGGTTCGGAAACTGGAACGGTATTTGGTGAAGGGCCCTGCAAAATCGTCGAACACAGTGCATGCCAAGAGTAGGAATTCCACCCACCTGGCTCGCTTGATTGGATATGGGATGCTGTGTGTTAGAACTGGAAGCAATGGCTACTGTGTTCAGAGATCGTCCAGCAGGTTGGGTGGAAGGGCTTTTGGTGATTTTGGCCCACAACTTGCGAACTAACCGCAATGGTTCTCTGCCAGGCCGAGCCTGCGAAGGCGGCAGAGAGGACCGCTGCAAGGATACCATTACCATCAGCCAACATTTGTGAGGGCGACACCGCATACCTCGCTTTCATCAGTCTCTGTCCTGCGTCTCTCATCAGATAGATGGTGATCTGAGTGGCGTCGCTTCAACATCCTCCAGCGCTGCTTCCGAGGACGATTGTTGTCGGTCATCGAATCGAGTAAGGTTGAAAACAAGGTTGATTCTGAGTGTAAGGCAAGTCTAAAGAGTGAAAAGAACGAGGAGAACACGTTTTGGATGGCAGCCTCAAGCTGTCGCCAGGTTAGAGGCGCCAGGCGTGGCAAATCGGATGTTCGCTAGCGCTAAGCGCCCATCATCGAATGGGGTCCGCTGGGCCGGGCGTACTATACATTCATTGAGGGCTTGTTCAGAGGCTCGCCGACGTCAGAAGATGCATGCAGAAATACGGTTGTGGTGAATCTAGCGCTGCCAGGGAGTGCCAGGGGATGCCTATCATACAAGCGTGAAGTTACTAAGTACTAGTAGTAGAAGCAGGACTGGAGGTACGGAGAGACTGATATATTGAAAGAGTGACATTGTTCCTTCAAGTTGGTCTGCGGAACCTTTCCTCAGGTATTTCCCGGGACATCTTTGAAGCAATGCATTATGACCATGTCAACTGTATACTTACTAGTTAGGACGAACGAAGACAGGTTCCGATTCTATTTGAAACGTCAGTCGGCAGCGCCCGACTCTGACATCCCAAGTTGCAAGCTTACTACTAGATTCTGTCCCGTTGGATATCATGGAGACACTCGAGGTCCTGGCGTCCATCACTAGGGTGAGTTCTGGTGTGCCTCGACTATGGTCGAATCCATGACCCACTGCCTCGAATAGCTCAGCAACCGTGTAGTGAGAGTGCTGGGCCAGGTGAGCTGTTCTCTTCAGGCGGCTTCTGTCACTATCTAGATCATCTTCCACAGAATCCAGGCAAGTTCACGCTTCAAGGTATTTGCCCATTTCACGCAAACATTCAAACCTTTGCATCTAGTTCATCGTTCCCGCAGGGACAAACACCTACGTCATCGGCGAGCGCAACCCCTACACCCTTATCGACACCGGCGAAGGCAAAGACGAGTACATCCCAATCCTCGAATCTGCCCTCCGCGACACCTGTAAGATCACGAACCAAGATGAACCCCACATATCCGACATCGTCATCTCCCACTGGCACCACGACCACACTGGCGGACTCTCCTCCGTCCTCTCACTTCTCAGCAGAATGTGGGACGAGCGGAACACCCCCGCTCCATTCAAGCCGCCCCGCATACATAAGTTCCCTGTGCCATCCAACGCAAACTCGAATGCGGCTATCGCATCCCTGCCCCCAGGGACATACACCCCCACCGCTGACGGTGCCTTCCTTCACGACCTCACAAACGGCCAACTCCTTCCCATAACCGGCTCTTCTTCCCCAATGCAAGTCATTCACACCCCAGGGCACACCACCGACTCCATCAGCCTCCACATCCCCGCCGACCGCGCTCTCTATACCGCCGACACCGTCCTCGGCCAAGGCACTGCCATCTTCGAAGACCTCGGAACGTACATCTCCTCCCTTCGCACGCTCCTCACGTTTCAGTCTGATTACACGGTGTTGTACCCTGGACATGGCCCTGTTGTGGCCGAGGGCGCTAAACTCATCGGGACGTACATCGCACATCGCCTGGAGAGAGAGGCGCAAATTGTGAGCGTCATTGAGAGGCCTGGTCCCAAAGGACAGCCTTGGTCTACGTGGGAGATCGTGTCAACAATATATGCTGCGTACCCACAGAACCTATGGGAGCCCGCAGCGCGAAGCGTGAACCAACATCTCGAGAAGCTTCAAGCTGAGGGAAAGGTGAAGAAGCTTGGGGGCGAAGGCAAGGACGTCCAGTGGGAGTTACTACCGAAGCTGTGAATGAAGGCGGTCTGAGTTCAGTTGTGCAATTTATCAAAGCGACCAGGAGATGGTAACAATAGTATGGAATAGATGGTGCATCCTATGTATTATACAACCTGACACATGCATCACTAGAGCGCATCGAAATTGATATGATGTGATGCCCGCCTCCGCTCCAGCTCATCCTCCCTCAACTCATTCAAGTGTAGCACACATACAATGACCGCCAAAATCACAGTCGTGACCACCACCGTAAAAGTTACCCACAGAACCCAAGCCCCCAGTCGAATGAACAGCTCCCTTCGCCACGCTCCATCATCCAGCGCAGGGTGGATCACAACCCGCGAGTTCGGGATCACCCCTTCCATATTGATAAAATGTTCCTGCGTGTGTTTGGTCGAACCGACAAACAGATTCTCGATGTAGTTATTCGTCCGCCCGAGTCCAAAGAATGAGTATGGCGTCAGAAGGGCATGATACGATGTTTTCGGAAGCTGCCCGACTTGAGCAACGGAACGACACCCAGAGGTCGAAGACTGGACAGAAACCGGTGTCTAACGCTGCGGATTGCAATTACTAGGTTGAGAGCATTGGCACGAAAGAACAAGTCTCACCAAATGAACCGTCATGGTTGCCCACGTAATACGGTAAAGGGTCATGTCTAGTTCAGTTGATCATGCGCGATTCGAGCTCATGTGACGAGCAAGTCGAGCTTGCCGTCGTGCGTGAAGTCGCCTGGGGTGACATTGTAAACAGGAGTTGGGTGTTGTATTGAGGAGGCCTTTGAAAATGAAAAACACATCTACTACCAAGAATAAAATGATCAGAGGAAATATGAAGTGCACTGGCGAGGTTTATGATTATCTAGATATCTAACCGTGATCCCAGCCTGAGAGGTACACCGAAAGAGTCTGAATTCTTCGTAAACCATTTGGGCGGGAAAGGCCATATTGATGCGACAGGGTACACCTGTGGTGCGCGATTTCTCTTCATTCCACAGACATGTCGGAAAGCACTAGTAAGTACTGTGCCCCGTGACGGCGAAACTGAGTAAGAAAGAGTGTTTCACTATTATGTAAATCGTACCTACATTCTGAACAGCAGTGTCACTAGAGTACTTCTTCGACTCGGACATCGGGTTTCCAAATATTATCGCCCGGGGCATCCATGAGTCAATGACTCTCTTTCTGATAGGTCTTGACGCGATTATCTCTCCTGAGCAGGATGAAACCGACTCGTACACGAATGTGTCATTCCTTGATCATGGACTATGGTTTACACAAGAAAATGGAGATATGGGTAAGTGCTCCTGCTCCCGCCTGCATGTTGCCATTCATCTTGTCGATTGCGCTGACCTGTATCTGCATTTCAGTTCCCTCCCCTGCAGGGTGCAAAGCCTGCGACAAAACACGAAATGACGCAGTTTCATTCCGATGAATACGGTTGACTTCCTCAGTCGCATCCGAGTCACCCCGGCAATAGGAATTCGTTCATAAAAGAACAGCATAAATCCAAATGGTTTCTCCTAGCATCTTCAGCACCACTGACTTTCTATCGCAGATGACGTTGGCGACGACTGTCCCGTTTTCGATAGCTTGTACATTCGACTACTGCGCTGTCTCAGCAGGTGGCTCCATGGGTATTACTGTTTCATGGTCTTTTAGTATTCTGGTCTTACGCGTCCTGCGGAGGGTGCCACCCGTGTCAGGCGAGATAAATGCGATGTAGCTATCAACTGGTGTCCTTCATCACGCGAAGAAGCAGATTCTGTCATGTCAGTGGTCATACAAACTATCCTGACACTCGATTTTCATCAATACCGTGCTACATGCATCGTACTGGGCATTCCTGAGCTGCTCCGGTAAGCGTTCCCCCAGAAAATCTTATTCTGTTGTAGTCCTGATATTTGAAACGTATCAGATATCATACCAGAGTCCTATACATCGACACTGACGTTCATCATGGCGATGGAGTGTAGGAGGCTTTTTATACCACAGATCAAGTCATGACAATCAGTTTTCACAAATATGGTGAGTATTTTCGATGAACTAATGAACTGGTGAATTGCGAGTGCGTATCTCATCTTGGTTTGCTGTTGGGATATTTTTGACGCCCATCAGGACATACAATAGGCAAAGGGAAATAATACTCGTTGAATTCTCTACTTCGTGATGGAGTCTTAGACGACAACTATAAGTCGGTGTTCGAACCTGTGAGTGAAACCCTATTTCGGAAAATTATTCAGAGGGCTATTCAAACCGTTCATCAACCTAACACAGATGTTCCAAAGATGCCGATAAACGAAACCATGCATGACTCTAGGCAGGACGACGACTTGATTCCTCCTGATACAATGAGACATAGGCGACTCGTGCACGCTTTTATTCAAGCGGACGGAGAACTATCTGACTCTGATGACGAGGGAGTGGGTGCTCGTAGAGACCATGCTCACCATCGGGATCGTGACAGCGAACCCAAAAGCCATTCAAGCGAGGTGGAAAGGGCTGAAAGAAGGAGGTTTGGCATCGATGTGGGTGTCCTGAGTTCTGGTGCTGCAGGCTCAACCCCTGGCGCTGGTCCCAGTGGACACACCAATGTGGTTTGCCCCACCTTGAGTGGGCATTTGATGGAAGCCAGTACTCCGACTGCTACTGAAGGCGGACCTACTTCTATCAAACCATCCGTTGTTAATGGCACTACAGGTCATCCTTCGGGTGATAAGTCGCCGAAAACGAATGACATGGTGGTCAACGACGGTAATGGAACAAGTGCAGAAAATTAATGATCTGTTGCGTCTCGCCATTTCTCATATTGCCTTGCTGTCCTTGCCGTACTTACGCTACACCGATGTATTATTTAATCGAACGCCGCGAAGCGTTTGCGACATATGCTAGGCTGATGCTGGAAGTCGTGCATAATAACCTCTTTCCTAATCCCTACCATGACCGTTCGTGTGTCACGACTCACATGTAATCACAGATCGTTCTCAGCTGACACCAGCACTTGACGAATGGCGGACCAACGGAATGCGACCTCGCCGCCTCCAACTGCCGAGAAGTCACTCCTGACGCCTGAGGAAATCAAGCGCATTGAGCTAAACCGCTTAAGAGGTACGCGCCTGTACGAGGACGTCCGCGTTTCAATCTTCTTTCAGCTAATTCTGTTCTACCACAGCAAAAGCGAGGCAGAGACAACGCGAACAAGAAGCAAGTTCCTCATCAACGCCAAATGCGAACCAGAAACGACTTCTCGAAGTGGTCCCGGCTGCGTCCACTTCACCGACTGCGCCTAAGCCATTGAAGCATTCACGCCTCGGAAAGTATTTTGACTACTAATGATCTGTCTATTCGAAAGGTGGATTCTTGGTTGAAGATGGGAAGGAGGTCGACGAAGATTCGAGGATGAAGGTGAGGGAAAGAGAAAGGCAACAAGAAAACTGTTATAATCATGGGCGCCCAGCTGATATTCTACAGGTAAGTAAATGTAATTCTGGTGCATATCACGGAGACAATGGAATCTCCCTTTCCCGACACTTGTGCCACGATGTGCCATGCGCAAAACGACTCAAGTCGAGCTGCAAGGCATCAGGTATTGTGAGTGTGTTGCCTGGGGCACACACGTGTGGGAAATAGAGCGGGACCCAGAGAAGCAGGGACCCTGTAGGACCAACCATCCATCTCTCCTTAGTTATAGTGAGAGAAGCTACCAGCGGAGTGTGAGAATCTGAGAGAAAGGATGGAGAATCACGAAGAGCATGAGTCGGATTGGATGAAAAGCATATTGCGGCTGGATCGAGGAATGCCGAGAGATCCCACACCCGAATAGTTTTATCACCTGAACCTGACACAATGTGATTTCCATCTCGCAAAAATGTGACGGAGAAAAAGGTTGGGGAATTCCGATGCCAGTCAACACATTGGAAAGGCACACCTAATGCCTTGCCAGTCTCTGCATCCCAAACCCGAATTGTCTGGTCAGATGAACCTGACACAATGCGACTTCCATCAGGCGAGATTGCAACAGACCAAACATAGCTAGTGTGCCCTAGGAGAGGAGCACCCAATGGCTTGCCAGTCTCTGCATCCCAAATCCGAATTGTGTTGTCATGCGAACCTGACACAATGCGACTTCCATCCGGCGAGATTGCAACAGACCAAACAAAGGCAGTGTGCCCTAGGAGAGGAGTACCTAGTGGCTTGCCAGTCTTCGCATCCCAAATCCTAATTGTCTTGTCATCTGAACCTGACACAATGTAACTTCCATCTGGCGAGATTGCAACAGACCGCACATAGTTAGTGTGCCCTAAGAGAGGAGCACCCAATGGCTTGCCAGTTTCTGCATCCCAAATCTGAATTGTCTCGTCATGTGAACCTGACACAATGCGACTTCCATCTGGGGAGATGGCAACAGACCAAACACCACGAGTGTGCCCTAGGAGAGGAGCACCCAATGGCTTGCCAGTCTCTGCATCCCAAACCTGAATTGTGTTGTCAAGTGAACCTGACACAATGCGACTTCCATCTGGCGAGATTGCAACAGACCGAACAAGGTCAGTGTGCCCTAGGAGAGGAGCACCTAATGGCTTGCCAGTCTCTGCATCCCAAACCCGAATTGTTTTGTCATCTGAACCTGACACAATGCGACTTCTATCTGGTGAGATTGCAACAGACCAAACACCACCAGTGTGCCCTATGAGAGGAGTGCCCATCTCTGCATCCCAAATCAGAATTGTCTTGTCATATGAACCTGACACAATGCGACTTCCATCGGGCGAGATTGCAACAGACAGAACACACACAGTGTGACCTAGGAGAGGAGCACCAAATGGCTTGCCAGTCTCTGCATCCCAAACCTGAATTGTGCTGTCATCTGAACCTGACACGATGCGACTTCCATCTGGCGAGATTGCAACGGAGCAAACACCACGAGTGTGCCCTAGAAGAGGAGCACCCAATGGCTTGCCAGTCTCTGCATCCCAAACCCGAATTGTCTTGTCATCTGAACATGACACAATGCGACTTCCATCCGGCGAGATCACAACAGACCGAACACCGTCAGTGTGTCCTAGGAGAGGAGCACCGAATGGTTTGCCAGTCTCTGCATCCCAAACCCGAATTGTCTTGTCATCTGAACCTGAGACAATGCGACTTCCATCTGGCGAGATCGCAACAGACCAAACATAGTCAGTGTGACCTAGGAGAGGAGCGCCCAATGGCTTGCCAGTCTCTGCATCCCAAACTCGAATTGTCTTGTCATGTGAACCTGACACAATGCGACTTCCATCCAGCGAGATTGCGACAGACACAACATAGCCAGTGTGCCCTATGAGAGGAGCACCAAATGGCTTGCCAGTCTCTGCATCCCAAACCCGAATTGTGTTGTCATGTGAACCTGACACAATGCGACTGCCATCCAGCGAGATTGCAACAGACCGAACATAGTGAGTGTGCCCTACGAGAGGAGCACCCAATGGTTTGCCAGTCTCTGCATCCCAAACCTGAACATTGTCATCCGAAGTTGACACAATGCGACTTCCGTCTGGAGAGATTGCAACTGTGTCCACGAAGGTATTCGTGTGAATGATCTTTTCAATTACAGGCCACGTCACGGCGTGACAGGTAGGAACCCGTAGGGTGCGAGGAAATTTCGCAGCGAACTTTTTAAATATCATGGACTGAGTAGGAGCAAACGGCAGCGCGGACAAGTATAAATGTGGTGTGCTGTGTAAAATGACTGGCGCAAAAGTCCGAATGAAGCGCTGGGTATCTCTCACAGCGTCACCGGTATCCTTACAGCCGTCGTGACCCTACACCCGTCCCGCAATTCGTAAGAATCCATCGGTCCTAACAATGGAGTGAAGCTACGCACCATCAACCAATCTGAGATATACGAGAGGGCCCCCACTGAACTGCCGAGGTTATCCGTTAAACTCAGTGCTTCCAACCAGAAAAGGAGACGTTCTCCATCGAAAAAAGCATCGACTTCCTTAGCGAGCGATGAATCGAAGGACGTAGATCGCACATGCATCGCCCAGAATCGACACGAGTACGAAAGCTGGGCCGGAATGAACTTCTTCACTCGTTCTGACAGATCGAGGACCGCAGAATTGGGTAAGTAAGAACTCTCCAATGAGCAGATATTGAAGCAAAGTCCGTGCTCCATCACCCCCATCGAGGCAAAGGCAAGACCACTTTTTACCAATGATGTGTCGACGTAGAACTTGTTGCTCCGTGACTCGTCTGTGAGAAAGTCGTAAAAGGATGCATGGAGGGGACGGACAGGAGTCTGAGAATCTGCAGTACCAGTGACAAGTGAGCCCATTGGTCCAATAATCTCCTCAACTCTGTAAATGCCCTGCCCACTAGGAAAATGCAGTCGCATAGCGTTCAATGCAGATAGGGAAAGCGGTTCGAACCAGGCAATGATTTGCCCCATCACAGAGCGAAAGGCGGCGATTGCTTCATTATCCTCAGGCATTATTTCTGCCAAGATGTCACGATACATCTTGTCCAACAAAAGTGTTCCTCTTTCAGATGAACCAGCGACTAGGTCTTTGAAACGTTTCATCGGACTAACGCCCACTCTGTTCTGGCCCCTGATGTGTTCGCAGGCGAGACGAGCCCATTCAAACAGGCCATCAGATTTCTGAGCAAGCTCCTTGAAGTGCCCATCGTTGAATGCGCTACGCGAGCCTTCAAGCTTGATGCCGATATAAAGCTGAAGGTCATGTTCTGCGGATTCCGTGGACACATGTGACGTATCATCTATGGAGACATGACGAACATGGGAGGCGGTGTCCAGGAAGTCTCGGACGTCATCCAGGGGACGAGAAGTGACAAGAATACGGAGGTTTCTGGGAAGTTTTGTTCGCTCGGATGAAAAGGGGTTTAATTTGCCAGCAAGCATATGAAGAATCTGTTCCCGAGAACGTTCGTCACCACTCTCGTCCAACGCATCGATGACCATCAGGACCGGGGCGTCAATGGCTTGCGAAGCGTTCACCGGCCCTAATATCAACTTCTTCCATTGCCTTGTAACGTCTTTGGTGTGCCTGAGCTCATTGTCATCCAGAACTGCACACGCCAATGTTCGCCGCATGATAGGATCACGATCTGCCATATCGCGTGCCATCGTGGTGAATATCATTTCATGCCGTCGTTCGGCTTCTCGTGTGCGGTCGAAGCAGAAGCAAGCGCCTGGACCACCACGCTCATCAAACCAGATGGCTATTGTATGCGCGATGGCCGATTTGCCTTTCCCTGCAGTTCCGGACAACCAGAAGACTTGCTCCACATCCTCTCCAGTCTTGTCGATCCAATCTTTGATCTCGGACAGAATGCCTTCCCGAGTACCTGGGAGACAACGCTTGGAGGTATCCCTCCCTGCACCGTCCACGTATATCATGTCCTTGAAGTCCAGATCCTTGACTAAACCACAATTCAGCCAAGTTTTTGAGTGAAGAATTTGAGGGCTGCTCTTACCCATACGGTAGATTTTTACATCGATGCCATGTACCATTCGATCTCAAAAGCGCTCGTGTCAAGTAAGATTCCCGGTGAATTTGAGGCTAACTCTCACCTATATAGTGGATGTTCACAACGGTGTCACGAACCGCCTGATCTCGAAATCGCAGCATGAGTGTGTCGAAAACATTATTGTAGCTCTGAATTATGGCACCAGTCTCTTTGAAGACGTCCCTGCCAAGTCTTTTCCCTGTACGAAGAGAATATGTGAGTGTCAGGTGATGATACAGCGGTTCGACTCACAAGCGCTCTTCGTCTCAGAGTAATGAACGATGAAATCGGCGCACTCCAGTGTCTGCCGTGCTATCTTTCCGTAGAGTGCTTGCATGGATGCAATTTCAGCCAGCCTCTCATCCTCATTCATGAAAGTATAGACTTCTGAGAGCCTCTCAAGCAAAGCGCGAACGGCATCGTCTCGCTCTGCCTGACTAAGAATCATCTGTCACGAGAAAATTCTTAGTAACCTGCAAAATCGAAAGTATGAAAATAAGCGCACATTGGACGCGCAAGTGAAGACATTCATTACTGCCTTCGCATACGGATGGATCTACACATGGAGGTCAGTCACGTCTATGGTAGAGAGAGATAAACACCAGTACATCTGCAACCTTGTCAGCAATGGAGTTGAACACCTTCAAGGGTGTAAGAATCGCGGAGAAAGTGTCGATCGCGTTGATCACGTCAGGATCAGACTGTAAGTTGCTGATTGCTGAACCGATATTTTGGGCGATTTCTGGAACCTGGTTGATTCCTGCGAAGCTTTGTGTGGCATCGGCGATTCTTCCCTTCACTACCCGCTGGTCAGGTGCCTCGGCCTGACAACGAACTTTAGTACATCATTGTTGTACGCGAACATACTAATTTACTTTCGCATCGCCTGAATTGGTATTCTGGCTAAGAATTGCTTCGGAAACTGGAACGGTATTTGGTGAAGGGCCCTGCAAAATCATCGAACAAAGTGCATGCCAAGAGTAGGAAGTGCACCCACGTGGCTCAATTTATTAGATATGGGATCCTGTGTGTTAGAACTGGAAGTCATGTGTGCAGGGTTCGGGGGTCGTCCAACGGGTTGAGTGGAAAGGTTTTTGGTGACCTTTGCCCATAACTTGCGAACGAACCGGGAAGGTCCTTTGCCAGACCGCGCCTGCGAAGGTGGCAGAAAGGACCGCTGCAAGGATATCATCATGAACAGCTAGTAGTTGTGAGGGCGATACTGCATACCTCGCTTTCATCAGTCACTGTCCTGCCTCTCTCGTCAGATAGATGGTGATCTGAGTGGCGTCGCTTCAACATCTTCCAGCGCTGCTTCCAAGGACGATTGCTGTCAGTCATTAAATCGAGTAAGGTTGAAAAAAAGGCTGATTCTGAGTGTAAGGCAAGTCTAAAGATCCAAAAGAACGAGGAGAACACGTGTTGGATGGCAGCCTCAAGTAGTCGATAAATTAGTGGAGCGAGGCGTGGCGAACTTGATATTCGCGAGCGCTCAACATCGAAATGGGGCCCGCTGGGCTGGGCGTGCTATAAGTTCATTGAAGGGTTCTTCAGAGGTTAGCTGACGTCAGAGAATGCATCCAGAAATACGGATATGGTGAATCTAGTAGCGCTGGCAGGGAGTGCCAGGGAGGCCTATCATACAAGCGTGAAGGTACTAGAAGAAGAGACTGAGATTTTGAAAGAGTGACATTGTCCTTTGGTCGACTCTGCGGAACCTTTCCTCAGGCACCTCCCGGGACATATGCATTACTAAATGACCATTTGTAGACAGCTTCCTTCTTTTTCAACCGTCAGTCGGTAGCGCCCGTGACATCCTCGCTGGAATTCAAGTTGCAACAGATGGGATAACTTATACTACATTCTGTAGCGTTGGGCCCGGATCGTCATGGAGACATTCGAGGTCCTCGCGTCCATCACTAGGGTGAGTTCTGGTGTGCCTCGGCGACTATCGTCTAATCCATGACCCACTGCCTCGAATAGCTCAGCGACCGTGTAGTGAGAGTGCTGGGCCAGGTGAGTTGCTCTCTTCAGACGGCTTCTGTCACTATCTAGATCATCTTCCACAGAACCCAGGCAAGTTCACCCTTCAAGGTATTTGCTCATTTCACGCAAATGTTCAAACCTTTGCATCTAGTTCATCGTTCGGACAAACACCTACGTCATCGGCGAGCGCAACCCTTACACCCTTATCGACACCGGCGAAGGCAAAGACGAGTACATTCCAATCCTCGAATCCGCCCTCCGCGACACATGTAAGCTCACGAACCAAGATGAACCCCACATATCCGACATCGTCATCTCCCACTGGCACCACGACCACACCGGCGGACTCTCCTCCGTCCTCTCACTCCTCCGCAGACTGTGGGACGAGCGGAACACCCCCGCTCCATTCAAGCCGCCACGCATCCACAAGTTCCCTGTGCTATCCGACGCAAATTCGAATGCGGCTATCACATCCCTGCTCCCGGGCACATACACCCCAACCGCTGACGGTGCCTTCTTCCACGATCTCACACACGGCCAACTCCTTCCCATAACCGGTTCTTCTTCTCCAATGCAAGTCATCCACACCCCAGGGCACACTACCGACTCCATCAGCCTCCACATCCCCGCCGACCGCGCCCTCTATACGGCTGACACCGTCCTCGGCCAAGGCACCGCCATCTTCGAAGACCTCGGAACGTACATCTCCTCCCTTCGCACGCTCCTCACGTTTCAATCTGATTACACGGTGTTGTACCCTGGACATGGCCCTGTT
>Ga0153975_1000472_pt1 | contig 12504 bp, 17 predicted proteins | sample TSGA059MetaG_FD_104694 | JGI IMG/M metagenome (GOLD analysis project Ga0153975, IMG submission 104694) | Attine ant fungus gardens microbial communities from Georgia, USA - TSGA059 MetaG | ecosystem: Host-associated > Fungi > Mycelium > Unclassified | place: USA: Georgia, Yuchi Wildlife... | reverse complement strand
GCTGGGACAAGGAATACGACAGAGATGCAAAGCAGAATAATATTGCGTTTGCTAGAAGCTGCGCACTAAACGTTATAGGGGAACGAAAATGCGAGGGGCAGTAATTGCAGATAAGAGACAGCAGCATTAAAAAAAAGGGTAGTCAAAGATATCACGAGAAACATCGGCGGGTGTGCAACTTGTCAAGCACGCGAGTGGCACATGCAAGAAATGTGTTGAATTGACGCGTTACAGTTGTATTAAACACAAAATCGCCTGCTTTAAGCCAGGTCATCGACTCCGCTCCAAATGAGCAACGACATGTAGATAGAGCCCAAGACGTACGGAGCCATAATGGAGTGGATAGATGAATATGCAACCTCGGACTGTTCCCTCCTGCGTGGGGTACAGGCACTGCCGCACATGCAACCATGAATCAGAGTCGGGGCTTGAACATTGGATTGGGGGGATGAACTTGGTATAGAGCTTCGAGTGAGCTTCATTACTTGGTTGAGGGAAGAAAATCCACTTCAGCAGCATGTGTTGGCGTCGAGGGTTGGGAGAAGAAATGCTGAGAGAAAGAAGTAAAAGAGAGGGAGGGGGGAATAAAAAATAAAAAAAGAAGGAAAGATGAATGAGGTCGGACTAAAGGAATAGATGGGGAGAAAAGGATGCATGTGCATGGAAGGAAAGACGACGATAGTCAGAACAATCAGTGGATTTTTGAATATCAATTATCAGAGAATAATTCAGGAAATAAATTGTTGCGAGAGTTTTAGGCTGTTATTATTTGGGGAGTTGTGGGTTGTGGCAAACCAACCACATGACCCCACAAAACATTCACGCCCAGCGGTAGTCAAGCTCGGCTTCAACCAACCACTCGAGGGCTCAGCCTGTCTCTTGCTCTATAATTTCTTCAATCGTTGATATTCGAGAAAGACGCGAGCGGTCTCGAATTTTCGGTACCCTCTTCATGCACCAATGAACGTCTCGCAAGTGCGAATCGCCTGGAACAATGTTCCACGATGGCATGCAGGACTTTTCGTCGTATTTCGCGTTAGATGAGCTGCATCCGACATCGCCAAACGCGTTGACAGCGTTAAGAGCTGGACATCGCGACGGCGAAAATCGCCGTAATTTCGACAGCAATATGGTTGACTCAGGGCCACCATGGCATATGGTTTCTGCCTCAAGTTGGATCATTGGTGGACTCGATCTTTCCATTTGGATCCACGGGAAAATCTTTGGGGAATCGAGGCAGCTTACAATGGGGGTTCTGAGCCAGGTTATAACCTTGTGAGTTTCTTGTCCACTCAAACCGATTTTTTCTGCATATCATTCCTTGAGGGCTATGATGCTGTCGACGTTGAGGGCGGTTGCGATCAGTTGTGATTTGGGGGGCGGTCTTGATGCGGGGCAGGCACAGTGACTACCTGAACTCACACCAGTGCTGTTCGGGACATCCTGAGGTCTTTGGAGCACACTGCTGAGTCGCCATTATACATGATGGCGGTCAAAACTTGCCTGGCTATCCTGTGCACGATAGCACAAAGTAGCGTGACGCCCCTTTTTTGGTCACGCAATGTCACACGACGCATCAACCAATGTCACGCTGTCCTACTGAGGAGCAGCTGTAGGGTTGAGCGCTGAGCGCTGATTTTCTGTTGGCATGAAAGGATGGAAGTCGCTCAGGATGATTCAGCGCATTGAAGACATGTGTACATACTACGGAGAGCTCTTTCTACTAGAGAGACCACACACTCGAGCTTCATGTGTACTGACTCTTCTTGTGACCAGGGATCAGATGGCGTTCCGTCCTTGCTACATTCCTGTTACTCTGAGCAGCATACAAGATGTTGTCAAATTGTGTACCGTGGTTTCGAAACGTCCAAGCCGTGCGATGATGGCTAGGGACAACCAGCTGATCAGCAATCTTTATACTAGAGAGTCCACGCACTCGAGCCTCGTGTGTACTTACTCCTCCTGTAACCAGGGATCAGATGGCACCTCGTCCTTGCTACATTCCTGTGCTCAACGCAGCGTCCGAGGTATCAAGTTCGTCAAGGTGGTCGAGGTAGGTGATATACCATGGGTTCGAAACGTCCAGGTCGTGCGATGATGGCCAGGGACGACCTAATGATCAGTCATGTCGTCCCTCCTACATCCCATCTCATCCCTCTCGTTTTGCGCTGCCAATGTCAGGTTCTGGATGGATTGCTGGTTGCGCGGAAGCACTTTCGTACCAAAATCGAAGGTCTGTATGTAACGAAGTGGGATAAGCGCCCACAAGTTGTTCGACTAAACCCCACCTGGATTGTGAATTTGGGTTCTTGGTCAGTTCTCCAAATTTTTACTCACTTTTCTCGTCACTATTTGCCAGTATTTAAACCCCCTGCAAACCACATTCATTAGAGCCTTTTCCAACCTTACGACAGAGTGAAGATGAGCTTGAGCAATTCAATGGTGGGGCATCTCATATTTTCACCACTTTTTTTCTGACTCTTTATCCCGAAGGAGACCAGAGACTACCGTCTCCGTGGGATGCGGATGGTGAGACATGTGAACCTCGGAACGTTATATTTGACTTTTTTTTTTCTTTCTGTGAAGTATCTCACCGGTGCCCGTCTCAGCACGATCGTCGAGGAGGATGAAGAAACACCTGCATCCGTATGTTTTTTCTTTATATATTCTTGTAGCCTACTAACAGTCTGAAATACAGGCTGAATATGAGAGGCAGCTTGTCAATGCTGCCAGTGAGGAAGGAGCGATGACCGAGACACATGCCAAACCCCCTCAAAAGCGTCTGCGCGTCTGCGCTAAATTTAACGTACGTCTACATAGCATCTCTTCATCCGCGTCGGCTCACCGCCATTCTTGACGTCGGCAGGACCTTGGGTCGCGAATGAAAAAATTCATCATGGCCGCGTACGAATGGCGGTGACTTCATTCGCCTCCCCGCCCTCCATTCGCGTACCGGGAGTCCTGAGTCCACAAAACGGGTTGTGTAGCCAATGGACCTTTGTACAGCACATACTCTGTCGACATTAGGCTAGCTTGGAGAGACAAAATTTTTAAACCTGTTCACGTTGGCGGGAGCAGGGTCAGTACATAAGTGAAGTACATAAGTGAAACTGCTAGTTTGAATAGTAACAAAGCTGGACGATTTCAATCGCAACTTTGGCCAAGGCATGACCCGGTTGGAGAAAGGTGTTCAGTGTTCGCAGAAAACGACAGAGTTATACATCTTTCGTAAATATCCATAACGTATGTTCTACGGGTGAAGAAAACCAGGTAATCCAACTGTAATGATGTCTCAAATAGATTATGATGGTGGCGTGCGTAGACGTTCTCGAAACGGCGTCCGATTACGGGCTCCACATCTTCCTCTTGACAAACTCTAATAAGCGAGTATCATCCATTCTTTTTAGATCTGTCGAATTATCCACGCCCTGGAAACGGATCATCAGTCCCGGACCGCTTTTCACAGCATCATATATACGTACTGCCGTCTGCGCTGCCCGTATGACCTTGACAGCGATGTTTGCACTGATCTCCCTGATGCGTTCGACTCGAGGGTAAACGAGCTCTAGTGCCCGCTCATCCCACGAAAGAGAGCCCGCCAATCCAAGCGCAGACGCTTCTACCATGCTGTCTGTCACTCTCTTGGCGCGGCACAACATCGTACCCAAACCAAGCCCTGTGATCCAGCGGTCACCTCAGACATCCGGACGTAGCACAAGAGAGTGCTTACCAGGGAAAATGTACATATTATTGCCCTGGCCCGCTTCTCTCCTGATGCCACCAATAATCTCGCTTCCAAACGGCGAGCCGCTCGCAAAGATTGCGGTGCCATTGCTGTGCACGAGGGCCTCGGCGAACGTACACTCTGAGAGGTGGACGGGGTTGGAGAGGGGGAAGATGATGGGGCGAGGCGTGTTCTGGGACATGAGACGAATGACTTCTGGGGTGAAAGCACCCTTGAAGGGAGTGAGTACGAGGACGAAGAGAAAATAAGTTTGCATCATACCGCAATGGTTGATAAACCAAGGAGTGCAGTTGGCTTCACGAATTGGATGATCTCAGACAGGTCAGTCATTGGAAGACCTGTGTAGTGCCTCCTTGCAAAGACTGTGACATGGCTCGTCAGGCAAGTATCACTCTCCAAGCAAACACAAGACATACACATTTTATATTCAGCAACCCCTTCCCTGCCAACGTACACGAGCCCCTTCGAATCCACGAGCCAGATCTGATTCCTGGCCTCTTCATCGCTCATCCCAGTGAGCGTGAAGAAGCTCATAAGCTGCTTAGCCACGCCCACACTAGCGCTTCCCGCACCGAAGAGCAAGATTCTATGCTCGCTACGCGGGATAGGAACCAGTCGCGCAGCGGAGAGAAGCCCCGCAAGGACAACAGCACCGGTGCCTTGAATGTCGTCGTTGAAAAGCGGCAGACTATCACGGAAGCGATTAAGGTAGGAGAATGCACGGTCACTCGAGAAATCCTATCGCCCGTGAATGAGTTCATATATCGGAATGGAAAAAGTGAAGAATATGAACGAACCTCTAATTGCACCAGAACCTTGGGGTAGACGCGTCTCATCTCGGTGATGAACTCATCCATGAAAGCATCGTCTTCGGCTTCAGATGATCGGCGCTGGCGCAGTCCGAGATATAAAGGATCAGAAAGATTACTGGCATTGTTAGTTCCAAGGTCGAGTGTGATGGGGAGGGTGGATGATGGGCGGAAACTAAAGCTTATTAGTCGGGTGGTCATAGATATAAGACTGTATGAGCTCACCCAGCTCCGGCAACGTAAAGAGAGAGTTTGCCAACAGCAATGGGCATCCCATTTACACCCAGGTCACCAAGCCCGAGTATGCGTGAGCCTGGTGCATCTTCTTAAGTGCCGATAATTTAATAAAATTGGACGACAACAGACCATCCGTGACAACAGTTATCCGAACGTCGTTCGCAAGGGGCCAGTTGCGCAGGATGGATCCAATTCTACCTTTATCTTTGAGAGAGATGAACTACAGAGATCCCATGAAGCTCATGAGATGAATGGGGAATTTTTTGAATACATACCAAGCCCTCCGGGTTTCTGTAATTTTTTGAATACTGTAGGCACGCTTCACCGACAGTTGGTGTGTAAATTATAGGTGTGATCTCCTATGTGTAAGGACGCAAAGCGTTGTGAGTAGCTTTCAAAAAAGTTTGACCCGAGAACAATCATACCGACATGTTCTCGAGGCATAGCCTGTAAAAGGCCTCGGGATCTGCTTGCTTGAGTTGTGCGAGGAAGCTGTATTTCTCAATAGGTGATAATTTAGAGCGCAATTGGAGAAGAGTACGATCCAATTGAACTTTCAGACTGAAAGCTGGTGGGATTAGGCCAGGCACAGCTGGGGCTTTTGCTGACAGCGGAGATTCAGTGCGGACATCATGGAGTAAAACTGAACTCACCCTGTGCCTCCAGCTTGAGCTTCTGGATGCCCTCTTCAGGTGACCAGTAAGGAGTAAGTACAATAGCCATTTTATATGGTTTAAGTTAGGGAAGGTGGAGAAAGAGAGTCACAACTTTGAGGAGCGATACAGAGAATAAGACAAAGGTGAAAACAAGGGACAGAAGGAGAAATAAAAGATCATCATGCAATATATATGGGCGCAGATTAATGCTTTGAATGGCGGTTGGGCAATGGGGAGCCGTACAGAGTGCGATGGGACTGGAGCTGGAACGTGTCAATTGACAGTACAGGGTGTGAACTCGAACCTGGTTACAGCGAAAGAGATGCACCGCGTTCGGCGACGCAGTGATGAAGATAGCTCTGAGACGCCCACGCAAGAGATAATATAACCTAGTGGTTGCCCATGACCTTGTGAATATCCGCAGTAGTCAAGTATTGTAGAAACTAGGGAAAGTGAGAAATGCCCAAGTCCCCTCTCATGTTATGGTCCGCTTGGGTATATCCTTCGTTAGGCCGTTCCCGAGTAGTCCTGGCTTCTGGAAAGATCGGGGCGAGAATTCTTCCCCTCCATCTCATATACAGCCGCGTCTATGCTGCGTACATTGCCCCATCTTCATCCATCACAATGCCCGTGTGAGATGGGTTATCCAGATCCTGACTCTCTTCCTCCCTAGTAATAAACCTATCAAGTAACGTCGGTTCACCCTGGCCCTCCAAATTCTGTAATGCTTTAGGCTTGCGTTTTTGCGGCGCTTCCGTATGTTGAAACGCGATTATCTCTGCATGGGGAAGCTACGAAAAGAGACGGAAATGATTACAACGGAAAAGAACATACCCTCAAGGAACATAAATTCTTCTGCTCGCCGAACTACACTCGCTACGAGAGAATGGAACTGAGAGCCGAGTTGTGGACATGACACTTTCCAGACATACCAACGTCCTTCTGTTGCACAGTTGCTCGCTTCTCCCGCTCTGCAAGCTTTTGGCATGCCTCTGAAAGTCTTCTGATGAACTCCTCGGTGGCAAGTGAGATTAAGAACGTCGCGTCACGCGCGATAATTGGAAGATCCTGGAACGGTGGATGACACTGTATACCCCTTGAGCATGGTTCTTTTAACCCGCACCTTATCCGCTTTGATTATCTTCTGCACTCTCGAAAATGGCAAAAGTGACTTCCCCGGCTCGCGCTCGCGTTGTGTCGACTCTTTGTCTTTCCGTTTCTTGGTCAGTGCACCTGTATTCGTTTCGTCTGGAGTTGCTTCATCTACAACATCCACACTCTGTATATCTTCAGTGGATTTTAAGTCATCATCCTGGGCGTATGCTTCAGAGACAGACATAATTGGTCAGTGGTGCTGTACAGCCTGCACTATGCAGCCCCACTTGAGGAACGACTGTCTTTGATTTGGCTAACTTAGGTGACTGCCAGTGCTCACGTGCTTCTCTGAGTCTGCGGCCCCTGATCTAGTCTTACACTCGTCATCCAATTTGCTCTCTCTGTGCGCATTGCGCACCATGGACTCTTAAAGAGAAGTTCCTCGAAGTTAAAAATCTCATTCGAGCGCTCACGATTATCTTAAAAAAGTTGAATTATCACGTCACACCCTCTTCTGATCCCAAAGACGTTCCTTCGTTTTGCACCATTTCGCCAATCTGCTCATCACTGGTGACAGTAAGAAATTTCTTGAGGTAAAGAGGGTAGTTGCCGTGACAGGTTTCCTCCTTCCTGATGGGATGATGTCGATTTTGGTCGTTACTGAAAATCCTTTCTCGAAGTCTAAGGTGAAGAACCTATGGCATCTGATGTATCAAAGACGGGGAATCATTCGATGAAATCGTAGATCTGAATCGGTTGGAGCCTTCCCGGCTCACACGACATCATATACCATTGGACTCCTCCACATGTTGGATTAGACATCGGAGTTTTTGCGAATACTAGATGAGAATTATGGGTTAAATTGCACATGGCAATTGAAAGAGCTAAATTTGGAGTCCTGTTGTCCCGACAAAAGTTCTGGCTTTGATGGAAGTTGGATGTTGTGAGTTGCACATTTACCCCATCTTAACTCGCGCAGCCGCCACTACGATTGTTGTATGTGTACATTTGAATAGCTATGTTTTCTTCGTATATTTATTCCATCCCATTCCCGCTACCTGCGCTTCCAAGTTGCAGCTAATACTGACTATAGTACTCTTGTCTGAGACGTGTACACTGTATTTCAGAGCATGTCACATTCACGCGTGACGCGCCTCACGTGCCTTATATTATGTTACACAAAGCGCGACAAAAGCTTTGCAGCATCACCACTACGTTCGAACCAAGTTCGAACAAGCTAAACTTATCGGTCCCTCATTTCAACAATGGCCGACTCTACAGAGATATCGCCAGAGGTGATGCTTCAGTTCTATCGCATGTTGTACCCCTTCAAATCCATCTTCACCTGGCTCAACCAAGAGCACATACCAAAAGATCTATTTACGCACCGCGAATTCGCATTTACTATTCAGGGAGACGTGTATCTACGTTATAATTGTTTCGCGAACGCAGACGAGCTCAAGAAGCAGGTGTGCGCGCTCAATCCAACGCGTTTTGAGATCGGACCCATGTACTCATCTCGGGTGCGTCCGATCCATCAATTTGCCTGACACTGATGCTGACTACTTGACAGCCAAGTGAGCGCAAACTGGCACGGTCTGTAAAGTCTGGGAAGCTCTTTACCCCGTTGAAGCGCGAGCTGGTATTCGATATCGACATGACAGACTATGATGGCGTGCGCACATGCTGCACCTCTGCAGGGATATGCAAGCGCTGTTGGGCATTCATTGCCAACGCCGTGCGCGTCCTCGATGCAGCTCTACGCACGCAATTTGGCTATCGCCATCTGTTATGGGTATACTCGGGCCGTCGAGGTATCCACGTGTGGGTAAGCGACGAGGAGGCCATTGGACTTACCGACGAACTGCGTAGAGCGGTAGTTGGTGCACTAACTGTGATAGAGGGGGGCAAAGAGATGGCGAAAAAGGTAAATGTTAGAGGCACAGGTACTAAGAACCAGCCAGGAGAACTGCCACCTTCTCTGTGGCATGCGCGTGATGAAGGGAACAGAATGTGGTATCGACTGATGGATGATCAAGAGTGCTTCTTATCTGAGGATGGCTGGCGGACGCTGCTTAAACTCGTCCCAGACAAGAAAATTGTCGATACCCTCGAGCCGCGGTGGGAGAAGCAGCCTGGTATCAAATCATCGAAGAAATGGGACGAGCTGAAGGCTGAGGTTAAGGATACGGGTGTACGTGTTTCACTCTCGCTATTACTGCTACTGTTGATGTCTCGCAGCCTCGTAATTTTGCCGCTCTGGAGGACATTATTCTGCAGTATACATATCCACGCATTGATGCCGAAGTATCCAAGCACCGAAACCATCTTCTTAAAGCACCGTTCTGTGTACACCCTAAAACTGGCCGAGTATGCGTCCCCGTGGACCCTAACCGCGTGGACGATTTCGATCCCAGTGCAGTTCCCACAGTCATGCAGCTCCTACAAGAACTCGACAAAGCCGGCGAGGGTGCAAGTGGGTGCATCATTTGTGAAGCACGTATCGTTTTCACTCATATGTTGACTTAGGCTTGGAGCACACGAGCCTCAAGCCATACGTTGACATGCTTGACAGACACGTTGCGAGTATTTTAGATGATGTTCGGAGGAGAGAACGGGCAAAAGTTATTCAAACCGGTGCGTGGGTTTTCGTGTATTTTAGGGACATTCGAGTTTACTGGCATTTCGCTCTAAGACCTCACCTGGTAACAATCTCTTCGGAGTTCTCTACGTTCGTATCTTATTATACACCGTTGTAACAACCATCAATTAGAGTTGTATCCAATGGCCTGTCCATTTCTCGATGTGGGAGGTGATGTAAATGTCACGTGGTTAGACACCTGATATGGGAGACAAGGTGGGAGGGGCAACTGTTCGGTGCACACGCTCAACATCGACTTATTTGTTACTTATGTATCCGTTGCCCTTGGGAATGCTCTCCACGCCTAGGTGTTGTCGTTGACAGAATCATGTCTACATCGCCAATGAGCTCCCAGTTCTCTTCATCGCTTTCATCGACATCTTCGTCTGCACCCAGTTCGACGTCGACAAGCAATGGAAACCCAAACACAATGAACACTAGTTCTTCTTTACTCTTCGGCTTCCTTGTCAGTGTTTTGTCGCTCTTTGGCATTTTCATGATGAGCGGGCTCATCTGGCATCGTCTCGTCATACGGCGCCGGATGATCGATGAGATGTTGCGGGTGAATAACCCCTCACAGAGGAGGGAATTACAGAAGCCTCGGCTGTGGGATGTGAGGGTTTTTCCGGGTCATGGTTTTTTACGATGGAAGGACACCCAGGTAGTGCCCATTTCTCAATGTGGTGCCTAAGTTCTTCTGATCCCCTCTTAGCCGCTTGCCGCAAAAAGTCTGGAAATTACATTGCCTCCGCCACAGGACAGCCAAACACCCAGACGTTCCTTCTGGAAGCGCCTCATCGATCGCACTCCGCGGGAAATAACCTATATCTTTTCTCCTCCCTCCATAGCCCAAGTGGCTGAGTCCCCGCTTTCGAGTCATACGAGGATGGAGCTTCCGGTGGATAATTCTGAAGTCCAGGTTTCGATCTTGATAACTATGCCGCGATGTCCAGATTCGTTATCAGATTCACCGAAAGATATAAAATCGAAGAAACACGAGTCGTTGTATGAAATTGTTATTGGGACAACGGGCACGTTATATCACGACTCTGACTCTGACTTGGAATTGCAGTAGCAGTGGCGGTTGTCTCGCTTTTTACGCTTGATACGTTTCTCGCGCTATATTTCTATCCGGACCTACCTTACCAGGGTATATTAACAGTTGTGCTATTATAGTGGACTCTTTGGCTATTCTGGATTACGCTTCGCCTAACCTTGCAAAATTTCAGGCGCAACTGCCATCCTGATGTTGTTAGCCACTGTCATGCGGGTGACCTTCGAGCTGCTGGCGTTCATTCCAATTAGAATTGTATGACATTATTTTGCGCGGAGGGGAGTATTCCGCTAAACCTAACTTACGCCCCTAATCAGCTGGAGTACACAGCAAACCGGAATGGTCCGAGAGGCACCCTCAACAAGTAGTGCCCATCCAGGGTCGCGTGTCCTCTTGAACTGGCAAGTCCTCCCCGAACTCCCCCACTATGGGATATCATTCCTTTCTCTACGGTGATTGTGTCCTTCCTGTATGAGTAACTGCGCCACCCGCAGGACGGGAAGTCCATACATAGTCTGGTGACTTATCTCTCCACAGATGCCTCATGTTGCGGAGTAAATCGGACCCGCCTCTCCATTGACTCGTCTCGACTCGCCCGTCACGTCTCCGATTCTTACCGACAACTCTGAGACATATTCCCCATACACGCATGCATAATCCCTGACCGCATTTAGAATTGGTTTATGGCTTTTTCGCATGGCTTGCGGGGTAAGACGCGACTCTTCCTGCTCCTGAATCCTGGATGGCTTCATGATCAGTTTGACACCTTAATTTCGTGCATTCGCTCTGTATTCGCGTTCCCTGATGTCTGATAATGTACCTCTCTCTAGAAGGCAGCGGAGGGCTATTCTTCATCATACAGCATCTTCCCCGCATCTGTCATAGTTGCTTCACACGCCTGATCATCAACAACGTGTTGCTGGTGTGCTTACAACAAGCAGTGCGGAGATTCATAGCCGTTTCTCTTTCCGGTACCGTAGACGCCCATCCAACCCAAACCTAAACAAGCGCATACGCATTCGCGCCCATATTTGGTAGGAAGTGCGGTGTGTTCTTCGAATGAAGGGGCAAATGTGTTACACTTCTGTGGTATTGAATGCGGTATTTTGAGCTCGGTCTGCGCTACGGCTCCAAATTACACGAGGCATCATATACTTACCAGGTATGGAATGTCAGGTTTTTGGTATAAAACTCACTTCTTACTTATGTCCCCTCTCAACCTCCCAAGCTACATTCAATAAGTCATCCACCATGACCCGCACCCACGGCATCAAGCTCAATCCCCTCTTTACACCTACATCCACTGGTGAACGCAGCTATGTTCCAATACAATGGGACGTGCGCCACGCACCAGATTATTCTGCGCAAGTCGCACAAAGGTCGTCTCTGTTGCCATACTTCTCTCAGTTCGCAACCACACCCCCTCTACCAAAGTTGCGCCTGATCTGTGACTTCTTATTCCCAGAGTGGGAGATTGTAGCCCACAACCCAACTGGGGTGACAGTGGAGGATGTGGTAGAGGCGATTTACGAGACGCTCCATAAGCGTCTCGAGATGCATGAGTGGGAGCGCTTGTCGTTCAAGCAGCGCAATCGGATTGAGGAAGTACATCGTGCGCGCTGCATGATGTCCTCCAATCCCGAGCGCACCCGTTTAGCGGGTGTCCGCAGAGCGGACTATCTCCTCAACACCACGATGTTCGCTGGTTTAACGTCGTTGGTGAAGAGGGGGCGAGAGTGGCAGGTGGTCCTCACGCTGTCGCGGGATTTCAGACCATTCGCTCAGCGGTCCTGAATGCTTGGCGCGTTTTATTTATGGAGAACTTGGATTCGCTGATTTTCAGTTATGACTAATTTGCTTTGTAGTTTTATTTTACCATGCCAGACTGCCCCTGTTCGATTCCAGGTGTGTGTGCTGTTAGTATCCAGCATCCCGTGTATTCCCTCCTTCATATGCGTACTACGTTACGTGCATCACTTCCCCAATTTTGTACTTCTACATACTATGCGTACCAGTTGCGTCCCCATTTGTTGTACTTCTACATTGCTTCCTGTATCGCTACGAGTCAACATTGAATGTTGAATTACTTACTAGTAGATTGTCAATGCACTGGAATGTTTTGACGATCGAAAACCCAGGCGGTGAGGGAGTTTGACTAGTGAGATATGAGTCACACGACACATGATTGCAGACCCGAGCGTTTGTTCCACGTAAGTACTTTTTACTTCTCTGCCGGGTTTGCGGCGACCGGTGCCGATTTACGAAGG
>Ga0153975_1000462_pt1 | contig 12591 bp, 12 predicted proteins | sample TSGA059MetaG_FD_104694 | JGI IMG/M metagenome (GOLD analysis project Ga0153975, IMG submission 104694) | Attine ant fungus gardens microbial communities from Georgia, USA - TSGA059 MetaG | ecosystem: Host-associated > Fungi > Mycelium > Unclassified | place: USA: Georgia, Yuchi Wildlife... | reverse complement strand
TTGACGCTTTGCTATAATAGCTATTATAGAAGGCACTTGTCCATAATTGGTATAAATGCTATAACAGGTATTATAGCAACTAATAGCTACTTATAGCAACTTATAGCTATTATGGCAGATACCATTTTTCCTGATGTCTGCAGTCAGTGATGCTGGCTTCACCCTCTTCACCGCACCCCTTGACTTCTCCACCTCAAGCTTCCTTTTCTTCAACTTCTCCCCCTCTAGCTTCTTTTTGTCTGCAACTGATTTCTCCGCCTGTCACTTCTTTCTGTCTGCATCTGACTTCTCTGCCTTGAGCTTCTTTCTCCTTGCCTCAACCTTCTCCACCTCGACCTTCTTTCTCTCTGCCTCAACCTTCTCCACCTCAAGTTTCTTTCTCTCTGCCTCGACCTTCTGTTTCTCTGCCTCAGACTTTGCCATGCACTCAAGGTAGAAGGTGTTGCCTTCGAGGAGAGGGCCTGCTTCTTGTAAATGACATATGGTCCCTCCACACAATTTTGCGACTTCCTGTGCTACGTTAAGCTCATCCTGCAATTGACATTGTAATTACTTTGCGGAGGAAACATTTTTTAATTCTTTGATGCATTCATTGCTTAGGCAATATCGATCAAGTATCATATAGTGATGGATATTGCACTTATAGGAGACACTCCAGAGATCATAGATACCTTTTTAGTAAGAACTCTTGCTGCTCTTGGTCTAAAAGTTTATAGTATTAATGTATTAATGCAGATCATCTAACTTGCAGCTGAAGTGGGTCTTAGATCCATCATGATCAATCATAGATTGAAAGTAGAACCAAGGTCATAATAGCTCTTTTAGAACTTCTTGAGGTAAGTATAGGAGATCTGTATGACTTGACCTTTGTCATCTGCATCTGTATGTGAGTATATCATCAGTGTTGCTATCCTAAATGCAGTAGCCAAAGGAAAAAGAAAAGAATATGTGGTATTATGAGGAAAAAGCCTATGGCTCTTTGTGGCTATATAGGTGTGCTAATGTTCTCATAAACATTATAACTGTTATAGTACTATATAGCTATAATAGCAACCTATAGCATAAAAACCAATTGTTGTAGTCAAGTATATTCCCACATCCAATTTAAGACTATTTTCCCACTACATTTGTCCTTCCAAAAGTGGAAATAATGACAGTAACATACTCAAAAAGGCTATTATGACAGTGATGACAGTTATGATAGTTATAGATCATTTGATGTGATCTTATTAAAAGCAATAATAATGTAATTTGAACTTAAACAAGAGAAGAGTAGCAAATAATCCTTTGAAATCACAAAAATTATCTTATATTGTAGCCCTGCTGCTTCTGTACAAAGTAGGATGGAAAGTGAAAATGCTATCAAAAAGAAGCCTAAGATATGTGCTAAATAGACTCAGAAGAATTGTATTATATAACCTATATTGAACCATGGTGGAAAATTCAAATAGCACTGCTTAGATAAGAAAAATATGTCTAAGTCCAATTATAAAACGAGTCTTCTCTCTCTCTCTCTCTCTTTTCATTACTTCTCTTTTAATTTTTTAACTTAGATGCTGGAGTTGATACTGGTGTTATGGGTCTAGGTGGGGGGTGGAATTAGTCCTGGTAAGTATTCTATTCTCTATTCTGTTATCTTTTCTAATTAAATTTTCACTGTTTGGCCTTTTTTGGTAAGTCTCTTCTCTTTTTTGCTTTCTGCTTTTGCTCACTTCTGCTCAGTCCTCCTGCTCTCCTACTCTTCTAAAAAGCAAAAATTACTGGGAAGGAGAAAAGTGAACAGAAGACTTACCAAAGTGACAAAAAAGCAAAATTAGTGGAGAGGAGAAAAGAGAGTCAGAGAGGTAAGAAGAAAAAGAGAGAAGGTAACTTACCAAAGAGGCAAAAAAATTGAAAATTGCTAGAGAGGAGGAAAGAGAGTTAGAAGAGAACGAGGGTCAAATAGAAAAGAAAAAGAGAAAGGGAAGTCTCATCAAAGAGGCAAAAATACAAGGTTAGAGAGGATGAGTCTATAGCAGGAGAAAGCAGAGGGCCTTGCACACATAATGTTGTATGCTGACTATCCAGTATCTCACCCATTGCCATATTGACACTAATGGTCTATTGCTGTGCCACTAACTTCTTATTGTTCCTAGGACAGTTAGTAGGATAGATTGATGGTTTTGTGATATTTTTCATAGCATCAGAACTACAATGAAATTGAAAAAGCCAATAGCCCATTAGAAAGATATGAATCTCATTCCTTTTCTTCTCCTGCCTTCATTTCTTTTTCTACTGTTTCCCTGTTTCCCATGCATGCTGATCCTTATCCAGTTAGCTGCATAGCCTAAGCCAAACCACACAGATCAACAACTTGACATGGCACTGAAATTTTGATGAATCAAGCTGTCAAGCATAGTGAAACATGACAACAGTGGGTCCTTTGTCTCCAAAATACTAACTAAAGACATCAGAATAGAGCATTCTGGAAAGGCAACTGGGATCTGAAATACTTGCCCTATGAATATCTAGGCCAAATATCTTTCTCAAGGATACAGAAGATATGTGCTTCAAACCTCCTAGTCCAAAATCACACCAGTCCACTAAGGTATCACGACCAGTGTCATAGCTTCTAGGCTGTCACAATAGCAGTTATACCTACATATAACAATATAAAAGAAATCATAGACAAGGAGACCATGTATTTTCACATGAATAATATACTATGGAAGACTGTTACCCTATTAGAGTTTAAAGTCCAGTTGCAAAATCACAAAAAAGACTGCAACTGGACTGAAACTGGACCAATTTGAACCAGACTGTGGTTGTGGTTGCCTGGCTTCAGAAAAAGTCCAGTTACAGGTTAGAAGACTGCAAGGACCAGTAGGAAGGACCATGCATTCTAGAGGGATAATTTCACATATATAATACATCAGAAATGGATGACCAGAAGGATCAATGGAGCAGACCATGTATTCTACTTTAGAGAAGACCATGAATAAAAATACATTAGACTTGGAGGATTAGCATAAAACATTATTACCATATTGCATTATTGAATAACTATAAGTTTACAATCTCACTTTGATACTGTCTATTGATTAAGTTCATACACATATCTCCACCAATGAATGCTTATATAGGCTTGCAGAAAGTTTGGAATTGTTAACATAAAATAAGTCCTTGGTCATATGATGAATGACAAAACATAAAGTATAAGTTATAGGTTACAAATGGGTATTTGCATAGGCATAATGACTTTAATATGAGTCCTCAGAATATGATAAGTAAGAGAGCTCATAGGCAAGTAATAGTGTAAGTCACAACCTAGTGACTAGCATCATGATTGGGATCAGAAAACATAAATTGCAATTGCAAAAGCTATAAACATCAGTTAGACTCAAATTCATACTCATTGATGGGAGTAAGTAAACAGTTATCCACTGGGTGGGTATGTAAGTGTGAGACAGTCCGGGGTTCTATCCAAGAAAATTACCACTGGCAGTAACACCCCTGACAACTGGTTTGATAAGCATTTCTATATTTAGAAATTCCTGCTCACTGTGCTGCCCTCCTTATGTCAAGAAAGTATAGTGTCTGTAATAATGGATGCAAATTTTGCTTATCTACATTAGGAATCTATAATGTTTTACAATTGTGGCTGATTGGTATTAGAAAGGTGAAGTATTTGTTGTAGTGTTGCTAATACTATATATGCTTAACAGAAACAAACCAAAATTGCATTCATTATTACATTAGGAAAAATGGCTTTAGCTTTTTGAGCTAAAATATGCTAAAAAAGACTAAAAAGCTGAAATAGCTGAAATAGCAAAGTCCCTTCTTTTTGAGCTACTTTAAGTTAGGCAAAGTTAAAAAAGAAGGGATTATTTCATAAAGCTACATATGCGAGGTCAAAAAAATCCTAGGGACCTTGCTATTCTAGTTTTTTTTGCTTTTTCAGCCAAAACACAAAAAAAGCGAAAATTCAAGTTATATTTCAATTAGCTACTACAACAGATGTAATCTACTAGCTACAAAAAGAGGCAAAAATGCAGAAATTAAAAGAAAAAGGAGGAGGGGAGGACAGGGCAGGAGGATAGGAGAGAAGTCACTAACAAAAGGGTCAAAAAGTGAAAATATAAGGAAAAAAAAAAAAGACTCACCAGATAGGCAAAAATGCAAAAACTGGAGAGGAGGAGCAGGAGGAGAGAAGAGGAGGAGAGGGGAGTCACTAAAATGGGTCAAAATGCGAAAATATGTAGGGAAAAAGAAAGAGATACTCACCAGATAGCCAAAAATGCAAAAACTGGAGAGCAGGAGAGGAGAGAAGAGGAGAGGAGAGGAGCAGGAGGAGAGAGCAGGAGAGGAAAGGAGGAGAGCAGGAACAGGAGGAGAGAAGAGGAGAGCTACTGAAAAGAGTCAAAAAGTGAAAACCTATGGGATGAAAAAGACAGAAAACTCACCAGACAGTCAAAAATGCTAAAACTAGAGAGGAGCAGGAGAGGAGAGCAGGAGCAGAGGAAGGAGGAGAGAGAAGCAGAGCAGGAAGGAGGAGAGAAGAGCAGAAGCAGGGGAAGGAGGAGCAGGAGGAGCAGGAAATGGCCAGAAGCAGGAGAAGGAGAAGATGGGGCATGCAGGAGCAGGAGCAGGGAAGACTGGAGGGAGGAAAAGAAGATTAGGTGAAGGAGCAGCAGGAGACTCACCAGCACCAGCCCCCCAATACCAACACCAACCAACACCAACACCAACATCAACATCATCACCAACACCAACACTAGCAGCAGCAGAAGGAGATCTAGAGAGTGAAGAAGGTTAGAGAACAATAAGATTTACCAGAACTTAGGTTAAAGAGAGAATATAAAGAAAAGACTTGTGGTTGACTGCACATTTGCTTACTAAGCAAAGTCAACCAAGGTCATATGATGTGGCTAGCAGAGACTTAGGAAAGAAAGACTAGGAAAAGGCTTGTGGTTGGGTGTATTTTTGCTTATTAAGCAAAGTCAACCAAGGTCACATGATGTGGCTGGCAAAGACTTAGTGAATTTTCAAGTTTTTGGTCATTAGGATTAGGATTAGACTGGAATTAGGAATGACTTAGCAAGTAACTATAGGATGAGTTTTTGTAAACAAGTGTAAACAGTATTACTAATAGTACTTGTGTAACTTTAATGACTTCAATGACTTTAGTGACATTGGTCAGTTGACCGCATTTTTGCTTATTAAGCAAGTCAACCAAGGTCATATGATGTGACTGGCAGAGACTTGGTGAATTTTTGAGTTTTGGGTCATTAGGGTTAGAGTTAGACTAGGATTAGGAATCACTTAGCAAAATTTTTGCACTTTGGTAGACCATGGGAATTTTTCCAACCAAAATCAAAGTTGTAGCCATTGTCAAGGGTAGTCTATTCATAGTCTCATGTCAATTTTTGATGAAGATCCTAATGAGTTATAAACAAAATAATAAAAAGTGATGTATTCAAGAAAGTTCAGGCACACAGGTCATGTGACTCATCTTTGCTTATTAAGATCAGGAACACCAATAGGATGGCAGAAGATATGGCCATTTTAATTTGGTGACTCATTGGGATACTTTTTTGACTTTCAATTTAGATAACATAATCTCTATAATTCTAGTACTTAGTGTTTCCTCCCTTGGCTTTAATAACTGCTGCTACCCTCCTAGGCATGCTCTCTATCAATTTCTGACACTCCTTCTTAGCAAATTTGTTCCACTATACTGCAACTCTCTCCCATAATGCAAATAGCCCCTTTGGAGGATCTTGATAGGTAGCAAGTAATTTTTTGAGTAATTCCCAGAGATATTCAATGAGATTGAGGTCTGGAGAGTAATACTATGGTCTTGAAACCATTTGGTGGCCAGCTTTGAGGTATCCTTGGAGTCATTATCCTATTAACAGATAATGCCTTCTTCATCAATTCCTAATTCCTTCATGCTTTTAAGCAGGCACTCCTCTAAAATGGAGACATACTGCTCTGCATTCACCCTCCCCTCCACCTCACACAATATCCCCACTCCATTCCATCCCATATAGCCCCATACCATTAAGTTTCCTCCTTCAAACTTGAGAGTACCTTTTACTTCTTTTTCTTTGAGTGGATCTCCTGCCTTTTTCCATACATACCCTTGATCATCTGACCCCATTCTGTTGATTTGGGTCTCATCTGACCAAATTACCCCCTTCCAGTCCTCTATTGTCCAGTGCTGGTGGTTTAAAGCAAATGCCAGTCTCTTCTTTCTATAAGCTAGTGAGAGAGAAGGGGCCTTTCTTCTTGGTTACAGCTTTAAGATTAATTGCCTTAAGGATGTTCCTGACTGTCTGAGTAGAGACAGTAGTAGGGATGATGGAATTAATGTATTTTGTGGCTTGAACAGCAGTAGAAGCCTTTCCAGATATGATATGATGAACCAAAGCTCTTTTGTTATAGGGGGTGAGTTTAGAAGGATGGCATAGCTTGGTATTTTCTTTATTTGGAATGTTCTGATTGATGACCCTAGACTTTTCCAGGCATTTTGGAAGCAATCTGCCTGATAGACAGACCAGAAATAGAGAAAACAAGGATATTATCCCTTTAAGAAGAGGAAATAGATTTCATGCTAATTATAAGGAACATCAGGTTAGTTTGAAGGTTGATATATATCAAGGTTATCAAAATCAGGTCATATTTTCAATATGGAACCATTTTTATAGGTATTTATAAATGGTGTTATGTCTAAATGGTCTACTTCTGATATTATAATAGCAACTCAAAAAAGTGTTTCAATGAGTCACCAAATTAAAATGGCCATATCTTCACTTGATGACATCAGCTTCCCATGCTATACGGAGCAAAAATATTCCTTGGATGCCAAGCTTTCATACACATCCTTATGCCTTAGTCATATTCCCATGCCCTAACTCACTATAAAGCAATTACATGAAAATCCATAAACAATGGGTCACTTTTTTGAGCCACTGTAGTTTACCACTAATCCTAGTACTTAATGCTACAAGATGCCCCTCAGCCCACTCATCTACATTGTGCAATCAATATACCATTAATTCTAGTACCTATATCATGCACCCTCCAGCCCATCCATCTGCATTAGGTACAGCTCCCACCTCAGTGCACCCATCTGCAATGGTTATAATATATCCCATGGGCCCACATGGGATGGCCCTGTCTGGTATGGACTAATTCACTGAATGGGCTTAAGAGGAGAGGAGCAAAGAAGCAGAGGAGAAGACTAAAAATGGTCCAAAGGGAAAAATTTAGGGAAAAAAAGAAAAACACTTACCAGATAGCCAAAAATACGAAAATTAGAAAGTAGATGTAGACAGGCAGAAGGAGAGAGAAACAGAAAGCAGGAGAAGAAAAAGAGAAGACAGAGGATTAGAGCAGGAGGCAGGAGAGAAGAGCAGGAGAGCAGGAGCAGAAGGAGAAGAGAGAAGGAGAAGGAAGAAAGAGCAGAAGAAGCAGAAGATAAGACTGGAGCAGGAGCAGAGAGAAGCAGAGCAGGACCAGGGAAAGGAGGGAAGAGCAGAAGAAGGAAGGGGGAGCAGGAGGAGTAGGAATAGAAAAAGACTAGGGAGGAGGAAGAGAAGATCAGGTGGAAGAGCAGGAGGAGACTCACTAGTACCAACACTGACATCAACACCAATACCAATACCAATACCAATACCAACACAAGCAGCAGCAGAATGAGATCTAGATAATACAGAAGGTTAAAGAATAATAAGATTTACCAGAACTTAGACTGAAGAGAAGAAAGAAATTAAGAAAAACATGTGATTGACCACACTTTTGCTTACTAAGCAAAGTCAACCAAGGTCACATGATGTGGCTGGCAGAGACTTAGCAAATTTTCAAGTTCTTGGTCATTAGGGTTAGGATTAAACTGGCAATAGGAAAGACTTGACAAAATTTTTGCACTTTGGTAGACCATGGAAACATTTTTGAAAAAACACAAAAATTAAAGTTGTAGTCCTTGTCAAGGGCAGTCTATCTATTGTCTAATAACATTGTTTGGTTAATATCCTAATGAGTTATAAGCAAAATACTAGAAAGTAGAATATTCAAAAAAGCAGGCATAGACTGGGAATTTTTTCAATCAAAATGAAAGTTGCAGTTCTTGCCAAGGGCTACAACTTTAATTTTTATCAGAAATTTCTCATGGTCTACCATAGTCACTCTTTATTGCTATAATAGCAACTATGAGTCCCTATGATATTATTTGTAGCCATTATAGCAATAATGTTTTATTATGGAAAAGACCACTTTTGCTGATGTATTGGTGTGGGGGTGGAGAGCCCTCAGAGTAGGGCACAACCAATGAACAAGATGGTAAATGCGTGGTAGGTGCCATGCACATCTTTAATGAAGCACAATTATATGGCTTCAGATAACTAAGGGAATAGCAAACAGTTAACACTGTAAAATTGGCAATACAAAGATGATATACTTATGACCAAGGGTACTGTCCTATAATGTGAAAGGTATATGAGTAATGTTCAAAGAAGAGCATTACTCTTGAGTTCACAGTTAGTTGCACTTAGTAATTTGTACAGTAAAACAGAGTACAGTATAATGAGTTTACAGTTAGTTGCACAAAGAGCACTAACAAGGGAACTCAGTAACTAATAGAATGAGTTTGGTGTAAACAAATGTAAACAATATTACCCAAGCACAACATGCTCAATCAGCCACAATGAACAGATAATGACATTTTATATCTCACTCATCAAAAAGGCACTATTTTGTAAGGTGTTCTTGTAATGCTCATATCTCACACAAATCTTAACTGTTTTATAAGGTTAGACTACTGTTGAAAAGATATTGAATGGTCCTATAAGACATTTCAGTGAACACAGATCACCAATGTGTTGGGGTGAGTGGGGCGACCTGCTTCAGATGCAAACACTCTAGCACACAATCCTTGATACTCTGTAAGCCCAAGTTGTTTCTCAATTGACTTGGTGATTCCATTAATGTGTGCAGGAGTTGCTGCTACACAGCCCAGGCTGGTCACACAGGGCATAAGTGCAGGGCCTCCTCATGTTGGAGAAGTGCATTTGTCATACAAGATGATGAATGCATTATGTCAGAAGGTCACACCATACCTGCGAAGGCGATTCCAGGCATCTGCAAGGTGGCATCCACTTTGATGATACATCACTGACTGACTTCCCCTCAGCTAACCCTGTATGCACCAAGAGCAGAGGTGACACACTGATACTACAGGAGCTTGAGGGGCGGCTAAGAGCATAGGCAGCACAGGGGCTCAGGCTTTCCGATGATGTGCACGCAGTGCATGAGGCCCTATTCGCAGATCAGTAGTCACCTTGTCTTCCTGTCATTAATCAGTATGTGTGCTTGTTGGTAGTCTAGTCTTGGTCCTATGTTAAAATATAAGTCCACTAGGCATCTGAAGGCAGAAATTAGCAAGGTAAGCAACCTACTTGAAAAGGAAGGAGGGAGAGAAACAGATCAAGATCAACTGGGGGCCACGCTCTCCAGGGAACAAACCTGCCTAATCTTCAGCATACTCTCAGCATTACCTATCTTGATGATTGATTTTACAGGTGCTCTCAATGCTCATGACCCCTTTTATCTAGGTCTCGGTCTCGGACATCATTGGCAACACCTTCATGAGGTTCCCATGGTATGCCACCCTATTTCATTGTAGAAGAGAAGTGATCTCTGAGACCCCCTCCTTCATAAGGTCTCTCCCCACTTTGCCAGAGAGGTATGGGCTATTACCCTTGATTTTCCAGCTGAGCTTCCACGATGTTCTTGCCATGGTGTGCCTTCATGGACCCTTGCCTTGACAACCATCTGTGTGAGGCTCCTGAAATCTCCCTACCACTTACTGTCTTACAGAGGCTCTTGTCCATGCCATCCCCCTGGTGCCACTTGTCAATGACACCAATACTAGTAGCCCCCTGACTGTTAGAATATTACTGTCTGTCAAATAAGTTGATTCATTGCATTTTATACTTGATTTTATGAATGTTCTGTTGCATATGTCTTGTCACACCAGTGACTATTTTGAGAGCCTTGCATGAGTAAATGAGAGCCTTATGCAGTTGGATTGGAGCCTCACACAATGGAGTATTGTGTATTAGAAGATAATGGCCCTACAGTACTACATAAAACTGCAGTAGCTCTCCACTATAGTAAAATTTTGAACCTAGCATGCTCTGAAATACTGGGTTCAACAAGTCAATCCTTGATGAAGTATGGGTGACATGGGAGGCTCATGAATCATGGAGGATATTCTACAGTGATGGAGCAAAGGGAAGTGGGGAAGAGTAGTCATTGACATTGACTCAGATGTTGGTCTTGCATTGTGGTTGAGTCCTCATGAATTGAAACAAGGGACTTGCAAGTGAATAATCAAATTGACGAGACAAGGCAGTAGGTCATTGCAAGCTCACCTAAGTAGGGGGACCCAATACTCCCAGCATCTTGCTGGGGGGTGATGGATGACTGGGAGAGCATGTTTGAGCACTTGAGGTCATGTTTATGTGTTCATGAAAATCACCATAGCATGAGACCCTGTGGACCAAATAGGTCAAGTAAGGTGTCCTTTTAAAGCCCTGATTGTGTGGAATTAGGCCCTAAACATTCATGAGGACTGATTGAAAAATGCCTGAGGAATGAGCCAGTCAATAGAAGGGAAAGGGAACAGAAGAGATGTAAGCCAAGTAAACCAGTGAATGTGTGATTGTGATGTGCCAGGTGGGGTGTAATAATCATGATATTGTCATGTAGAAGCTGAGTGGTTGTGCTGTGGCAGGTATTGGCATGTAGTGCATGAAACAGAACCCAGTCAAAAGAAAACTGGTGCAAAACTTCAGAGACACATCAACACTCACCAACTAAAATGTATGATGTGTCAGGCTTGCTTATTATAAGCCACTACAACTTCTAACATGCCCACTGAACAACACAAGAGTTACCTTCCATACCTATCCAAATATCCTTCATGATGTGTAAGATGCTGCCTAGTGAATTAAGCAAGAATTTGGACTTGGGAAAAATGCGCTTTGAGATTGACTTGGTAAGCATTTCCATATTTGTAAATTCCTGCTCACTGTGCCACCTCCCGCCACTGAAATCCATTTCATTACCATATTTGGATGGTCCCACTCACTGTTTGTCACAGTGACATCAACCACTAAAGAATGTTGAACATTGAATGTTAAGTAAACATTCCTGGCAATGATAAAACAGATTAAGGACAAGTGTAAGTTTACAGTTATTATGACTGTAAATATGGGACATACACTGATGAGCATCACCCCCAATATCTGCCATAATCAACAATTATCAGTTTCTCCCACTTTCCCTGCATTTTCCAGCATCTTTCTCCTCTTCCATCATCAGTGTTAGGTGATTTTGTCATGTATTTTTGTGCTGGTTCTTTTGCTTTTCTAGGATCACATTCTCCTTGATTCCAGCTTTACAATGGCATCTTACTTGTCCAATTTGGTCCAGTGGTTGTGGAGATATTGAGACTTTTGTGTTTTTGAGCAGTTTGAGAGAGATTGATATATCTGAGGCATCTAAGGCTCGTCTCCCTTCATCCTTTTTGTCACCTATCATCCTCTATCACCTCTATCCATCACCCTATTGATCACTTTGATCAGCCTTATGGTTGTTCTCCAACACCATACCCTCTCCTCATACCCTGGGCCCTTGATGCGTTTTCCCTCTTTCACACCTATCCAGCCATCTCTAACCTAGTTGATCTTATACCCATTTTGAAGCTCTTGATCCCACCAGTTCAGTGCCATTGAAATCACAGCAATCTGTTTAGCTGTTCTCTCTCTATCCACATTTTCCTCCTTCCCTGCTATTTCACATGTCTTATCCTTTCCCTGTTTTTCACCCATCTAGCCTATTATTACCCCATCAACCTTATACTCATCTTAGAGCCCTCATTCAGTGCTTTTGAGTCATGCCACTCCTGTACTTGACACCAACTGGTCCCTGCACAACGACTCCATCGTCGCATCAGGTGGTGAAGATGGCAAAGTCATGATCTGGAAAGTCAAATCTTCCACTTTCAAAGACTGGGGCCAGGACCACTGGGAACAACAAGACTTTGACCCCATTGCCTGCATCAATGCCTCACCATGCAAGATTGGCCAGGTCCTCTTCCACCCCATAGCATCTAACGTCCTTGCCAGTGCATTGGGAGAACACACAGTTCTGGGATCTTGCTGATACCGATTGCCCCCAGTCTGTTCTGAAGTCAGCAAGCTCTTTGGGATAGAAGAAGTGCAATTGGGCACCATTGGATAGCAACACTAGCATAACCACTTTATCATCATTCTTCCTATTGTCTGGTACTACAGGCGGCACATCCACTGTCATTTTATCCAATCTCTCTAGGAAAGAGAAGCATCCAAGGACATCCAGAGGATAAGATACTTATTGGTGAGGTTGCTTGCAATGATGTATTCAATGGTCATCAGGAAAACGTGATTTTGCCATAATAGGTCATAGTTGCAAACAATTCCCACAAGTAGCTACTAGTAGCAATAAAGAGCAATAAAAAGCAGTTATGGCAATCCAGAGTCATTATGGAGTTACATACTCAAGCTA
>Ga0153975_1000461_pt1 | contig 12601 bp, 9 predicted proteins | sample TSGA059MetaG_FD_104694 | JGI IMG/M metagenome (GOLD analysis project Ga0153975, IMG submission 104694) | Attine ant fungus gardens microbial communities from Georgia, USA - TSGA059 MetaG | ecosystem: Host-associated > Fungi > Mycelium > Unclassified | place: USA: Georgia, Yuchi Wildlife... | reverse complement strand
GGGCTGTTTCTGACAGCGCGATATCCGGCTGAGTATTGTAAGCCAGCACAGCCAGCATCCGCGTGACCTCGCCTTCGGTCGGCGTCACGCGATGCAGGGAGTTACGGCCGCGAAACAGCACCAAATCCCCGGCATCAATCTCCAGCGCGTCAACCGGCTGGCGCGCATCCAGCACAGCGTTGACACCGGCAAAGTTCATCTCACCAGCATCGGCATCCCGCAGATCTTTCACGTACTCAAACACCCCACCCGCCAGCGGTCTTTGTACCAGTAAGGTGATAGCAAATGAGGAGTTGTCGAAGTGCCAGCCCAGCTCCTGGCCGTGAGGTGCATAGTGCAGATTGATCGAAGAAAGCGGGTCTGCGTAGGGATAGAGTGCTTTCTCACCCAGCACATCGCACAGGAAACGCTTAAACAGATCATCGTTATAGAGCTGACGCAACGGAGAATCGGCAGCGATAACATCATCGGTGATACAGCCTTTGGTACTGAGCACATCCCGATTACGCGGGTGGTCCGCGCTGAAAGCGTCATCAGGCTTCATCAGATAGACATTGTGTTTGCTGCGGGTGTGATAGGCCAGATGACGTTGCGCATTGCCTTCTTCGATGATCGCCTCTAAAACGCTGCGTTGTAAAAACTGACGCAGAACCAGTGCGCCAGACTGATTTAATTGCTCACGACAGCGTTGACGCCAGTCAGAATCGGCCAGTGGGTGAAGATCGAGACGAACAAGGGAATCAGACATAGCAACAATTCTCATGATCAGCAGATGAGATATTACTTTAACGTTAACCCGCATAGCAGTGTAACCCTCAACCTTTAATTTTCTGATTAGCTTCAGACTTTCATTTGATCTGACCGCGGAACTCTGCGGTCTGGCAAAAGTCACGGCCTGCTGTTATTACAACATCTGAAGGCAGTAGAGATTGTCGGCCCTGCCCCTGATGTTTACGCTGAACAACAAAAAAGGTCGTACTCTGGCAGACCGGGTCATTGGGACGTGTCCAGAGTCACCGTAGAAAGACTGGCGTACGCGGTATCCATGAGATGATGTTTAGTGGAATTAAAAACATCTCAGAGATGATTGCCAACAGACGCTTTTGATGATGAACAGTAGCTCGAGTAAAGGCGTGAATATAATTCTGGTATAGAATTTATTTAGTCTTCGTCTGTTATCTTGCCTGTGCAAATGGCCTGACTAATTTAAGGATTTATATGTTTAACGATGAACCTCCGTCGGGATTGACGGTTCAACTCTGATTATCTCTCCGCCACAGTCGATTGAGATAATCAGTTCACTATGCCCATCCTCAGGGCGTGATTATCTTTATATCGATACCTTATGTGTCGGGGTGAATTATGCTTTTCAAAATCTTATATCTGCCATCTTCTTTAAAAGCGGCCTGCTCTTCTTCTGCCTGTGATTATACTGTAATCACCTCAACTGCAGATGAGGTCGTGACCATATCATATCTTCTGCGCCTCTTTTCAGCGCTGAAAAATCGACTGGTGAAAAATTATCAGAGCGCAATTAAAGCGCAGGTAGACAGTATTATTCCCTGAAATCAGGAAAATGATAGCGTAAACATTCAACCCCATCAGTGAGGGGGTTGATTATGCGCCATTTTCACGCAAGAGATACCTCGTCTTCACTGCGAATGTGCGGCATTACACGGTTATGCCAGATATTTGCAGAGATGAGTGTTAAATCCGCTCTCTATCAGGATTCAATTTATGCAACTGACAAAAAACGCTTCCATCTGGAACAGATTGGCTATTAATGATGTGATTATTATCGCCACGCTTCTCCTGCTGGCCGGTTCATTTTTTTATGGCTGGCAGGAAATGCATACGTATTTTAACGGTACATCACTCCCGGAATTTTCACTCGATTACAAGCAGTTGCCCTATTATACGTTGCGGACCACCATGAGGTTATGCATCGGTCTGGTTTATTCGGTTATTTTCACACTGATTTTTGGGGTGCTGGCGGCGAAATTTACCGCGATGCGAAGAGTGATTCTGCCGTTCGTTAATTTTATGGAGTCTGTTCCCCTTGTCGGCTTTTTAACTTTCACCACGGCTTTTTTTCTCGGTCTCTATCCGCACAGCGTGATGGGTCTTGAGGGGCTGGCGATCTTTGCCGTATTTACAGGCCAGGCATGGAATATGATGCTGACGTTGTATCAGACGCTACGCGTGGTGCCTCATGAACTTTCCGAGGCGACTGTTGCCTTTCGCTGTAATCCCTGGCTGCGTTTCTGGCGTTTAGGTTTCCTCTATTCTGTTCCTGGATTGTTGTGGAATACCATGGTTTCACAATCTGCCGCCTGGTTTGCATTAATTGCGTCAGAAATGCTGACGGTGGGAAACCAGAGTCTCAATCTCCCCGGTATAGGCTCATGGATCGGATGCGCAATTAATGACGGGAATATCCATGCGGTGTTGTGGGGCCTGCTCGCCCTTGTGATTAATATTGTGTTGTTCGATCAATTGTTATTCCGTCCGCTGGTGCGTTACGCAACCCGGTTCAAATATGAAGATACCTGCGCGCGTGAAAGACCGGGCTCCTGGTTTTATACCTGTCTGGCCCATTCTCTGACCGGGTATTTACTCGGAAAATGTTGCGCGGCTTTTGCTTATTTCTGGCTATTCCGGTTGCCAAAGGCCTGGTATTACCTGAAATTCGATCGCCTGTTTGCAGCGCTTTCCGTCCTGAACTGGCTGTGGTCAGGCGTGTGGTATCTCTCCATTGCGGTGATCTGCCTCTATTTCGGCCATCAGTTATGGTTTTACCTGCCGCTGGAGTATCTGCCTCATCTTCCTGCCTGGATGGGGCTGACGGCAGCCCGCGTGATTGCAGCGATGCTGTTAAGCATTATTATTTTTACTCCTCTCGGCATCTGGATAGGGTTGCGCCCTGGACTGGTTCGTTTTTTCCAGCCCATTATTCAGATTCTGGCCGCCATTCCAGCCAATGTTTTTTATCCCGTCATAGCGGTGATTCTGGTGGCCTGGCATCAGGATCTGAACGGCTGGACCATCCCGATGATTATGCTGGGAACCCAGTGGTATGTCCTGTTTAACGTCATTGCCGGCGCGTCAGTAATCCCCGCGCAGATGACGGATGTCAGCCGGATATTCCGTGCAGGCGGGATTATGTGGTGGACAAAATATACCCTTCCTGCCGTTTTCCCCTATCTCGTCACCGGTATTATCTCTGCCGCTGGCGGGGCATGGAATACCGCTATTGCTGCTGAAGTTCTTAACTGGGGAAGTATAACTCTGAAAGCTGAAGGACTCGGTGCCTTTATTTCCGCCACCACGGATGCCGGTCAGAATCCTGAAGCCGCACTGGGCTGTCTTGCGATGTGCGTGCTGGTTGCCCTGTGCGTTATTTTCATCTGGAAGCCCCTGTATCGTTATGCCGAAACCCGGTTCAAATATGACTGACCCATTCTGAAGCCTGTTACCGAGAGAAATGATTATGAAAAATCTACGCACCGTATTAGAAATCAAAAATGTCGCCAAATCCTTTCGCCGGGAGCGACACACTCTGGATGTACTGGAAAATATTAACTTCAATGTCCATGAAAATGAGATCGTCGCGCTGTTAGGAAAGTCCGGTTCGGGAAAATCCACGCTTTTGCGCATTATCGCCGGTCTGGAAGCACCTACTTCCGGCTCAGTGGTGTGCAACGATCTGCCTGTAAAAGGTCCGTGCCCTGACGCCAGTATGGTATTCCAGTCTTTTGCGCTTTTTCCCTGGCTCACCGTGTTTGATAATATTGCCTTTGGCCTGCAGGCTCTGGGCCTGCCTGTTGATGAGGTTAATCGTCGTACGGTTGATATGATCGATCTCATCGGACTTGCGGGTTATGCCGATGCCTGGCCAAAAGAGCTCTCGGGCGGCATGCGTCAGCGCATTGGTTTTGCCCGTGCGCTGGCGGTAGAACCGCAATTGCTGTTACTGGATGAGCCCTTTTCTGCACTGGACATTTATACCGGCCATAAATTGCGTCAGGAGTTTATGCATTTATGGCAACATCAGAAAATTAAAACAAAAGCGATGGTACTGGTCACGCATAATGTTGAAGAGGCCGTTATGCTCTGCGATCGCATTCTGCTGATGACCGGAACGCCTGGCACCCTCACCGATACCTTCCACATCGATATTCCGGGGAGAAAACGAAATGCTGAGAATATTAAGCCTTTTGTGGATACCATTACGGAAACACTCAATATGAAGATTGCTGCCACATCAGTCTGAAACTGTGAAGGGATCCATTCATGGGATGGCAGCACCCGATCTTTTAGCATCGGGCTGCCTTCTCGCTTTTATGAATTTTATATTCCGGGGCGCGGGCCTGGGCTGTCGCGGTTGAAACGTGCCCCATTCCGCGAAGCCCGAGTGTGTTCCTGGGGTGCGATAATGTACCGGACATGCCGGGCAACAGGCTGGGTTTCACCCTTTGTCAGGCGAGAAAAACAGCTGAGTTACCATGACAACAGATCCCACAACATTTTGCGTCTGCGCCCGCCAGCATGCCTGAGCGGGCGCATTCATCCGGTTATCACTGTGCGGCGATGTCACCCAGGCTGTAAGGCGTCCATTATCCTTTAACCTTCTCGTCCAGAATGACCGCTACCCGTTGCCCTGCACGGACTGCGCTGCCAGGCTGCACGTTGACCTGCTGAATAATTCCGTCGCATGGGGCCAGAAGCGGGATCTCCATCTTCATTGACTCCAGCACCACAAGGATCTCCCCTTCCCTGACCCGGCTGCCTGCCGTCGCCTGTACCTGCCATAAATTGCCTGAGACCGGGCTTTCAATTCCCTGCTCGCCAGGCTGCAGCGGCGCGTCGCCGCCTTCATCCGCCCTGGTTTCCTGGCTGTCGAAATGGGCCTGGCCGCTGGCTATCCAGCGATCACGCTCAGCATTAAACGCGCCTTGCTGATGATCGCGAAACCGGCTGATACTTTCCGCTTCATGGGCGAGGAAATCCTGATACTCCGCCAGCCGCAGCGTGCTGTGCTCAATGCGCAGCGGATAGCGGCCGAGCGGAAAATCCCGACGAATCTGCAGCAGTTCATTCGCTGAAACCGGATAAAAACGAATCTGATCGAAAAAGCGCAGCAGCCAGGGTTTACCGCCAAAGTCAGCCACTTCATGATATCGATTCCACATCTGCAGTGTGCGGCCGACAAACTGATAGCCGCCAGGCCCCTCCATGCCATAAACACACAGATAAGCGCCGCCGATACCAACCGAGTTTTCTGCCGTCCAGGTTCGGGCCGGGTTATATTTGGTTGTGACCAGCCGATGGCGGGGATCCAGCGGCGTAGCGACCGGCGCGCCGAGATAGACATCGCCCAGTCCCATCACCAGATAGCTGGCTTCAAATACGGTATTCCAGACGGCCTGCTCATCCGGCAGATCGTTTATCCGCCGAATGAACTCAAGATTGCTCGGGCACCACGGCGCATCCTGACGCACGGTAGTCATATATTTCTCGATGGCCTTCTGACAGGCCGGATCATCCCAGGAGAGCGGCAGATGCACCACGCGTGTCGGAACCTGAAGGTCATCACTCATGCAGACTGTTCCCCACTCCCCGCGCACCCATGCCAGCAGTACATCGAGCGTCAGCGTCTCCGGCTGAAAATGGATTTGCAGCGAGCGTATCCCTGGCGTGATATCAATAATACCGTCACGGGATTGCGCTTCCAGCGCCTGCATTAACGCGTGAATGCGAAAACGCAGCACCAAATCCAGCTCCGGCTCACCGGCTTCCATGAGCAGATGTGTATCGCCTGAGAGACGTGCAACCAGACGTTTATCTGCTTCGCCAGAGGTCATCACAATGGGCGACATCAGCGGCGCAGGCTGCCAGTCAGTTTCCTGCGGCTGGAGTGTGGTCAGCTCGGTGCGTCGGCCCTCAGCCAGTCGCCGGGCAGTGGGAATATCGACCGCAAAAAACTGTACTTTGTCACCCGCTTTCAACTGCCCCAGTTGCCAGAGATCCGCTTCGATTACTGTGACCGGGCAGACGAATCCCCCCAGGCTGGGACCATCAGGCCCCAGGATCACCGGCATATCGCCGGTAAAATCGACTGCGCCGATGGCGTAGGGATTGTCATGAATATTTGATGGGTGCAGTCCGGCTTCGCCACCGCTGTCACGGGTCCAGACAGGCTTTGGTCCAATCAAGCGCACGCCGGTACGGCTGGAGTTAAAATGCACTTCCCATTCGGTGGCAAAGAAGGTCTCAATATAATCCGGCGAAAAGAACTCAGGCGCGCCGTGGGGGCCATAAATGACTCTCAGCGAGCGCACTGCGGCAAGATCTGTACGCAGTCCAACCGGCAGTTCTGATTCGGTTGCGCTCACGGTTCGCGGAGCAAGATGCAGCACGTCACCGCTTCGCAGCGCCCGTCCTGCATGTCCACCAAACTGACCAAGGGTAAAGGTGCTTTTGCTGCCTAAATAGTCCGGCACCTGAATACCCCCGCTCAGGCAGAGATAGCTCCTGACGCCCGCGCCATTCATCGCGCCCAGCTTTAGCGTTGATCCCGCCGGAAGGGTAAACACAGCGTCCATCGCCTGTTCAACGCCATTCAGCGTGACACTGAGCGGCGCACCGCAGACCACCGCCTGAATCGCCGTGTTAAATTTCAGGGTGGGCCCGTTCAGGGTGATTTCCAGCGCGGCGTCACTCTCGTTATTGCCCAGCAGACGGTTGCCTGAGCGCAGGGCGCGATCGTCCATCGGCCCCGACGGCGGCACACCAACCGCCCAGTATCCCAGTCGTCCAGGATAGTCCTGCACGCTGGTCTGGGTGCCGGCACTCACTACCTCAACGGTGGCCGCCTGATAGCTGAGCTGCTCCAGGCAGCGGGTCCAGGGTTCACCCGCCGTAAAGGGCGCAAAGGCTAAAATCTGCTGGAGATAGCGGCGGTTGGTTTCAACGCCATAAAAACGGGTTTCTGCCAGCGCCTGTGCCAGGGTGGCGATTGATTCTTCGCGCGTAGCGCTGAAGACAATCACTTTTGCCAGCATCGGGTCAAAGAATGGCGGGACTTCGCATCCGGCCTCCACCCAGCGGTCGATGCGCAGAGTTTTACCGTCGGATGCCGGGAAATGGACTTCAGTTAACAGTCCGGGTGAAGGCTGGAACTGCCGTCCCGGATCTTCTGCATAGATGCGCGCCTGCACGGCATGGCCCTGTGGATTCAGCGTGGCGGCTAATGCGCTCAGCGGCGGAAGATCACCTGCCGCCAGCTCAATCATCCATTTCACCAGATCCACGCCCCAGACCTGCTCTGTTACGCCATGTTCAACCTGCAGGCGGGTATTCACTTCAAGGAAATAGAACTGTAGTGCTGCGCTGTCGTAAACAAATTCAACAGTGCCCGCGCTGCGATAGTTCACCGCTTTCCCCAGGGCGATAGCCGCCGAGCAGAGCGCTTCGGCCATGCCAGCTGGCAGATTCGGCGCAGGCGTCTCTTCGATCACTTTCTGATTACGTCGCTGAACCGAGCAGTCGCGCACGCCCAGCGCGATAACCTCGCCCTTTCCGTCACCGAAAATCTGCACCTCGAGATGACGGGCACGTTCGATATATTTTTCGAGAAACACCCCTGCGTCGCTGAAGTTGTTCTGGCCGAGACGCTGTACGGTTTCAAACGCGTCTGACAGTTCATTCGCATCACCGCAGACGCGCATGCCAATGCCGCCACCGCCCGCCGTGCTTTTCAGCATCACCGGATAGCCGACACGCTCTGCGGCGCGGCGGGCTTCGCTGACATCCGCCAGCAGTTCACTGCCCTCCAGCAACGGCACGCCTTCAGCCTTCGCCAGCGCGCGGGCCGTATGTTTCAGGCCAAAGGTCCGTAACTGCTGCGGCGTGGGACCGACAAAAATCAGACCGGCGGCCTCGCACGCTTCCGCAAAGGCGGCGTTTTCGGAAAGAAAACCGTAGCCCGGATGGATCGCTTTTGCCCCGCTCTGCTGCGCGGCGGCGATGATTTTTTCCGTCACCAGATAGGTTTGTGCGGCCGGGCCTTCGCCAAGGCTCAGTGCGTCATCCGCCTCGCGAATATGTAAGCTGCTCAGGTCGGCTTCGGAATAAACGGCGACGCCTTTCACCTGCATGGCACGCAGCGTGCGAAGGATGCGACAGGCGATTGCGCCGCGATTAGCAATCAGTAAGGTATCAAACATAGGCGAACTCTCAGGGATGCGGGTCGTCCCGCAAAATTCGATATTCCCTGGGGCCGTCCCCGGGGCTGACCGGCACTAAAAAGGTGGCCAGAGAAGTTCAGAGGGCTGGCTCAGTTCCACACCAGCACTTCGGCGGGCGTCGGGTTCCAGCCGTTGCAGGGGTTATTCAGTTGCGGACAGTTGGAGATCAGCACCATTACGTTGCATTCGGCTACCAGGTCGACATATTTTCCGGGCGCAGATAAGCCGTCTTCGAAGGTCAGACCGCCTTCAGGCGTGACCGGAACGTTCATGAAAAAGTTGATGTTGGCGCCGATATCCCGCTTGTGCAGACGGCCATCATGCAGACAGGCGCACAGGAAGTTATCCCGACAGCTGTGCATGTCGCGTTTATCGTGGGCATAGCGCACGGTGTTGCTCTCCTGGGAGCAGGCTCCTCCCAGGGTATCGTGGCGACCGCAGGTGTCGGCGACGATCGTCAGCAACGGATTGCCGAGATTCGAATAGAGCACGCTGCCGGTGGTCAGATAGACCTTGCCCTGACGACGCAGCGTGCGCTGAGGATCGTAGCGTTCACGCGGGTTGTCGGTGTTGTAAAACAGGGTATCTATCGCCTGATTGCCTTCGAGGTCGAGCAGTCGCAGCGTTTGCCCTTTTTTGACTTCGAACAGCCACGGCTCGCCTGCCGGGATCACGTGCCGATAGACGGCATCTTCAGGACGACGATCAGAATGGACAACGGTCATCGCAGCCTCCTTACAGGGCAAAAAGTTGAGTGTTGTGAAATGCACGCTGGTTTTCGCCGCGGTTAACGATCGCCTCACTGACGGCCTGTATATCGTCGGCCTGATACCAGCTCAGCTGGACCGGACGGGGATGATAGTCAGTGGCCGGATCCTGCGGATGTGGCAGCGCGGTCAGCACCATCAGCACGTCCATGGGCGCGTAAAGCTCAACGAAATCCCCCGCGCGGCTGTTGTCCGTGCTGAACCCGAAACGGCCCTGCCCATCAACCATGACCTTGCTGAAAAAGTTGACGACCATCAGCAGATCTTCCAGACCCAAATCCCATTTGCCTATCTCAACCAGCAGATTATCCACGCCGTTGCGATAGAAGCCGTTGCGCAACTCCTGATAGCGACCGGCACCGTACTTCTCCTGTGTTTCCGCCGCGTTGAGTACGCCGCCAAACGGGTCGTGCCAGCCGCAGCTATCGGCAACGATCGCGGCCATCACGCGCCCCATGTCGGAGTAGAAACAGTGGCCGGTGGTCAGGCGTGCGGTGTGCTGACCTTTCAGAGTATCCGGCAGATTGAGCCGTTCACTTTTCTCGTGCGGATTGAGCATCATCATGCTGACATTGGCGCCGCCTTCGATATCGGTCAGACGCAGGATCTGCCCTTTACGCAGAATCAGTGAGGTATGCGCGCCACCGGGCAGCAGCTCTTCGCGCAGGCTCGGGGCTGAATGAAAAAGTTCTGTCATTTAGCGGTCTCCTTTAAAGGGTAAATGTTGTTTTTGCTGCCGGTCGCCAGCTGTGACAGCCGCGTCTCATTAAGCGGGATGTCGTAGGTGATACGCGCGCCCCACGCATTGGGGGCCTGCGGGTCGATGCGCACCTTGTCGAACACCAGCAGCCGGGTGCCGAGATTGAAACCTTCGGCAAGGTCGTGCGTGACCATAAAGACCGTCATCCGGGTTTCGCTCCACAGCTGGAGCAGCAGCGCATGCATATCTTTGCGGATGCCGGGATCCAGCGCGCCAAACGGCTCGTCCAGCAGCAGCACGCGTGGCTGCATCACAAACGCCTGCGCAATCGCCAGCCGCTGCTGCATTCCGCCGGAAAGCTGCGCCGGATATTTATCCAGCGAATGGCCCAGCCCGACTTTCTCCAGCATCTGTTTAGCCTGTTCGCGTGCCTGGCGTTTTCGGGCACCAAATAACCGGCCTTTAAGAGGTGACGCCGGAAGTTCGAGGCCAATGGCGACGTTATCCAGCACGTTGAGATGAGGGAAAACCGAATAGCGCTGAAACACCACGCCACGGCTGCGATCCGGCTCTCCGGGCAGTTGCTCACCGTTCAGCGTGATTGATCCCCGCGTCGGCTTCTCCTGACCGAGCAGCAGGCGTAAGAATGTCGATTTACCGCAACCGGACGCGCCTACCAGCGAACAGAATTCGCCCTCTTTAACCTGCAGATTGATGCGCTCCAGCACCACGTGGTCGCCATACTCCTGCCAGATATTTTTGATATCGATAAAACTCATTCCCGGCCTCCTTCCGCCCAGGGGAAACAGGCTTTGTGCAGCTGACGCAGCGCGAGGTCCATCAGCCACGCCAGCAGCGTGATCCAGATGACATAAGGAATGATCACATCCATCGCCATATAGCGGCGCACCAGAAAGATGCGATAACCCAGCCCGGCGGTTGCGGAAATGGCTTCGGCGGAGATCAGAAAGAGCCATGCCGATCCCAGCAGCAGACGCAGCGAGGTGATCAGCCGCGATAACAGCTGCGGCAGCACGAGCCGCAGCACCACCGTCCAGCTGTTCGCCCCCAGGGTTTGCGCTTTGATAAACAGCTCTGCGGGGATTTCGCGCGCCCGATGCTCCAGATCGCGCGCCAGCATTGGTGTGATGCCAATGACGATCAGCATCACTTTTGACAGCTCATCCAGCCCGAAGACGATAAACAGCATGGGCAGCAGCGCCAGCGGCGGGATCATCGACACCACGGTCATGAACGGCGACAGCGCCGCGCGGGTCATCGGAAAAACGCCCGCAGCGATGCCGATGCACAAGCCAATTACCGAAGAGAGCGCCAGGCCAGTCAGCAGACGGGTTAAGCTAATCCACGTATCCGCCCACAGCAGATACTCCCCGCTGCGCTTGTCCGGCGTGAACGCCATCCGGTCGATGGCCGCGATCATCTGCGACAGGCCGGGCAGCAGTTTGTCGTGGGGATTCGCCTCCAGACGCACTGCCGAACTGATAAACCACGCGGCGATCAGCAATACAAACGGTAACAGCATCAGCGTCAGGCGCATTCCCTGCCGGGGATAGCGGTTGATGTGGCGCATGCCAAATACTCCTGAGTCCGGTGATTACAGCTTGCCCGCAGCGGCCAGCTTCAGATAGCTGTCGTCAAAGCGCAGTTTAATGTTTGCGGTGTCGCCGACGGTGGCGTTGCCCGGGAAGCGCATGCCGATGAAGTCAGCGCTTTGCGCGCCCTCGCCCAGCAATCCTTTATCAAAGGAGAACGCAGCGACGCGCTGCATGGTTTTCGCCAGTTCAGGGGATGAGACAAAGGTCTGGGTTTCGGCGGGGGTCCAGAACAGGTGGGTGGTTTTCAGCTGCGCCTTATAACCGGCGAGGTCCGTACCTGAATCGGCCGCCATGGCACTCAGCGCCTGGGTGTCTCCGGCCTGCATCTTCGCCATCATCTCAAACCAGGCACCGGTCAGCGCCTTGCCGAGTGCGGGGTTATCTTTCAGGGTGTCGGTATTGACCACCATCATGTCAATTAACTCGCCCGGCACGGCCGATGAGCTGAACACTTCTGTCGTCTGCGGCGTCTTTTTGATGACCGAAAGCTGCGGGTTCCAGGCCACAGCCGCTTTAACGTTGCTGGTGCCGAACGCTGAGACGATATCGGCATCGGAGGTATTTACAACTTTAACGTCTTTTTCCTGCAGTCCGGCCTTCTCCAGCCCGCGGACCAGCAGATAGTGCGACACCGACAGCGCAGGCAGATAGACCGACATCCCTTTCAGATCGCTGAGCTTTTTGTTTTCGCCTTTCAGCACCACGCCGTCGTTTCCATCGGAATAACTGCCGGTGATCAACGCCGTGCTATCAATGCCGCCGGCTGCAGGAATGGTCAGGGCATCCATATTCGTCATAGTGCAGCCGTCGAACTGCCCGGCGGTGTACTGGTTGATCGACTCGATGTAGTCATTGAGCTGAGTGATATGGATTTTAATGCCATATTTGCTGGCCCATTTATCAATGATCTTCTCATTGCTGATGGCGCCCCAGGGCATCCAGCCCGCGTAAATGGTCCAGCAGATGTTGAACTCTTTTTTAACGGCGGCGAAAGACGGCGCGCTGACCAGCAGCGTCAGCGAAAGAATCAGCGTCAGGAGGGGGGATTTCTTCATGGTTGACCTCTGGTTAGCACAAAAAAACGGGAGCAGCGCAGGACACCAGATGGTGCCGCTGTCTCCCGGGCTTTTGTCCCGCCGTGTAACCTCGCAGAGGTCGCCAGCTCTCGGACCAGACATTCACCTGCGTGAACCGGAACCCTAGCCAGCTATTTGCTATCAATGTGTCATACGCTGCTTACTGCTAAGACTTCAGCAAATGGCGTGCCAG
>Ga0153975_1000457_pt1 | contig 12618 bp, 17 predicted proteins | sample TSGA059MetaG_FD_104694 | JGI IMG/M metagenome (GOLD analysis project Ga0153975, IMG submission 104694) | Attine ant fungus gardens microbial communities from Georgia, USA - TSGA059 MetaG | ecosystem: Host-associated > Fungi > Mycelium > Unclassified | place: USA: Georgia, Yuchi Wildlife... | reverse complement strand
GTCCCGAAGGACGCCTTCTCCTCTGGATTCCAAGTTATTTCCCATCCATCATGTATGCTCCAGGCAACACACTCGTGATCCCCGATGCCTTGCAGCTTGACTTAAGTCATTTTTCACATGGCATGTCATGGAAGATGTGTCGTAAATAGGCAGAGTCAGCTGTCATGTCTCTTGTGAGTTACTCCCTGCATACACCAGTGGTACTTATGTCTGATCAATGTGATAATGGAGCAGGGAGCACATGGTTACCGGATGCAAGACTCGGAGCAGGAATGGCAGAGTGATGATCTCTTGGAAAATTACGAGCGTCTCATCAGTCTCAGTTTTCACAGCATTTGTAAAATATGATGTCTGGTACTATCTCCTTGGCGAGCTCTCTATTTACCAGTACCCTAATACTGTTTTTCACGAGTCGAGCCGCAAGTGCCGACTACAACAGAGTTGGATCATAGACTGTCCCACATCATGACTAGGAGGCACTCCGCGTTCGTCATTCTCTCCAAAACGCTCCAGGATTACGTTCCCAAGATTCACATCCTCATCTACATCCTCAACTACTGCTATTGCGGGCTTCTCATGATGTGCTTCCTTCTCTCGCTCGGTAATCAGCACCAAAGGTCGAAATGGGGCTACATGCTCGCGTTCATCGGGTCGTCACACACCCGCTGCCCAAATACATGTCAATGTCCACTTGACCGCCTGGCCCGACGAGGGAAATGAGTCCAGTTCAGCATTCGCATTTTTTGCTGTTGAACCGGACTGAACCGGACTTATGCATCACTACTGAGCTTATCAAAAAGCGTCTGAGGCGGAAAACACCGCTCTGCTGCAGCCATGTTTCAAGCATGACTCGTCCGATGTACTACCAGGGAGTTGTTAGTGTCGAAAAAGGAAGTGTGATAATTCGATACAAATTACCTGAGCATATCAAAAAGTTTCTTAGGCAGGCCATGTTTCAAGCATGACTAGGCGAGGAGTCGAATCCTGCTCTCCCCCAGCCATGTTTCAAGCATGACAGGCAGATGTACTTGTCCGATATACTACCGGCGTGTTGTTGGTGTCGAAAACGGAAGTGTGATAATTCGATATAAATTACCTGAGCTTATCAAACAGCCTTTTTTTTTGTTCAAATTATCGCACTATGTAGTACTATCAACAAACTGATCCTTGTCTGCCCGAGTCGGCTCCCTCGCAAAGTTACAGCTTGTTGATATTACATGTCTCTTTGTTGCCTCCAAGGTCGAAGAAATTGTCGCACGTTTCGCACCTCCTTCACTGCGCGGACACCTCGTACACCGAATCTGAGTCTCGAGATTCTGCTCGCGGAGCGTTACGTCCTGAAAACTATAGACTGGAACTTGAAACCCAATGCACTTTCTGCGGCGTATTAGTAAGGCGAATGATTACGATCTGAAATCGAGGACCATGGGGAAGAAAGTTGGGATATTCTCGTCATTAACTTATGTAGTTTCGTTTGATTTGATACGCTTATGCATTTATACTTAGACTTCATCAAGCAGGGCGGCGTCTTACATTGTGAAAATCGCAAAAATCTCTTAGCAAAAACACTATTGGATCAGCTTGTAAGTAATTCGATAATAAAATTGTGTTGACACGCGGTGGAAGAAAGGCGTCTGTATACCGTGACAGCACGCGAAACTGGGCGTCCATCAGATCTCTGCGTCACATCTACTATCACTAGGGTTTCTCCTCTCCTCCAATCATCTATTTCGTGGGTCTGGCAACCTGCAACTGACTATCCATCTACGTTGTAAAGCACACGGACACTTCCGGTCAGCGTCAGATGCGCGAAGAGGCAGAATCAGCCGGATCGTCAAAGCGAAGAGAAGTAGATGATAGACTCATGAACGAAAAGGATCCGCCACCCTATGGTGCACAGCAACGCCAGGACGCGCTTTGGAAAGGTGAGCAATCGCGTTGTGATATCCGTTGGGTGACTCAACAAGACACCAGGAGGCAATAAGGCGCTCCCTCCTCTGTGGCGGTTGTATGAGGTGGGGGGCGATGTACGGTATCAAGATGACAACTTGATGATGGTCTCATGGAACCGACCTTTACCAGGAGTGAGACTAGGTGAGCAAAGAAAGTGCTAACGCGAGCAAGGTACTTACAGTTGAACATAGATAGCCCTGGATATCTTATGGTTTCAGGATGCGAATGGCACATCTCACCACAGGGTCGGTCCTACTTCATCAACCACAATATAAGGACCACATCGTGGAAGAAACCAATACCAGAGCGTCCAGCGGGGAGCTTGACGCCAGAGTGCATCATCGAGGGTCATTCTGAGTGCATATGGAGCCTTGCCCCCGTGGACACTAGTTTCAACTTAATAAGCGCATCAGAAGATGGTTCGATTCGCCAATGTACAAGAGAAGGAAAGCCAGTAGGAAAACCTTGGCATGGTGATGGAGGATCAGTGAACTCACTCACACTATCTCCTGATGGAACAATGGTCGTGAGTGGAAGCGCAGACTGCAGACTCCGGCTTTGGATCGTGAAGGAGGGTCGTGTGGTTGGTGATCCATTGGAAGGTCATAAAGATGCAGTACTGTGCCTCGATTGGTCTCCAAATGGCCTGGAGATAGCGAGTGGATCGAAGGACGGCACTGTGAGACGCTGGAACCCAGATACTGGCCAGCAAATTGGACCAACGATAGCAACCAGCCATGAATGGGTGTATGCTATCAAATACTCTCCACAATCCGACAAAATCGCGAGCGGCGGGGATGACGGTATAATTCGCGTGTGGTCAAAGGACCGCAAGCTACCCATCGAAATCAAAGGACATGACAACTGGGTGAACTCGTTGTGTTGGTCCAATGACGGCGCACACATCTTCTATCATCGGATCGCACGATCCGAAAATGGCAGTTGATTGACGGCAAAGAGGTTTTCGTTCTTCGGGGTCACGCCTACACCGTTGCATCCATCTGTGTTTCCCTCGATGAGCGCCATCTTGCCAGTGCATCAAGTGACTATTCAGTTCGTATCTGGAACCTGAAAATCAATCAGCAAGTCGGAGATCCCCTCCTACACGACGATGAACTCTTGACTGTTGTCCTATCCTCGGACGGACGACACATTGCCAGTGCTGGGTTGGACAAAAAAATCTATATATGGAGCTTAGAGGCAGCTCTCAAGCGGGCTGGTGCTCAAGTTCGTGCGCATATTGCTATCTCCTTAGCACGTTCTCTAATTTCTAATCGACTTTGTGTTCTGGCAATGCACAGCCCGACGCGAAGCTCAAAGTAAGTCATCCTAGCTTGTCTTTTACACTGCATCTCAATTCTTCACCAGGGACGCGCAACTTCACCTAGAGATGTACGCTAATTTACTGTGAACAATCTCATCCACTCACATACCTCGTTAGCTCTTGGGTTTCTCTCCCCGATCTAAGCAACAGGTCAGGAACCAAGGCTTGTCGAGATATGTCAATATAGTTCTTTCTTTCCTCATATCTAAGCCTGACTCTAATGCAAGGGAGTTGACTTCTGGGGGAATGATACAAATCGCACTCCTCATCACTCCGCAACACTCACTCGCCCATCCCTTCCTCGTCGGCGCAATTTGTTTGGTTTCCTGCGACCCACCCCCCAACCTGTAGATGCGTTCCAACCGATACCGCTCCAGCGCCGACGTTGGAATTTCGGCTTAGTATCCACTTCGACGACCGTCCCGCATACCGTCGATGTTGCTCCTGCCAGGGATGAAGATGTAAGTCGTTCGTCGTCATTAATCTTTGGTATGATTGAAATAATTTTGTAGAGATACGGCATTGCCCCTCTGACTCAGGCAGAAATTGATGCAGCTATGCAACATGCGAGTGGCAGTGAGGTCAACAGCCCAGCATCACAAATCCAACTCGCAGCGAGGGCACAAGGGCAAATTTCTGTCGCAGATACAGGCGAACTAGAATATGTGATAGTATGCTGCGGATTTGTTGTTCATCGCGCTCGTCCCCCACCAACATCGCACTAGTCATTACACGTTACATAGATATCCTGACCTTCTCCGAGATTGATGGCTTGTGCATGGATGTGCTTGAAACATGGTTGTGGGAGGGCGGGGTTCCCCGCCTAAGAGACGTTCAGCCAATTTGTCTTTTGTATCGAATTATTACACTTCCATTTTTACTTACATAAATAACTTTCCTTGAAGATAAGTTTTCTGTATATGTAGTATTGTGAGAACTAATAAGCTATGGAACATTATTGCACCAGCTCGTCCATGGAGAATGCACTGATGAAATTGTGTTGACAGTACTAGTGCGATAAATCGGACCTTGGCGGGCTTGAAAAAAAAAAATGGCAGTCTCCCGCAGCCATGTTTCAAGCATGACTAGGCGGGGATTCAAACCCTGCTCTCCCCCAGCCATGTTTTAAGCATGACAGGCGGGTGCACTGTTCCGATATACTATCAGAGAGTTGGCAGTGTTGACAAAGGAACAGGGATAATTCGATGAAAAGCAAATTAGTTTATCAAAAACAGTTCCTCGAACTGGGAACACCGCTCTCGCGCGGCCATGTGTCAAGCATGACTATGGCGGGGAGTCGAACCTTGCTCTCCCGCAGTCATGTTTCCAGCATGACAGGTGGATGTACTTGTCCGATATACTACCAGGAAGTTGTTAGCGTCGAAAAAGAAGGTGTAATAATTCGATACAAATTAGCTGAGCAGATCAAAAAAGTTTCTTAGGGGGGGACCGGTCTCCCGCAGACATGTTTCAAGCATGACTATGGCGGGGAGTCGAACTCTGCTCTCCCGCAGCCATGTTTCAAGCATGACTATGGCGGGGAGTCGAACCCTGTTCTCCCGCAGCCATGTTTCAAGCATGACAGGCGGATGTACTTGGCCGATGTGCTACCAGGGAGTTGTTAGTGTCGAAAAGGGAAGTGTGATAATTCGATACAAATTACCTGAGCGTATCAAAAAGTTTCCTAAGCAAGCCATGTTTCAAGCATGACTAGGCGAAGAGTCGAACCCTGCTCTCCCCCAGCCATGTTTCAAGCAGGACAGGCAGATGTACTGGTCCGATATACTACCATCGAGTTGTTAGTGTCGAAAACGGAAGTGTGATAATTCGATACAAATTACCTGAGCTTTTCAAAAGGTTTCTGAGGGGGAAAACCCTGCGCTCCCGCGGCCATGTTTCAAGCATGACTACAGCAGGGAGTCGAACCCTGCCCTCCCGCAGCCATATTTCAAGCATGACATGCGAGTGTGCTTATCCGATATACAATCAGAGAGTTGTTGGTGTTGACAAAGGAAGCGTGATAATTCGATACAAAAAAAAATTAGCTTGTCAAAAAAAGGTTCCTCAGAGGCGGGGAATCCCGCTCTCCCGCGGCCATGTTTCAAGCATGACTAGGGCGGGGAGCCGAACCCTGTTCTCCCCCATGTTTCAAGCATGAAAGACAAATGTACTTAACCGATATACCATCAGAGAGTTGTCCATGTTGAAAATGGAACGTTCTTTGCATCACCTTGTCAGGCTATGGAGAATGCATTACATAATCTACGGACAGGCACCATCATCAGCGCCGGCGACGCTCTCATATTGGTCACTCATCTTTACCAAAAAGCCCGTCGTGTAACCCATCGGTTCAAGAGGTTCTTCTCTACACAGGTGGAGAACAATAACGCTCAAATCCTGTAACTATGCGCGAAACTAGTTGCGAGTCATTTAGATCAATAACAGTGATCAGAATAGAGAAGGAACGACTATTTTCCTTTGTCAGTATTTATTTACAATAAAAAAATCGTAGGCCTATGAGAGCAGTGGGTATGGCAATAACCTCACTGCGGCGTTTGACCCGAACACCGGTCTCCACTTTAGACCCGTCATGGCAGGAGTGAGTTCATGTGTTAAAATTATTACATTGGGAAACCATTTATGATTTTATTCCGACCTCCTAAATCCTCAGTCCGTTTGAGGTTGAGCTTGCCACTGGCCAGTCGCTTGAGACGCCGCGATACATTTGGGAATTGATGATGAACCCAGCTGGGACCGCCAGACACTTCCCGCCACGCGAATAATCAATTCGACTCGAGGACAACAGAGTTGTCCAGGGATGACACGACCTCACACTCGACGTCTGTCGTCAACAAATGACCCTCATACTCCGCCGTCAAAACCTCCACGAAACGTTGCCCGACACGAGAATGACCAAGGCCCAACTGCGATCGGGACCAGACTTCCAAACAGGAAGGTCAGGGTCAAACCGAACAGGAAAGGGGACGCGACCGATGAAAGGCTGCCTTATTGCGAAAGGAGGAAAGTGGAAGAGAGGCAGAGAGGAAAGAAGGATGGATGAACGCGTTCGTAAACAGCGCACAACGCCACTGCACAGCCTCACGAATAAAGATTTCCCTTGCGAACTTTCGAGTATTTGCGATGTAAGCTGTGATGTGATATGCGTCTTCGTCTTCTAATGGGCATATGGTGTAGCTGGTTATCACATCCGCTTAGCATGGGCTGACTGCGGGGGGTCTCCGGTTCGAGTCCGGATTTGTCCATATTTTTGCTTCCCGCAAGACCTTCTTTTGGGCGTTGTGGTTCATGTCACTACGCTCCAATGATCATCGATCATCTCTAAAGGCTACAAGGAATACGAGAACGTTTTTTTATACCCTTGGGGCCAAGCTTCAAGTTGGACAGTTGCCAGTCTCTGTAGGCAGACCTTAATAGTCGTTCTCTTACACAGCGCCCGCTCGCGACTCGACCGTGCCAACCCAAGTGATCGTATTAAGAAAATTAGAGCAGTACTGTCCGAGTATGATACAGAGACCCGCCACACATCATATAACTATCATAACAATCAAGCAATAAGAAGTAGAGTCAATCAATCAATATCCTGGTCTTCGACGACATCGTCGATATCTCATGTAGAATGAGGAGGAACCTCTCGCCGGATGGTGTTGAACAAAAGGAGAGAAATGAGATTTTCTTCCACCATCTTAGCGAGAAGCTTATGCATCCAAACAGAACTCTCGGTGGCGAATTGATCATACTCTACATCGGCTGCAAGCTCAAGAAGGTGCTCGCGCTGCTCAGATGTGAATATACCCAGAGATATTGTCTGGTTGCGAGAGCGTTCCATGGCGTCAACTTTGAGCGCGTTGGGATAATGGTACTGGTGCCCCTGATACCCGTTTGGTTGGAGCTGTGTAGTATCCCAAACTTCGATACTACCGCTAAGAGTGGCATTAACCCAGTAAATGAGGACATGTCTTGGTTTACTGGGGTCGGAATCTTTCTTTAGGCCGGTGGCCTGCAGAAAAACTTCCTTGTCCGACCGGTCGTCGCCATACTCTAGCGAAACATCGTCAGGTCCTCTGGTCGGTAGCGGAGTGTTCGCCATCGCAAGTGAAGAGTGCTAAAAGACTTTTAGTTGTTGGATTGGGATAACCATCGATATCGAACTTCCTTTATTATACGGTGTTCCGCTACGAACCAGAACTGTTGTCCTCTCCTGGCGTTCACTATGTCGATTACTAATTTGATTTCCAGATCGATGGAAGCTCCAAGCTGTTGAAGTTTAATCCTCCCACGCATAGCATGCAATGTTCCCAAACTCACGTTTGAATGCGAAACATCTTTTTGAAAATATACACACCTTATTGAGAAAGATCATGGTTAGAGAAGGACAGAAGAATGATTCTTCTATATTCATGTCCGTTAGCCAACAATTATCAGGAGTTTTGTTGACATCAGCGTACTCCCTTCAAGGTCATGGTTACAGTCTCTTGTATCCTGACGCAGTTTCATGTCCGTCAGTCAATGATTTTCAGGTGTTTTGTTGATACCAACCTACGTATTTCGGACGCAGTTTGTTAGGTAAAACGTCAAAGTATAGCCCTTGATCTATCACCAGTGTCCTTCCGAGGCGTGGTGGGTACGGCGGTGTATAGTTCCATAATGATTAGTACATGAAATGTCGATCAGTATGGCACAGTCAATCCGACCCAAAATAAAAGTACAGCCAAGGGAATGGTAGAAGTGATATTCGTTCTCTCGAGGATTAAATGAGGGGTTGTGACATCCGCCAGCATCCGCGAAACATTGCATGCAAGGGAGGCTCCTACAATGGGAGATCACGTGATGTGTCAAAGGGCCATTAGTAGTATAGACTTAGTTAACGTTGAAAAGTTCTCCCAATGATAGAGAGAAAGAACCACAACTGGAATGAAGTTACGTGCCGAAATCGTCTGCAAAGAGAACTTCATTCATCAATAGTTGAGGGGAGGCTTTCGAAGACCCTTCCCTGGAACTTCGAAGACAGTCTGTATTCGGTCCACCTGGCGTTTCCTCAGTTCCTGATGAACCTTTAGTGTGTGTGTTTAACGATCAAGGCCTGTACACTTGCAAAGCCAGTCGAGCGGAATGATATCAACAACATGCGTTCCGTGGAAGTTGTACCGTGCATGCAACGTGGTAAGGTCTCTTTCGCTTACGAGCCTGCATTCATAAAGCGTGTTTCACGACAGGTAAAAGGCTGTAGACGATAAGTACCTTCACGAGACACCGGAGAATATGTACCCATCCAATTAAGTATCCTTGTGACGGAACCTTTGTAGGTTGCATCGTCGTTGCTGGTTTGATCATAACGGCCACCTAGCCACGCGATTACAGCGTTATTACACCTTAATCAGACATGTTCAACGGGCCAGGCTGGAAACCTTGACGAAAAGGCCCAGTGATCGCATATGTATTTGTGACATTGGAATACACCGATTATTTGAACTTATAAGTTCGTCAGAGCTGCAATGGATGGGATGAAATTGAACGGGCGTATAATCAAATATCGCGCCAGCAAGATATGCCAAAAGGTCGACACCCGTATGGATGCGTGGACAGGCACGTTGCGGATATAACACGAAGAAAACTGGCACTTTAGGCTGACTGATTGCTGAAAGATCCGCCCCTTAAGAAGAGTTGTCATCGTTTCCAGCTGAAATGGTACCGGTAAATACCAAATGCCAGTGTTCTGTTGCATCAGTGACCGCTGTTTCGCCCGCTCTGAATCGGGCAATAAGGCGGTCAGAAACTGCTTTGCTGGATCCTCGTGGTCCGTGGAGATCTGACATTTGACGGTCAGTCACACTCTTCGGATATGATAGTCTTCATGCACTGCATTGCAATTGTTTCATGTTATTGGAACTAGGGCAAACCGTGAACCATGTGCCACTTGAACTTGAAGGCACATAGGGAACGTTCCAGCTTCCATCTGAATTGTAATGTTACATCATACTTGTGGGAAGATCCACTTCAAACCAAGAAGCTTCAGTTGCCACCATTTATAAAAGACCTCATTCACGACCTCATTGTTCGCTTCTCCAATCCCATAAATTCAACGCTCTTTTCATTACAGTCCTTCATCTCTTGCTCTCGAAACTACCCGCTGCAAAAAAACACACACTTGTTTGTACTACCGAGAAAAGTCAATACGAACCCCTACGATGAACGCTTTCAAGACTCTTGCTTCTCTTGCTCTCCTGATCTTCACCCGTCTTGCACTCGTCCAAGCGGCTATCTATGTTAGTAGTTGCGTGAGGATTGCACCAGAAGATGTTTTGACATTTACTCGTACAGGTAACCGACCCTGTAGCATCAACTGTTTGCCATGGTGGCCAGTCCTGCAACGTAGCGTGGGTTGACGACGGTCAGAGCCCTCTTTTGAGTTCCATTGGGGAATGTACCGTCGGCTTGTATAACGGCGAGATGGTAAAGAAGCTCATTGATTCCTACAGCGCAGCCCTCAGTACACTTGACTGATGCATGTTGTCACGCAGGTTCTCGTGCAGTCGCTTACGTCTGTCGATGTTTCGAGCACGACTTCGTTGTCATTCACTGTACGTGTCTTTCATTTGAAAGTGAAATTCACCGCTTCTCTAATCTCCGGGCATAATTGTACAGCCTAATCCTTCCGCCGGCGCTAATGGGGAATAGTGTGTTCAACTTTTCTTATCTAAGCATACGTCACGTTTAAATGATATGCGCAGTTACCTGGTGTTTACCTCGAACGGCATCAGCTACCAGGGCTGGTCCGCTACCTTTACGTTAGTAGTCCTTCCTCGCCAAATGTACCAATCATTGACCATTCCTTACCAAACAGCCTCGACAGTATGACTGGTTCTGCTGGAGGTTCTAGCTCAGGTATTTCTACCTCGGCTGGAATCTCGACCACTACAACTTCGACCCTTCCAGGTTCTAGCCTTGGGCCAAGTTCCGTGTCTACTCCCACTAGCACAACCACCGGAACTGAAAGTGGTACCAGCAGTACCTCATCTAGCACATTTTCTAGTGGTACTACTGTTTCTGCTACCACGCTCAGTGCCCCTGCCTCGACGCTCACTACTTCTGTTACCTCCTCAGGCCTCAGCACTATTACCACTCCGTCTTCTAGTGCCACTAGTTCGAGCACCCACACCAGCAGTGCCTCGACTACGTCAGCCACCCAATCCGGCGCTGCAATCCGCGCTGGTGCTTCAACCTCGCTCGCCGGTGGCCTCTTCCTTGCTTTAGCTGGTGCTCTTGCATTCTAAACGGTCGGTGTTGTAGATGGTTGAGGGACTGTGATACCTTTATTTGTCTTTGAATACCCCCGCTCGGAGACATTTGGCAGTTTCATCTTTTAATTCCTGACATTTTTACTGTATTATTCTTCTCATAAAGTTTGTTGTCGATGTTACCAATAATCAGGCGCCTTGGTGCCTTACCTTTGTTGATCATCGGTAGCGACCACTGTCCAAGTTTTATTGAATTTGGGACCGCCTTCCTACTATCGTGCATGCATAAAGGGTGGGAACCCCCCAACTTTCAACACTTGATTCTAAACTTCCTTGTGGTGTCGTACGATATTGATGCTCCCTTATCAGAGAAACAAGAAACCCTTCACAGTGGACTCCAGTTGTGTGTTGTGTGTGGGCATAACTGGATCACATTACAACTTCCCGTTTCTAGGGGTCTGCGCTCTCACCAACCCTAGACCCAGGTTAGTGTGATCCCGCATTCATTATCTGTACTTACCATGGTCGCTAGATTGAATATCTTGTGGACAGGCGAAAGACTTCACACGTTTGCTAATTTCCGAGTCAACCTCCAGTGAGATTGTGAACATCAAAGACCATGAAGATGAGGAAGGAGGACATGAAATGCAATTTACACTAAACGGGAAGAACCGTGAACTATACCAAAAGTGGCCTCCTTCTGATCTGCATCTGACGAACTGCTAGTGCCAACTCACTAGAGATCTGAACGATGTACGTTTCCTTCATTCTACCTGTCTGTTGCTCATTACATTATCCTTGCCAGTATGGTGCTCTGTCCGTCACCCACCGTTGTCCCAAGTTCAAACAAGTCTGCCGATCCCTCAGGACACCTCCCTTTGCCTTCACACGGTCAGCAATCATCTTTCGCGCCTCCGAGCCCATCCCCCAGTACTTGTGCCCTCTTCTGTCCTCCGAGTCCTGCCAATCCTCATGCATCAAACCATCCACCCTCCCTGACGAGTGCAGTGCTTTCTAGCACCCAAGCGTACCACTCCTGCCTTCCTGCACCATCCAGTGCACTCTCATCACCCTTCAACACTCTTCCGGCTCTCCAGCATGTTTCCAACCTCCAAGCCATAATTGCCACTTGCACCCTGCTGTACCATCTCGTTACCGTCCATCACTATCTTCCACTTTCCCGTGCCACCCAATGTACTCACTACCACTACCTCGGGCGCCTTGCCAGCTTCTTCCAGAGTTTCACATCCCACTCGCCAGCGCGGAGTCGGCGAAGGATACTATTAACTGATATAAAATACATCCCTCTGTTTCATAGTACCGTGTTAGTACTTATATAATATCTAATTATCTATGTTCATTGGTGTTGATACGCGCGGGTAGTAGACCATGCAAGAATATTTGTACAACACATTACCTGCAGTAAATACCTGTACCCACTCCTTTTTTTTGTCTAGATTTATTGTCCATTAGGGACGTCATACAAGGTTTGACTGTGAGTCAGCGTCGGGAACATTTGTACTAGTTGATATCTAGGTCAACATTGTCAACGCCCAACTGTGTTGTATGTATGGGTATATTCTGTGTGTGTAATAATTGGACGGATACAGCCTATACGGCATCATTCATCTCGATAGGAAAACAACTTTCAGAGACAAAATATATGCCTCCTTGGAAAAGTCATTTTGAAGAACACACCTCCTCAGCTGCATAGGCTAATTGTCCGAGGACCATTGTGATCGGTCCAGTGCTTTCATATTTGATTCAACTACGTAGCATGATATTGCTTTTCACACTCCTCTCTTTCGAATCTACTTCGGAACGCCAAAGGCATCCCGCAACTAAACCCAAAGAAATACCACGACAAAATTCACGAAATTGCGTGTCTGTGGAATATCCTAAGACAAGAGTCCTTTCCCGTGCTACACATCACCGCCAGTACTACTGGACTCCTGCAGTACACGCTCCCCGAAAGCAATTGTAGTCATGGCAGTTCCTTCGTCGGAGTTGGCCACAAGATTGGCATTAAATTCTCGAACGCTAAGCACGAGGCGTGGTCCCAGGACAGACATCTGCATGATCGCC